>Ga0307378_10009497_pt1 | contig 12783 bp, 8 predicted proteins | sample UN1MG_FD_202238 | JGI IMG/M metagenome (GOLD analysis project Ga0307378, IMG submission 202238) | Soil microbial communities from Risofladan, Vaasa, Finland - UN-1 | ecosystem: Environmental > Terrestrial > Soil > Coastal area > Acid sulfate soil | place: Finland: Risofladan, Vaasa | collected...
TGAGATCGGGCCAATCTTCCGTGCCGAGGAGCACAACACGACCAAGCACCTAAACGAGGCTACGTCGATCGATATCGAGGTCTCCTATGCGGATCATCTCGAGGTGATGCGCATCCTCGAAGCGCTGATCGTAAAAACCTATGAATATGTCAGCGCGACCTGCGGCAACCAGCTCGCCTGCATCGAGATAACCGATTTTGTTGTTCCCAAAGCCCCGTTCCCCCGGCTCCCCTACTGCGAAGCGATCGAGATCGCTGCAGAAAAGATCGAGGATCCGATCAAGTACGGCGATGATATCAGTCCCTCAGCAGAGAGGGCTATTGGTGCAGAAATGGGCGGGCACTACTTCATTGTGGACTGGCCCAGCGAGATCCGTCCTTATTATGCCATGCCCTACGACAACGATCCCTCTATCTGCAAGGCATTTGATCTTATGCACCCGAGAATGGAGTTATCGAGCGGGGCGCAGCGTGTCCACCAGCATGATCTCCTCGTACAGCAGATCAAAAAGAAAGGATTGAATCCCGAAAGTTTCGAGTTCTACCTGCGCCCGTTCCGGTACGGCATGCCACCCCATGCAGGCTGGGGACTGGGAGCCGATCGGCTGGTTATGACGATGCTCGGGCTGTCAAATGTGCGCGAGGCAGTGCTGTTCCCGCGTGACATGCACCGGCTGGTTCCCTGACCACATACTTTTTTATCGCCGCGGTTGATTCGGTTATACAATTAATTATCCGGATATTTTTATGTCAAAAGAGTATTTTATCAATAAAGTACTGGCGACAACCGTAGTCGGGAGTTACCCGGTAGTGAAAGGTGGTGGCCTGAGAAGTCTCTTTGATCCGCTCCACTCCGCAGTCGAAACTGCAGTCTCCGACCAGATATCAGCAGGCATCGATATCATATCAGACGGGCAGGTGCGGGGAGACATGATCGGGGCATTTGCCTCAAATCTTCCCGGGGTTAAAGGACAGGAGATCATCGGCAAAGTGCAACCTGCATCCGGATCCATATCCGTGGGAGATACAAAGTATGCTCTTTCAAAAGCTCCGAAAGTGAAAGGGATCATCACCGGGCCCACCACGCTTGCCCACGGGCTCCACATCAGTACCCCGATATACCGGAACAAGGAAGAACTCGCACTGGATCTTGCCGCTGCACTGGTTCTTGAGGCAAAAGCATTGGAGGCAGCCGGGATAACCCTGTTGCAGATTGACGAGCCGATATTTTCCACCGGTATGGCGGATCTTGCTATCGGAAAACGGGCGATAGAACTCATCACGTCAGCCCTGCAGATTCCCACCTGTTTGCATGTCTGCGGGAATCTGGGGAATGTCCTGGATGAAATTCTGAAGTTCAACGTGAATGTGCTGGACTTCGAGTTTGCGAATAACCCGGCAAACCTCGATCTCCTCTCCCGCCGTGACATTGCCGGGCGGATGATTGGGTACGGTTGCGTGGATTCATCAATTGACCGGGTTGAAAGCGTTGCCGAGATCAAGAAGCGGATCGAAAAAGGGATTGAAATATTTGACCCACGCGTTATGCTGCTCGATCCGGATTGCGGAATGCGGATGCGGACCCGTGAAGTGGCGTTTGCCAAGCTGAAGCATATGGTTGAAGCGGCAAAGATGGTGCGTATCGGGCTGTAATTTTTTTACCTAATCCTTGTTTTCTTGGGGGTAATTTTTGAAACTCATGAAGTAATGGCGGATACCTCCCTGCAGAGTAGGTGAAGGGAACCCCCACTGCGACATCGGGTTACCGGGATCCGGAACGCAGGGTCATCTGACTACCCGTGCCTGGAATTTAAAAAATCGGTAATTATACGGTATATTGTCCGGTGATTCGCCCGGCGATTCACTAATAAAAAAACCTGATTATACAACCCGGGATGTGGTCGATGCTTCGATGCCGTTTTCAGTAATAATGAATGGCAGGAGCCGCCGAGGTGATGCTCCTTCTCTCATCTTCTGAACGGCAAGCGTCCGCTCGATCTCGGCCTGGTGGACTTCTGAGCCGAACTCAATAACAACATCAGCCGCCCGCATGATCCTGGTCATCTCGACCGGTTCATGGATCCCGGAATAAACAATGAACATGATATTCGACCCGCGTTTTCTCATCTCGTCGCGGGCAAGCCGCAGGAATTTTAAGGCTTCGTCGATCCCGTACTTGATGATGATGTTCGAGAGTGAATCGACAACAATGCGGCCCCCAGCCATCTGCGTCATGTACATCTCAGGATGTAGTTCAGAAGCGTCGATCATTCCTGACTCGACGTCTCCATCGTTCATCAGGTATGTACCCTCTTCACCGTCCACCTTCCAGAACTGCAATGCAGCAAGGTCTACACCAGCAATAGGGGTCCCGTACACCATTATGGTGGTGCCGACGGGAAACCCCCCATCCAGCAACAGATTAAGACCTACAATACCCGTAGAACGTTTTTTCGGTCTTTCGCTAACCGGCATATCCTGGATATGGCTTTTTATGTCTGCCAAAATACTTCAGGCATATATTTTTTTAACGCTTTAAAAAGTTTGTGTGATATCTTTGCAGTTTGCAGGAAATTATTTCAGTTTTTTTATAGTACTGGGGAGGGGCTTTCAAACATTTCCCGCAGGGTCCTGCGGAGCAGCTTCCATCCGTGTACACGGGGGAGTGCCCCGACAATCTTCAGGGCGCGTGGGATCTTGTAACCAGCCAGGTGATTACGACACCAGGATTCAAGTTCTGATTCGGTAAAAGAAGTGCCCGGTTTGAGCACAACCGCTGCTACCACAACCTCCCCTTTACGCTCATCAGGTACACCAAAGACCGCGACATCAGCTATTGCCGGGTGCTGGATGATCACGTTCTCGACTTCGGTAGGATAGATCTTCCAGCCTGACATGATGATCATGTCTTTTTTCCGATCAGTGATATACAGGATACCCTCTTCATCGAGGTACCCGATATCCCCGGTAAGGAACCAGCCATCCTGGCGGAACACTGCTGCTGTAGCTTCGGGCATGTTCCAGTACCCCTTCGCAACTGATGGGCCGCGGAGTGCGATCTCCCCCCGTTCTCCGAACGCAAGTTCTTTTTCAGGATCGTCCACGTCAACGACTGTCACTTCAGTATAACCAACTGCAACCCCAACGCTCTGGTAGTTCATGGTCAGCTGAGGGTATTCAGGGAGTGTGGTTGTTCCCGATCCAATCACAATCGTCTCCGATAATCCGTATGAATTTGCAACCGGGATGTGATAGCGATGGTCAAACGCTTCCCAGACTGCCGGAAGGAGCTGCCCCCCGCCTGAGATAATCACCCGGGCATTCAAAAGCCGTTTCTCGATCCCTGGCGGGGAATGTACGAGCGAGTGGATAACCGGGGGCATACCAGCGAGAACGGTTACCTTATACTGTTCAGCAAGATCGAGATACCGGTCGATTTCAAACCGCTCCATCATTACGTACGTGCCTCCCGCCCGTAGCATGGAAAGGCCCCATGAAAAACCGACATGCCCCATCGGGTAGATACCGAGATATATATCGTCAGGCCGGAGCCTGAGTGCTTCACGTTCAGCATCAAGAGCGGTCATCCAGTTGCCGTGGGTAAGCATCGCACCTTTGGGTTTTCCGGTTGTGCCGGCAGTATACTGGATATGGCAAAGGTCATCGGTAGCGCAGTTGACTGCCCGCATGTTCGCTGGAGCCTGGGGAAATGATTCCCACGCAACTGATCCATTGCATGAGGTTTTGATGCAGATGATGTGAGAAAGTGTGGGGGCGTTCTGACGGATAGCGGAAACAACGTTCACACCCTGGCTGTCCGTAATGATCGCAGAGGCACCGGCATCGTTGATCGCATGCAGCAGCTCCTCGCCGCGGTAAACGATATTTGTCGGCACAGCTACCGCACCAATCCGCCAGATGGCAAAGTAGCTGATCAGGTACTCAGGCGAGCTGTCAAGGTAGATACAGACCCGGTCACCTTTTTTTACACCCAGTCTTAAAAGCCCAAGACCAATCCGGTTCATCTCGTCCCGGAGTTTTTTGTAGCTGTACGTCTCGTTCCGTGTTGGGCAGATTAAGGCTGCTTTTGCTGCGGGAACACTTTTTGCATCAAGCAGGGTGGTGACATTGGACATGGCGGGTAAAGTGAATATGATAATACAAAATTTGACGTTGGGGTATATAGGTGTGCATTATTCTGGATCAGGCAGCGCGGTTCACAGAGAGCAAATCTTTTGACATAGTTTTCCGTTTTTTCAAGATTTCTTCTGGCAGCCTTCCAATATTTCGGGGACTCTGCAACTACCTGTTGTGACTCCCCCCTTCCGGGCCCGCTCTGGGTTCCGATTCAGTAAAAAGAAGTCCATAAAACGCTCCGATTTTCGAAGTCCTCTAAAAATCGTTCTTTTGGCAATCGGACTATAATATATCTTCTCGAAAAGGGGGATGATACTGAGAAACCGGACTGGTCTGGGGTAAGTGGCGGACAGGCAAAAAAAGGCTCCCGGAACGCTTCCAAGGGGCATTTGCGGGCATTATATTCTCCTCAAATTTTGTCCTGTTTGGCAAACGGGGACATAATTGCCCTGTTAATTCTTCACGATCTGTCATTTTTTTTAGTAAGATTCATCGCGGGAGACTGTGTGAGTTCCGGGTACAGTGCGAACAGATAAAACACGTGAGTTTTTGACCGGAGGGATGGATCAGCTGGCAAGCAGCCCCGCAACATCCCCCGCTTTCACAATCCGTACACCGATATTTGCCATGTCCCGCACATTGGCCTGGTGGATCTCATCCGACGATGCCCCAACTGCGTCATCGACCAGCACTACCGGGTAATTGTAGGCTATGGCGTCGAAGACCGTGGTACGGATACAGTTCGGGGTCTGGATGCCGGTCACGTACACACTCGTGACACTGAGAGTCCGCAGAATCAGGTCGAGTTCAGTTCCGATGAAGGCGCTCATCCGGGTCTTGGTGATTACATACTCCCCCGGCCGGGGTGCCAGTTCATCTATGACCGCTGCTCCCGTGGTCCCGGCAACCGCAAAGGGCTGCTTCCTGAAAAGCTCCTGCCGGATGATCTCCACATCCGAACCGTCCGGCCGGTGGACCCGCAGGATGTGGAAAACCGGCAGGGATCTTTTCCTGAACTCAGCCAGCACGGCCTGGATCTTCGGTATTACCGTTTTGGCTCCGGCTACTCTCAGCGGCTTGCCTTCCAGCACGAAATCATTCTGCATATCGATAATGAGCAGTGCAGATCGTTCCATCTTGTCTCCCCGTTAGACTATTGATACCCTGGACATAATAACTCTGCAGCAGATTTGGAGAGCCCATGGACCCGATCCTGTATTTCGTCACCCTCATCATCACCGGTATCACAGCCGGAACCGCCTCCGGGCTCTTCGGCGTCGGCGGGGGGTTCCTGATGACACCAGTCCAGTACTGGCTATCTACCTTGGGCGGTATGGACAGCACACTTGCCACCCGTCTTGCATTCGGCACCTCACTTGCCGTCATGATCCCGACGATGATTAGCGGGGCGTTCGCCCACCACAATCGAGGGGCGGTAAACTGGAAGGCCGCCGTGCCGATGGGGTGCGCCGCGATCTTCGGCGGACTTTTTGGGGGGACACTCGCCACCCACCTGCCGGGCAACGTACTCCGGGCCATCTTTGCTCTCCTGATTATCGCGATGGCAGTCCGCATGGTCTGGCACATCCAGAGCTGCCCGGCCTGCGAACCCCGCGGATCGATTGGTATCTACCTCTTTATCGGGTTTCTCATCGGCAGTGTATCGGGCCTGGCCGGTATTGGCGGGGGCATCCTGCTCGTGCCAGTGCTCGTCATACTCCTCGGCTATCCCATGCACACTGCGGTAGGCACCTCGTCGGCCTGCCTGATTTTCTCGTCAGCCGGTGCGGTGGCCGCGTATGTCATAAACGGCTTGGGCGTAGCTGGCCTGCCCCTCAACTCAATTGGTTACGTGGATCTCGTGACGTTTGCAATCCTCGCCGCAACCACCATTCCGCTCGCTCGCTTTGGAGTGCGATGCGCTTACAGATTTTCCGGCCGGAATTTGCAGATCGTGTTTGCCGTGGTGCTTATCCTCATTGGCGGGATGATGCTCGTGAGTGGGTAAAAAAGTATTACTGATATTCCGGTGGCTGCACCTGTTTAGGAAGACCACCTTTAAAGTGCTGCTGAATATTCTTATAATAATCCCTGAGCCTCTCGTTCATCATCGGGCGCACCTTCTTCTGGGCATCCTGAAAGTGGCGACTGGTTACCTGAACTGCATCTTCCCGCAGTGCCAGCATGCCCGCTTCCCGGCAGATTGATTCCAGATCTGAACCAACAAATCCCTCGGTGATTCCGGAGAGCGTTGTGGTAAGGAGGTCCCGGGCTGGATCTACAAAGACCAGGTTCTTCTCGTGCAGGAGTTCAACAAGACGCTTCCGGCGGGTGCCGGGAGACGCACCAGTACTGCCTTCTGCTGCTGTCGTAACCATTGCTTTTACTTCATCGAGATCAAGATTCCTGTCTTTTCCCAGTTTCTCAACGAGCTCCCCAATTGCCTCTTCGCTGTACCCTTCCGTCAGGTTCATGATCTCTTCGAGTGCTGAACCTTCGAGTGGCATGAACCGCGTGTGGATACGGATGATCTTCTTCCTGTCCTCAAACGTGGGTTCGCCAATATATACAAGCCGGTCGAACCGTCCCGCCCGCAGGAGAGCCGGATCAACGATATCCGGGCGGTTCGTTGCGCCCATTATCACGACATCCTTGAGTTCTTCAAGACCATCCATTTCGGTCAGGATCTGGTTGAGCACATTGTCGATCACATGGGAATCGCTGGACGTACCCCTCGCGGGAGCCAGTGCATCAATCTCGTCAAAGAAAATAATCGATGGTGCAACCTGGCGTGCCTTCTTGAACACTTCGCGCACCGCACGTTCGCTCTCGCCCACCCACTTGGAAAGCAGCTGGGGACCGCGTACCGGAATAAAATTCGCTCCGCTCTCGCTTGCCACTGCCTTTGCGATCAGCGTCTTACCCGTCCCCGGTGGACCGTAGAGAAGTACTCCCCGCGGGGGTTCGATACCGAGATCTTCGAATTTCTGCCGGTGGGTAAGCGGGTACTCGACCGCTTCGCGGACTTCGATCTTTGCATCCTCCAGACCACCTACATTATCCCATTTCACATGCGAAACCTCGAGCATCACTTCACGCATTGCACTGGGACCAACATCGCGGTGGGCGCTGCGGAAGTCACTGGCATATACTTTGAGCGTGTCAAGAATTTCTTGCGGAACCTCCTCTGCATCGAGATCCAGATCCGGAAGGTAGCGGCGCAGTGCCCGGATCGCTGCTTCCCGGGCGAGCGCTGCGAGATCAGCGCCGACGAACCCGTGCGTCTGCTGAGCGAGGGTATCAATGCTAACATCCTCGGAAATCGGCATACCCCGGGTATGAATCTTGAGGATCTCGATCCGGTCCAGCTCGCTTGGGACGCCTATTTCAATCTCCCGGTCAAACCGGCCCGGCCTGCGAAGGGCTGCATCTATCGCATCAACCCGGTTCGTCGCTCCAATCACAACGACCTGCCCGCGCTCTTCCAGACCATCCATCATCGTTAAGAGCTGGGCGACGACCCGTCGCTCCACCTCTCCCGTAACTTCCTCACGCCGGGGTGCTATGGAATCGAGCTCGTCAATGAAAATAATTGACGGGGCGTTCTCCCGGGCCTCCTCAAAGACCTCACGGAGGCGCTGTTCGCTCTCACCGTAATATTTCGATATGATTTCGGGGCCGGCAATTGGAATGAAATGTGCACCGCTCTCATTTGCAACCGCTTTTGCGATCAGCGTCTTCCCGGTCCCTGGAGGACCATAGAGAAGAACTCCCTTGGGAGGTTCTATCCCCAGTTTCTGGAAAAGTTCCGGGTGGCGCAAGGGGAGTTCGATAGTCTCGCGGAGCCGCTGGAGTTCATCCTTGAGCCCCCCAATATCCTCGTATGAGAATCGTTTGATACCTTCAAACCCTGCTGCGGGTTTGTCAGAAAACTCGATCGATGTGTTCTTAGTGATGATGACCGCTTCTTCTGGCTCGATCTCCACAACCTTGAACGCCACGATCTGTGGCTGGATGAACGGGAGTCCCAGCATGATCGGCACGGAATCATTCTTCGCGATCGGGAAATCTATCAACCCGTTCACAACATGGGGATTGTTAGCGATCGGTATTTTCTTCGGAAGATCCTCAGGGGGTGCAAGAACCACCCGTTTGGCTTCTACTTCGTCAGAAATTTTTATGACCTTGACCGTATCTCCGATGCTTACTCCTGCGTTCAGCCGTGTAAAATTATCAATCCGTATCTTGCGCTGGTTCCAATCCTCGACAAGCGCTCGCCAGACCTTGGCAACAGTCCGGCGTTTCCCTTCGACCGCCACAAGATCACCAGGTGAGATCTTGAGGAGTAACATTGTCTCGGGATCAAGCCGGGCTTTTCCGCCGCCCTGATCACCGGGATACGCGGAATCCACCCTCAATTGCACTTCAGGCATTACCTTAAAGGTCATATACGCAGGGATTTATAAGTACTGTAAATGCGAGTCCTGGTTTTTGATCCGTTTCACGGTGCGGCGGGGGATATGATCATCGGTGCACTGCTCGACTGTGGGGCAGACAAAAATTGTGTCATGGAGGCAATGCAATCTGTAGTTGCAGAGCCGGCCATTACTGAGGTGAACCGGGCCGGTATCCGGGCGGTAAAAGTGAATACCCACGCCACACCTGCCCACCGTACACTTTCTGAGGTAATGAAGCGGCTCGATAGCACAAAGGCAGATGTCCCTCCAGAGGCACTCGCAATGGCAAAACGCGTCTTTGAACGGATCAACCATGCTGAGGAACAGGTCCATGGTACTCACGTTCACTTCCATGAAGTGGGAGCTGATGATGCAATTGCTGATGTAATCGGCGCTTGCACTGCCCTTCACTTGCTCGGTGTTGATGGTGTGGCAGTAATGCCAATCGCTCTCGGCCGGGGATTTGCGACAGGTTCTCACGGCACATTCCCGATACCGGCGCCAGCGACTGCCGCAATTCTCAGTCGTTCGGGACTTATAACCCTGCAGGGAGACGAGGAGACGGAACTCTGCACGCCAACCGGCGCTGCACTCCTTGCAGAGTTCTCAACAATTCCCGCAACAAACCTCGGCACATACACCATTCAGGCAGTTGGGTATGGTGCCGGCACCCGGGATCCTGCCGGTATACCAAATGTAATCCGGGCCCTGGTTATCGAAACGACGGGCGATGACGGGACACTCCCGCAGGACACTGTTGACATTCTTGAGACAAATATTGACGATGTCAGCGGTGAGGTGATCGCGTATGCAATCGCACGGTTTATGGAAAAAGGTGCACGGGATGCAAGCGCAATACCTGTCATCATGAAGAAGGGGAGACCTGGCTTCCTTATCCGGGTGATCTGCACCAGCGGTACGAGTGAGGAACTCGCTGAGCTGATGGCACGGGAACTGGGAACACTTGGCATTCGCTGCATTCCCGCGATACACCGGTTTATTGCCGAACGGACAATAGGAGACGTAGATGTTGAGATTGCAGGAAACCACCGGACCATGCCGGTAAAGTTCGGGTGGATGCATGGCGGGATCTATTCGCTCAAAGCGGAATTTGATCCGGCCCGGGACTGGGCGACAGACCTCGGTTTACCCTTGCGCGATGTTCAGCGGGCCATTGAAAATGCGGCCTGGAAATCTCTTAAAAAACCGGTACAGGATCGGGTGCCCGATGAAGACTGACCGGCGGAGCAGCGGGAATGCGGCACTGGACCGGCTGCTCGGTGGCGGGCTTGAAGTGCGGACAATCACCCAGTTCTATGGAGAACCGGCGAGTAGTAAGAGTACGTTATGCATGATAGCCGCGGTTACCTGCCTCCGGGCGGGTCACACGGTCGTGTTCATCGATTCTGAGGGGTTTTCCATTGAGCGGTTCCGTCAGATAGCGGGTACGGATACGGAAAAAATTGCCGACCGGCTCTTCCTGTTCGAGCCCATCAATTTCGAGCAGCAGGGTATCATGATTGCAGAAGCCGAGAAAGTCCTCAAGACACACAAACCCGGGTTGCTGGTCATGGATTCCGCTACAGCATTGTACCGGAACGATCTTGAAAAAGGACGGGATTCCATCCAGATGCTGACCCGGCAGATGATTCAGTTACTGGGATATTCCAAACGATATGAGATACCGGTGATTGTCACCAACCAGGTCTATATGGATACCATAAAAAACACCTTCCTCGGCCTTGGGGGTACTGCACTGGAGCACATCTCAAAAGTGATTATCCGGCTCGAAAAGACAGGCCGCCCCGGGTTTCGCAGGGCACGACTCGTCAAACACCGTTCACAACCCGAGGGGGCATCCTTCGAATTTGAGATCGTTGAAGACGGGATAAGGGCACGAGATTGATCATAAAGTTTTTCCCTATTATTTACTTTTTCCTGTTTGTTACTCTATTTTTTTACTCTATGTATCGGTTTCTTCGCATTTTCATTCGGATAAGAGTAATATCTCAATTATTATATCATTAAAGACCCCTAGAATTCTAATAATGGTTCTGAGGAAAAAAATTGCCCTTCAGATTATAGATTTATTAAAGAAAAATCCGGAGGGCATGAGTATCAAGGATATTGTCAATGTAATCGATATCAACCGGAACACTGCCGGGCGGTACCTTGAGAACCTTCTCGTGTCCGGGCAGGTAGAGATGCGTCGACTGGGGATGGCCAAGATCTACGCGTTCTCGCAGAGAGTCCCGCTCTCTGCAGTTCTCTCCATATCCTCAGAACTGGTCATGCAGCTTGACAGCAGTTTGCGGATAATTTTTGCAAACGAACCGTTTCTTAAGCTGATCGAAACTGATAGTAAAAACCTGCTTGGAAAAAATATTGAATATACATCCGTTGCAACTGTTTTTGATGATGTTTTCCCGGGATTTCTCGAAACGATAAGGGAGGGGCTCACGGGTAAAGAATGGGCTGGTGATATTTTACTAACCACAAAAGATCTCAGCTTTATTAGCCGGATCGCACCAACTGTCTTTGAGGATGGGCGAAAGGGGGTAACAGTCATTCTTGAGGATATTACCCAACAAAAACTAGCGGAGAAGGCATTGCTGGAGAGTGAATCGAAGTTACGATCAATTGCCGACAACTCCCCGGATATGATACTGCTGATCAATCTAAAATGGGAGATCCTTTTCATCAACCGCACTATTACGCTGGATCCTTCACAGGTTCGTGGAAAATTGGTATTTGACTTTATACCCCAGGAATTTCATGATACTGCAATAAAATGCTTCGAAAATGTCCTCAAAACCGGGGAAGTAACAATCTATGGCACTGAATACCATATCCCGAATGGAAAGACATCATATTTCGAATCCACGGTCGGCCCGGTCTTTCAAAATGGGACGATTGGGGCCCTGGTAATCAATGCGCGGGACATCACTGAACGAAAAAGGGCAGAAAAAGAATTACAGGAAAGCGAAGCCCGGTACCGCACTATTTTTGAAAACACAGGAACCGCGACTATCCAGATTGAAGAAAATACTCAAATCAGCCTTGTCAATGCGGAATTCGAACATCTCTCGGGATTTTCGAGGCACGAGATTGAAGGGAAGAAGAGCTGGACGGAATTTGTCGTAAAAGAAGACCTTGAACGAATGCTGAACCAGCACCGGTTGAGAAGGGAGGGGCGGGAAAGATCTCTGAAAAACTACGAATTTCAGTTTATTACAAAATCCGGGGATATCCGTAATATATTCCTCACCGTCGATATGATTCCGGGTACAAAAAAGTCCATTGCATCCCTAGTGGATCTTACCGAACGTAAAGATGCAGAAAAGTTGAGACAGGAAAGCGAAGAACGTTACCGCCAACTCGTAGATATATCTCCTGATGGTATATTCATTCACCAACAAGGAAAAATTATTTTTTTGAACCCTGCAGCACTAAACATGCTTGGCGCTTCGCATTCTGACATGATAACCGGTAAAAATGTCATTGATTTGATTCATCCGGATTTCCGTGAAGCGGTCAGGAAAAATATTGAAAAAGATCTCCAGGGGAACACAACCCCCCCCTTGGAGTTGCATATGCTTCGTGTCGATGGATCATCGATTATGGTTGAAGGCAGAGGAATCAAGACAACGATCAATGGTAAACCTGCAATACAGGTAGCGATACGGGATATTACGGAACGTAAACGCGCAGAAATTGCATTGCAGAAGAGCGAAGAGCAGTACCGGAGCCTGGTTGAAACCACCGGGACCGGGTATGTCATCATTGACAAAGCGGGCAGGGTAATTACAGCAAACCAGGAATATGTCCGGCTTACCGGCCGGTTAACGCTTGCTGAAATAGAGAGGAGACCGGTGACCGACTGGACAGCATCGTATGATATTGAGAGAAATGCGCGAGAGATTGAACAATGCTTCAGCAATGGACAGGTGAGGGGTTTTGAGGTCGATTACCAAAGACCGGATGGCACAATCCAACCAATTGAAGTCAATGCCTCGATTATCCAGTCTAAGTCGGGGCAGATCTTCCTGACCTTGTGCCGGGACATCACGGAGCGCAAACGTGCGGAAGTGGCATTGCGCGAGAGTGAGGGGAAACTCAACGCCATGCTGCAGTCAATTTCTGACCATATGAGCATGATGGACAAGGATCTGAACATCATATGGGCCAAT
>Ga0307378_10009499_pt1 | contig 12781 bp, 13 predicted proteins | sample UN1MG_FD_202238 | JGI IMG/M metagenome (GOLD analysis project Ga0307378, IMG submission 202238) | Soil microbial communities from Risofladan, Vaasa, Finland - UN-1 | ecosystem: Environmental > Terrestrial > Soil > Coastal area > Acid sulfate soil | place: Finland: Risofladan, Vaasa | collected...
CTACGGGGCCGTCCTGCCGGACCGCATCATCATCTACCGCGAGCCGGTTCTCGCGGAAGCGGCCGAGCGGGCGACCGGGGAAAATGATGCGCCGGACGCGAGCGAGGCGTTCGACCAGGCCGTGCGCGATGTCGTTTGGACGACAGTTCTGCATGAGATCGGTCACCATTTCGGCTTGAGCGAAGGGGACCTGAGACGGTACGAGGACTAGCATTGCCGGCGTGCGCCCCGTCCGAGCCGCTACCGCAAGGTCGCGGCGACCCAGGCAGGGCGCCGAGGCGAGCCGGCGCGGGGAGAAAGTGATGGCCATCGTCGAACCGACCGAGGGCGGCGCGATTCTGGCCGTGAAAGTCGTGCCGGGGGCGTCGCGCGAACGGATCATCGGTCCGCTTGGCGATCGGCTGAAGGTGGCGGTGCGCAAGCCGGCCGAGAAAGGGGCCGCCAACAGGGCGCTTTCGTCCCTCGTTGCGAGGGCTCTGGGCCTCAGGCCGGGCGACGTCGAGATCCTTCGCGGCGGCGGTCGGCCGGAGAAGGACCTGCTCGTCCGGGGCCTCTCGGCGGCGGAGGTCCGGCGCCGGCTGGGCTTGGCATAGGGCGCGCAGGGATCGGTGAACGAGCCAAGAGGGGCGGCGGGGCGTTAAAATAGAGAAGATATTCGGGTTGTAGGGCCCGAAACAGGGTTGTCTTGGCTTTCTAGGCCCATCTGACTTGACTTTGCGGGATTTTGTGGTATACTTCCGAGGCTGTTGCAAGGGGGTTGCGCGACTATAGCCGCTGGTTATAGTCGGCATTTCCGGGGGAAGTAGGCATGAAGGAAGCTTTCACCACCGGGGAGGTGGCGCGGATGTGTAGCGTCGCGCCGCGGACGGTTTCCAAGTGGTTTGACACCGGGCAGCTACGCGGTTTCAAGATACCTGGTTCCCGTGATCGTCGGATCCCCAGAGAGTCACTCGTGCGGTTCATGCGCGCGCATGGTATTCCGTTGCGCGGGCTGGACGGCGCTGCAGTCCGCGTGCTGGTTGTGGACGCGGACTACGAGGGAGCGGACGCCCTGCGCCATGGGCTGAAGCGAGGTTTCGGCTACGACGTGCATGTCGCCACTGGCACCTTCGAGGCGGGCCTCCTGGCGCGCGAATTCAGGCCGCATGTCATCCTGCTCGACCTTACCTTGCCGGGACTCGACGCGAGGGACGCGCGGCAAGCGCTGCGGGGCGACCCGGAACTGGTGGCTACGCGCGTCGTCGCGGTCGCGCCGGACCCGAAGACCGGCGGTCGGCAAGCGATTGGCGAGGGATTCGACGGGTACCTGGAGAAACCGTACAACCTGCCGAGCGCCGTCCGCGCGATCGAGCAGGCCACCGACATCGTCATCTGACAGCGCACCCGTGTCACGCCTGCCGCGCGCGCGGCACGCTCCTGACACACACACGCCGACCCGTCCCGCCCGGGACGGGTCGGACCCTTTTTGGTCCTCCGCCCTGCGCGCCGAACCGGCGCATTTATCCTTTTGCACCCGGCCGGGAGAGACTACCATAGGGTCGGCGACACAGGCGAGGAGAGACCATGCCAGAGCGCCGGGAAGAGCACGACGTGTACGATTCGCCCCTGGTGACGCGCTATGCGGGGCCCCAGATGGCGGCCCTGTGGAGCCCGGCCCGGAAGATCCGGACGTGGCGGCGGCTCTGGATCGCCCTGGCCGAGGCCGAGAAGGAACTCGGCCTGGGAATCACCGACCAACAGATTGCTGAGATGCGCCGCCACGCCGACGACGTGGATTTCGGGCGGGCCGAAGAACTCGAGCGCGAGTTGCGGCACGATGTGATGGCCCACCTCCGCGCCTTTGCCGAGCAATGCCCCAAGGCAGGCCCCATCATCCACCTCGGGGCCACCAGTTGCTTCGTCGGCGACAACGCGGACCTCGTGATCCTGCGCGAGGGCCTGGGGCTCCTGCGGGGCCGGCTGCTGGCGGTGATGGACCGCTTGGCCGGCTTCGCCGCCGAGCACGCGCACCTCGCGACGCTCGGCTTCACGCATTACCAGCCGGCCCAGTTGACGACCGCGGGCAAGCGCGCGTGCCTCTGGCTCTACGACCTGCTGTTGGACTACCGTGCCCTCGCGCATGCGCTCGGCGAGTTGCGGTTCCGCGGCGTCAAGGGGACCACCGGGACCCAGGCGTCGTTTCTGCGCCTGTTCGACGGCGACCACGAGAAGGTCAGGCGACTCGACCGGCTTGTCGCCGAGAAGATGGGCTTCGCCGACGCCTATTCCGTCACCGGCCAGACGTACAGCCGCAAGATCGATTACCAGGTGCTCACGGTCCTCTCGGGGCTGGCCCAGAGCGCGCACAAGTTTGCGAACGACCTGAGGCTGTTGGCGAACCGCAGGGAACTCGAGGAACCGTTCGAGGAGAAACAGGTCGGCTCGAGCGCGATGGCCTACAAGCGCAACCCGATGCGGGCCGAACGCATGACCGGCCTGGCGCGCGTCGTGATGGCGCTCGTGCCCGCGGCTGCGGCCACCGCTGCCGAACAGTGGCTCGAACGGACGCTTGACGACTCGGCCACGCGGCGGATCGTCCTCGCGGAGGCGTTCCTGGGCGCGGACGCGGTCCTGCGGCTCTACCAGAACATCGCGGCGGGGCTCGTCGTCTATCCGAAGATGTGCGCGAAACACGTCGCCGAGGAACTGCCTTTCATGGCCACCGAGAACATCCTGATGGCCGCGGTGAAGGCGGGCGGCGACCGTCAGGCCTTGCACGAAAAGATCCGCCGGCACAGCCACGCCGCCGCGAGGCGCGTCAAACGCGAAGGCGGCGAGAACGACCTCCTTGCCCGCTTGAAGGCTGACAAGGCGTTCGCCAAGGTGGACATCGACGCCGAACTCGACCCCGCGCGATTCGTCGGCCGCGCGCCGGAGCAAGTGGAAGAGTTCCTCGCCGCCGAGATCCGTCCCCTCCTGGCGACCCACAAGGCCGAAATCTCTCGTGAGGCGAATATTGAGGTGTAAGCGGCCTTGTCGGTTGACATGCCGAGGGGGAATGTGTTATTCTACGTTTGGCCGAAAATGCAGAATAAGAAGCGGCCTAAGAAGCGTTGGGTAGAATAACGGGGAGTGTGATGCAAGTCTCTGATTTCACGAAGGATAGCCCCGGTCGGCTTGTTTCTACTATTGGCGGCCAAGCGGCATTCGTGCCCAACGACTTGCCGCCACCGATTACGTGGACCTCAGAACTGGTGGCCATAATCAGCGCTGCTGACCGGGCGCTGGGACAGTTGGCGGGCTTGGGACAGAACATGCCCAACCCGCACATGTTGTTCAAGCCATTCCTTCGCCGCGAAGCCGTTCTGTCGAGCCAGATTGAAGGGACCGAGGCCTCCATTGCCGATGTGCTGCTCTTCGAGGTGGATAAAAAGGTTGCTCAAAGCGTGCCGGACGTGCGCGAAGTGGTGAACTATGTTCGGGCGATGGAATACGGCTTGGAGCGGGTGAAGACGCTCCCCTTGAGCCTGCGGCTGATATGCGAGATGCACAAAAGGCTCCTGGCGGGTGTTCGCGGAGAAGAGAAGGCGCCGGGCGAGTTCCGTACGCACCAAGTTCACATTGGTCCCCCGCGTGCCGGGATTGAGCAGGCGACGTTCATTCCGTCGCCTCCGCAGGAAGTGCCGCGCCTCCTGGGCGCGATGGAGCGGTATTTGCATACTCCCTGCGATCTGCCGCCGGTGGTGCGGCTGGCCCTTGTGCATTATCAGTTCGAGGCGATCCATCCGTTCCTTGACGGGAACGGACGAGTGGGGCGGTTGCTCATCTCGCTCATGCTCTGCTTGGAAGGCATTTTGCCGATGCCGCTCCTATACTTGAGCGCCTATTTTCACCGGACGCGATCCCAATATTATGACCAGTTGCGGCGGGTAAGCCAAGCGGGGGCATGGAATGACTGGATCGCGTATTTTGCGCGCGGCGTGGCGAGTGAGGCGATGGATGCGGTGGATCGAGCGCGACGACTCAAGGACCTCCAGCTCGAGTACACGAAGAAGGTGCGGAAGGCGCGGGCGTCGGCGCTGCTGGGGCAATTGATCGAGGAACTGTTCAGCTTCCCGATGGTCAGCGCGGCGAAGGTGAGCGAACTCCTGAAGGTCCATCCCAGCACGGCACAGAAACACATCGCCCGGCTGCTCTCGGCCGGCATTTTGCGCGAGACGACGGGCCGCAAACGCAACCGGCTTTTCGTGGCGGAAGGCATCCTCGAGGCAATCGAGGAGCCGCACTTCGGCAACTTGCAACCGGGGGCCAGGAAGGGGTGAGTTTCATGCGCGGGCCCCGCTTATCCAGAGCGCACGAAGACACGCTGCTGGACCTCTACACGCGCACGAGGAAGACACTGGACGATCTGCCCTACACGGACGAGTTTGAGGAGTTGTACACGGCCTTTGTCGCCCGAAGCGGGCGAACAATGACCCGGCACGACTTGTGGCGCTCGCTTACGAACCTGCGCAAAGCGAGACGGTTGGTAAGAAAAATGCGGTGAGGGGCCGCGCGGCGGAGGGGCAAACCCGAGAACTTTTGATCAGCCGCTGCCCGTTTCCCGGGCCACCAGGGCCTTGTAGGCCTCGGCGAGTCGCTTCGTGACGGGGCCCGGCAGGCCGTCGCCGATTTCCTTGCGTTCCACCCGGCCGACGGGCAGCAACTCCATGACGGAATTGGTGAGGAACATTTCGTCGGCGTCGAGGACTTCACGGGCCGCCAGCGGCCGCTGCTCGGCCGGGACACCCACCTCGGCCGCCAGTTCCAGCACGGCCGCCCGCGTGATGCCCGCGAGCAGACCTTCCTCGACGGGCGGCGTCAGGAGACTCCCGCCGGTGACGATGAAGACGTTCGAGAGCGAGCCCTCCGCCAATCGCCCCTTCGTGTTAAAGATTAAGGCCTCGGTCGCGCGGGCCCGATGGGCATCGCGCAGGGCCAGGAGGTTCCTCAGGTACCCGGTCGTCTTGTGATAGACGGTCGGGTCGTCCGGGCTGATGCGGATGTCGGAAACGACGACGGTCGCGCCCTTCTCGTAGAGTTCGGCCGGGTAGGGCGTCATCGGCCCGGCGGTGATGATGAGCGTGGCGGGCGGGGCCCCGTCGTCGTCCACGGCGGCGGTGACCCTTCGGCCTTGCTCAGGGTCGCCCTGAGGCTCTCGAAGGGCGAGGGGCCCGCGCGTGGCCGTCAGGCGCACCCGCGCGTCGGCCAGGCTGTTCGCCTCCACCAGGCGTGCGACCGCCTCGGCGACTTGGGAGTCCGACTCGCGGACGAAGATGCGGAAGAACTCTCCGCTCGCCCGCAGGCGAGCGAGGTGCGCCCCCAGGCGGAACGGCTGGCCGCCGTAGGTTCGTAGCGTTTCGAAGAGCCCTGCCCCGAGGAGCACCCCCGCGTCGAGGGCCGAGATGCGGGCCTCGGCGGCTGGGACGAATTTGCCGGAAACGTACACCTGTTCGCCTTCGTTCATCGTCGAATGCCTTTAGAGCCGTCCGCTACGGCGCGAGGCCCAGGGCCGCCAGCATCGCGCGGGCCTTGTCGCTGGTTTCGTCGAACTCGGCCGCCGGGTCCGAATCGGCAACGATGCCGCCTCCGGCCTGCAGGTGGACCGCCTGCCCGGCGACGAGCAGCGTGCGGATGGCGATATTCAAGGAACACCGCCCCGCCGGCTCGGCGTCCGAGGGCGGCGCGAGGTATCCGACCGCGCCGGTATAAACGCTGCGGCGCGTCGGCTCCAGTTCCGCGATGATCTGCATCGCCCGGACTTTCGGAGCCCCCGTGATGGAGCCGCCGGGAAACGTCGCCCTCAGGAGGTCGACGACGTCCGCCTCCGCGTGCAGGCGCCCCTCGACCGTTGCCACGGTGTGATACACGGTCTCGTAGGCCTCGACCGCGCGCGGATTGGTGACGCGGACGGAGCCGTAGTCGCAGACGCGGCCGATGTCGTTCCGCTCCAGGTCGGTGATCATCACGAGTTCGGCCTTATCCTTTTCGGACCGGAGGAGGTTGTCGCGCTCGCGGCGGTTGAAGTCCGACGATTCGGCCTCGCCGGCGCGGCGCGGGCGCGTGCCCTTGATGGGTCGTGTGACGACTCGCCCGGCGGCAAGGTCGAGGAAGAGTTCGGGGCTCGAGGAGAGGACCGCCCGCCCGGCCCCGAGGCCGATGTAAGCCGCGTAGGGCGCGGGGTTGGCGTGCCGCAGGTGCCGGTACAGGCTCGCAGGCCGAGGGTCCGGCCCGGGGGCGCACGGCTCAAGGGGAACCGTGAATCGCCGGCTCAAGTTCACCTGGAAGATGTCGCCGGCGGCGATGTACTCGCGGGCCCGCGCCACAGCCGCAAGGTACGCGGCGCGCGTGAAGTTGCAGGAGGCCTCGCGCGCCGGCTGGGCCGCATCGAGCCAGTCCGCGGGCCCGTCGGCCTCGGCCAGCGCCGAGCCGAGCGCCTCCCTGGCACGGCCACAGGCCGTGCCGTGGCCGGCGGCGGGCGGCCCGTCGGCCCCGATGAGCACGGCCCGGCGCTCCGCGTGGTCCAGCACCAGGACCGTCTCGTAGTAGCCGAACCAGAGGTCCGGCAGCGCGATGTCGCGCGTCGGCGAGAGGGGCGCGGTCGGCTCGACGTACGGCCCGAGGTCGTAGGCGAGATAACCGTAGAACCCTGGGCCGAACGGGGGATCTTCTCCAGGCATTTCGCTTCGCGCGTGGTGAGTGTGGCCGCCCGCAAAGCGGGCGGCTCGAACGGCGGCCCGCAGCGCGTCGAAAGGATTCTCGTGCGGCTCGAGGACCGCCCGCCCGTCGGGGGCGACGAAGCGCGACACGCCACCCTGATGGACGAGCACAGCAGAGGGCTCGGCCGCGAGGACGCTCCAGCGCGCGAGATTCGCCGGTCCGCCCGCGCTGTCGAGCCAGACGCATCCGCGCCGGCGCGCGAGCCGCGCGAACAGCGCCTCGGCGTCCGCCGGCCAAGGAACCTCCTCAGTGCGGAATGCGGAGTGCGGGATGTGGAGCAAACGGCTCACGGCCGCCATGCGAGGGTCCTTCACCGCGATTTCGGCTCCGCCCGTTTTTTGCCGGGCAGGACGCGGACGATGCGGCCTTCGATGCGCAGGCGTCCCTCGGCAAAGAGGCGGATCGCCTCCGGGTACGCGAGGCATTCTTGCTCGAACACACGCGCCGCGAGGGCGTCCGGCGTGTCGTCGGCACGGACGGGCACCGCGCGCTGCAAGATAATCGGGCCGTCGTCGTAGGTGTTGTTGACGAAGTGGACTGTGCAGCCGCTCACTTTGCAGCCGCGCGCAAGGACCGCTTCGTGCACGTGGTGGCCGTACATCCCCTCGCCGCCGAACGAGGGCAAGAGCGCGGGGTGAATGTTCATCACGCGCCCGAGATACCGGTCCGGGATGGTCCAGTAGGAAAGGAATCCCGCCAGGCAGACGAGGTCCACTTGGTGCTCATCGAGGCGCTTGACCATGGCGTCGGAGTAGGCTTCTGTGGAAGGGAACTCTTTTCGGCGAATGACGTGGGTGGGGACGCCGGCGGCCTCGGCGATTCCGATGCCCCGGATGCCGGGCCGCGAGGCGACTACGACGGTGACCTCGGCCAGGCCCTTGAGGCTTCCGCCCTGGATATGCTTCAGGATGTTCTCGAGCGTCCGCCCCCCGCCGGAGAGAAGCACGCCGAGTCGAATCGTCTTGGCCATCAGCGGTCCCTTGCGCCACGAAACCGCCAAGAGGTTACGCCTTCTCGGCCGGAGAATCAAGGCGTGCCCGGCCCGAGGCCTCCCGCTCCCGCCAGACGAACTCGCGGTAGAAGATCGCTCTAATGACAGTTGCAGCCATAGTATAGAGAATTGCCCCAGCGAGTATTGCGATTAGGAGGCTGATGCCTATGAGGAATTCCTTGCCTTGCTCTCCGAAATCTGCACCGGGACCGCTCGCCCAGATTTTTGTAAACCGCAGCAAGACACCCCACGCGGACAATGTGGCAGCAAAACCGAGGCTTGTAACCGCGAATCCGGCAAAAAGGGATCGATGCCAGCGAGCGAAGCCTAGGCTTCGTGCCAGAGCATGTCCGAAATGTACACGGCGTACCAGCGCATCGAGCCCAGCAAAGGCGAAAGGGAGCACAACAAACCCGATCAACTGTTTGGTGAGAAGAACCAGAAAACGACTAACGAGGGGATGCGCGGGCAATAATGTCCCCGATGGGAACCAAGGCAATTGGGAGGCCACAGTGTCAATCATCCACGCTGCCAAGGAAGGTAAGCCGCCCGCCGCCAGGACGTTCAGATACAGGCCCCAGCTTTCGAGCCAGCGGAAGATCTCTCTTAACTTCGGCCGGCGTCCGAGAATTTGCAGCAGCACCGCGTATCCGTAACCCACCATTAGTGGAACCACAATCGGAAAGAGAATAGGCCAAGCCAAGTACCTGCTCCATTCAGGATGTGGCCGAAAAGCTAGGCCAAGAGGACAGCAGATCAGGAGCAAGAGGCCAAGGGCCACCGCGCCCGTGTAGAGCGTGATGATAATGAGCCGCCAGAAATTGAATCGCAGCGTTGCGATCGTTAGACGGATGAGGCCGAGCGTACCAACGGGGCCTTCGCCTGGCGGACGCTGACCGATGAGGTCGGCGGGCGCGCTTGCCGTTTCGGGCGACGACTCTTGAGGCTCTTTGGCGTCTGGTATTGCGTTCGACATGGTTCCCCCTTTTTTGTACGCCGCTGGCGGCACGGTTATTCGCCGCGGCGAATGGCCTCGACCTCTTCCGGCGGGACGGGTTCCGGGTGGCCGCAGCCGCCGCAGACGAGATAGAACCGCCGGTTCCAGCGCCAGACGGGAAGAAAGAAGATCGAGAGTTGCCGACGTTCCTCCACGAGGACGTGCGGCGTCGTGCGAAGGCACTTGAGGCAGTTGCGCGGCACATTGCGCGCGAGGACCTTCTCGCGGTCGGCCACGCTCGCAATCAGGCCGAAGATGAACACGCCTAAGCGACCTCGACCCGCGCCTGCGGGTCAAACGGGTTCGTGCGGACGGCCAGGCTGAAAAGGTACGGGTAGTCGCGCTTCAGGTGCGCCAGGTACAGGAGCCACTCGGCGAGGACCCGGCCGTACGCCCGCCGGATGTCGCCGGCGAGGTGCTCGCGGTCCGAGTCCGGCCCTGCCGCGAGGTCGCGCCGCCGCGCGAGTTCCTCCGTCAGATGGAAGACGGCCCAGAGCATGTCGGTGAACCCCTCGTGTTCGAGGAGGTTGGGGTTTTCGAGGAGGGCAAGGAGAAACGGCCGCTTGGCGAGGAGAAACGAGCGCAGGCCCGCCAGGTCGCCGCGCGAGGCCTCCAGGGCGCGCGGGGCGTCGCGGAGGAGCCGGGCGGCGTCGGCGAAGCGGCGCTCGGACCACTCTCCGGCGGATGCCAGTTCCGCCGCCAGGTCCGCGCGGTCCGCGTCGAAGGCCGCCAGACGTTCGGCCAGTTCCGTGCCGACCTCGCTGAAGAACGCCCCGACGACCATGTTCAGTTTGTGCAGCCGCGATCGCTTCGCACGGCGCTCCAGGAGGTTGTGCAGGATGAGGGTCACCAGGAGGACCTCGACGGGGAGGAAGGCGACGTCGCCCAGCAGGTAGATCCAGATATGGTGGGCGTCGTGGAAGCGAAGATAGTGGACCCAGTAGAGGGCGGCCGAGAGGGCCACGAGACCCAGGCCCGCCAGGATCTGCCATCGCTTCATGGGCCGTCCTCCTTTGGCCGGGCGAAAGGGGTCGGCTACGGCACGATCTCGGTGCCGACGCCGTGGTCGGTGTAGATTTCCAGGAGCAGCGCGTGCGGCACGCGCCCCGAGACGATGTGGGCCTTCTTGACGCCGCCCTTGAGGGCATCGAGCATCGTGCGGACCTTCGGGATCATGCCGCCCGAAATGACGCCCTGGGCCAGCAGGCGTTCGGCCACCGGTTCCGAGAGGTGCGACAGGAGGCTTTCCGGGTCGTCGGCCTTGCGCCGGATGCCGTGCGTGTCGGAGACGTTGACTAACTTTTCGGCCTCCAGGGCGCGGGCGACGGCGCCTGCGGCTTCGTCGGCGTTGCAGTTGTATTTCTGGCCGCCCGCCCCCAGAGCGATCGGCGCGATGACGGGAATTGCCCCGAGGTCGCACAGGCCGCGCACCAAGAGCGCGTCCACCCGCACAACGCGGCCCACCAGGCCCAGGTCCTCGCCCTTCTCGGTCTTCATCGGCTCGGCCGCGAGCGCGCAGCGACCCTTGGACGTGAGTCCCTCGGCCCGGGCGCCGGCCTCCTCCAGGAGCCGCACGATCTCGGTGTTGACGTCGGTCGCGAGGACGTCCTCGACGATCCGGAGTTCCTCGGGCCCGGTGTAGCGTAGGCCGGCGACGAACTTGGCTTCGAGGCCGGCGTCCTCCATGGCGCGGGTGATGGCTTTGCCGCCCCCGTGGACGACGACCGGCCGGATGCCGACCGCGCGCATGAAGGCGATGTCGGCGCAGAAGGCCTCGAGGTCCTCGGGGACGTCCATGAACGAGCCGCCGAGTTTCACAACCACCGTGCGTCCGCGGAAGCGGCGAATATACGGCAATGCCTCGATGAGAACGGCGGCTTTGGCGATGGCTTGTTCCATTTCCGCGAGGCTCCTCGGCCGATTCGAACGTATCCTTCGGCCCCGGTTATCGTAGCGGGCGGGCGCCGGGGGTCAAGCCGATTAGGCCCTGCTTCGGCCCGCCCAGGGCCGGCCCTCGCGGACGTGACACAAACGTGCCCACCCTGGGGGGAAATCCGGCCGAACCGCGGAAATTCGCAAGTCCTTGTCCAGTAAGGAGTTGCGGTCTTTTGCAGCACAGAAAACTGTATGGCGTTGGCCGTTTGGTGGCACGGGACGCGGCGCGCCGCCCAAGGGTGGAGGGCGTGTGCGGTGCGTCTTCGCGCTTCGCCGTCGCGGCCGGAAGGTCGCGGGCGGAGGGCGCCGGCGCGGAGGCGCCCGCCCGCCTTTGCGTTCGGCCGGAGTGCCGTGCGGCCACGAGGCGCGTGAAACGTCGGCGCCCGGTGCCCCCTATCGAGGAAGCACCTGTACGCGTGACCGGCGGGCGCGATGGAAGGAGGTTCGGAGTGACGAAGCCGATGCGGCTGGACTTCCGTAACTTCGCGGACCAGGGACTGGACGCGGGGCTTGTCGAATATCTGGTGCGGGACGAGTCGATCCCGCGCGCGATTCATTTCAACCGGCTGTGGGCGTACTACAAGAACGACCTGTCGCCGCTCGGAGCGGGCCTGGCGGACCTGGAGGCGGTGCGGTCGATCGACAGCGACTGGGCGGCGTGTGCGCGCCCGTATGCGCAGGCGCAGGAGTTCGGCCTGCCGGCGCGGATCACGGGGCGGTCGCACCTGGGGTACGGCGGCGAAGGCGTGCCGCACGGCGCGTTTCGCCGCAAGGAAGTCGTCATCGAGAACGACATCGGCTGGCGGGTGGACTGCGGCGTGCACTACCTGGCCGGTAAGCCGGTCGCGGTGGAGAGTCTGGCGGAGAGCCGGGACCTCGCGTCGCGGATCGAGGCCGTGCTGCGGACCGTATGGGCAGCCAACGGGGGCCAGGCGCTCCTGGAGGAAGCGGCGCTGCTCGGGGCGGTCTACGGCTTCGTGGACCTGGTGGTCCGTGCGAGGCCGGTGGATGCTGGCGAGGGCGCCAGCGTGGAATCGCGAGCGGCGTCGGCCGTGGCGATCGAGGCCGTCGAGGCGCCGCGGATTCTGCCGATCCTCGAGGAGGACGATTACCGGCGTCTGCGGTACTGGATTCAGGCGTTCCGGAAACAGGCGAATCACGTCGCCGACGGCACGAGGGCGAACCGGTGGCACAACAGGCCGCATCCCCGGATCGACGAGATCGAGGTGCTGGAGATCCTCGGTCCGCGGTGGTGGCAGCGGTATGAGGACGGGGAACTCGCGGGCGAGGGCGAAAATCCCCTCGGCCGCGTGCCGGTCGTTCACATCCAGAACCTCGCCCATCCCTACCACTACGAGGGACTGGGGGAAGTCGAGCCGCTCGTTCCGCTCCAGGACGAACTGAACACGCGCCTGTCGGACCGGGCGAACCGGGTGACGTTCCAGAGTTTCAAGATGTACCTGGGGCGCGGCATCGAGGGGTTCGAGGACCGTCCGGTGGCGCCGGGCCGGATGTGGGCGACGGACAACCCGGAGGCCTCGATCGAGGAGTTCGGGGGCGACGCGGAGAGCCCGAGCGAAGAGTCGCACATCACGGAACTGCGCGAGGCGATGGACAAGGTCTCGGGCGTGACGCCGCTGGCGGCGGGCCTCCTGAAGGACCAACTGGGGAACCTTTCGAGCGCGACGGCGCTGCGGGTGGTGCTGATGGGAACGCTGGCGCGTCTGGAGCGGAAGCGGCTGACGTACGGGGTCGGCCTGGTGGAAGCGAACCGGATGATTCTGGAGGCGCTCGACCGGCTGGGGATCTTCGAGACGCCGGCGGAAGCGCGCGAGACGCGGCTGCACTGGCCTTCGCCGCTGCCGGAGAACCTCGGCGAGAAACTCGCTGAGGCGAAGGCGAAGCGCGAACTGGGCGTTCCGGCGGAGACGGTGCTGCGGGAATTGGGGTACGGGCCGGACGACTGATGCGAACCCGTCGCCGTGCCGGTCGCCACAGGCGACTCGACGAGGCGAGCGGCGGACCAGACAAAGGGAGGAGGACGAGATGTCCACGGAAGCAGGGACCCAGACGGGCCAGTCCGCGTCGAGCGGAGGGCGGCAGGAGCCGCAGGCAGTAAT
>Ga0307378_10009500_pt1 | contig 12781 bp, 5 predicted proteins | sample UN1MG_FD_202238 | JGI IMG/M metagenome (GOLD analysis project Ga0307378, IMG submission 202238) | Soil microbial communities from Risofladan, Vaasa, Finland - UN-1 | ecosystem: Environmental > Terrestrial > Soil > Coastal area > Acid sulfate soil | place: Finland: Risofladan, Vaasa | collected...
GTTCGCCGGTGCGGGCCGGGGCGGTCGCCGAGCGTCCGGATGTAACACGGACCAGACGCCCGCGCCATTCGATACGAAAATCACGCTCACCCACTCCGTGTCCGACAGCCACGTCCACGGTCTGGCGATGGTCGAGACGGTCCCATTCCTCAACGCCCAGTTGCCAGTCGAGACGGCGCCCGAAGGCGCCGGCTTCCCGGAGGTTGAGACGGAAGAGTGTTTCGGTACGATGCGGTTTCTCATAACGCAGTCGCACCGAACGATCACGCCGGAACAAACCCGACAGACCGACCGTCAGGCGTCCGGTCAGTTGTCGGGACGCCGATGTGCCGTCGACGCTGGATGCGGCCAGCATGCCGTCGATGGTTGCCGGGTTCTGCTCGGTGAGCGGTATGACCACAAAAACACTGGAGTCAGTCGGTCCGGGCTCCAGTTGCGGCGAGCCGGCGGCGGCGACGTGGGAGAACGAGTGAAGTCGGCGGCTGATCCGATCGGCAAGCGCGCGCGTCCAGACAACACCGATCGGTAAGTCGAGAGCGGAGGCCAGCCAGGTGGTGTCGGTACGTGTGAGACCGGTGAATCGCCAGCCGCCGATCAGAAGCGGCGGGCCCGGGTCGACCACGAGGCCAAACTCGAGGGCGTCGCCGTTGACGGTGAAGTCACGGGGAGCGGCGGCGGCACGATGATATCCCTCATCGGCCAGCAGTTCGAGAAGAGAGCGCGTCGCGTCGCCAAAGCGCCTCTGGTCCACTGTGCCCTGGAAGGTCTTGTGGGCACGCTGCTCCACCGCCGTTTTCAGCGGCGTTGGAACAGTGTCGGCCCACTCAATCTGCACCGAACCGTAGACGAGGTTCCCGTCGGAGTAGGAGATCCCGTCCGCCCGGGCGGACGTGCATGCGGAAAGAACGACAACCAGGGACAGGACGATGTTCAGCGAGCATGGCGATAGGATGCGACGCCGCCTCTGCCTTCTCGACGGCGCGTTTGCAGGCACGCGTGGAGCGGGGATCACGGGTCTAAAGACCCGTGGCACCTGGTTCCGCGTAATCGGCGTCGTCTGTGTCATGTCAGAACCGTGCCACCGTTTCGATATTCATGCGCCAGCGATTGGAGCCGACCTCGCGCTGGTCGCCGCTGACCCGTGCCTTGAGCGTTACGCGTTCGGGAAGTTCCCAGTACACTTCGATTGATTCGGTGATTGAGAAGCCGGGCGGCCGTCCTTCGGCCAACAGCGCAGAGAAGGACGCGGTCGACGTACCGGCATCCACCCAGGTCGCGTCGGTCGTTGCATTCACGCGGACACCGCGCCAGTTGACACGCAGGTTCGGGCGGACGCCCCACAAGCCGATACGAGCCTCGGTTCGGTCATCGTGATCGATCCGCCGGCGGGTCTGAATCGATGCGGCCAACGTCGCCGCGTCGCGAGTCCGGGCGATCGTATTGGCGGCACCGATCGTGACCGCCAACGTGCGGCCCGTGGCGGTGACCGGTGCGAAGGTGCCGCCGGTGCGGCGGCGTGTCTCATATGCGGCGGCCCCTTCAACAAACCAGCGGCGCTGGAAACGTCGCCGCAGCGCAACTTCGGTCTTCAGGCGCGTGTCGATCTCCGCGGCAGCGGTACCGCTCGCGTCATGCCCCGCAATGCGGCGGTCACGCGCGAGCTGCCAGTCGACATCGGTCGCGGCATCGGGCTGTATCGAAACGAGATGGTAATCGCCGGTGGTCAGATAGCTCCCCGGGAGCATGGCGTCGGCGTGATCCTCCCACGGCAGAAGCCAATGACCGGGACGGAACCGCCGCGGCGTGTAGCGTCCCTGGTTTTCGCGGCGCGATTCGAGCGCCACGCGCCAGCCCCCGATCGTGGGGCGCCAGCGCACGGTGAGGCGGCGCGTGCCGTCGTACGCGGATTGCGTGACAACGTCATCGTCGATGGTGACGCGACGATAGTCGCCGTTCGGATCGGGCACGTACTCGCCGCGCTCGTAGCGGTATGAACCTGTCCCCGGCCGTGTCGGGAGATACACCACCCGCTGGGTGCCGCCGCCGGCGCGGATGAGCTGCATTTCGGCAAGAACGGTCGTTGCGGCAACCGGCTGCCACTGCGCGTGAAGGCGGCCGCGGTAGTAAGGCGTGACGGCACCGCGATTGACAGACTCAGTCCCCCGCGCCACGGTCAGGCCGCTGCCGGATTGCGCGCCGAGGACCGTTGCGGGAACCTGCAACGAGAGTTCGCGTGCGCGCCGTACGCCGGTCGCGGTCGTATCGATCGATTTCTCCCAGAGGTGACGCGCGGTCACACCGTAGCGCGACAGCGACACCCAACGCGTGGCGGCATACGCGACGCTCGGATCAAAGAGGCCTTGCGGATTGTCAACGTCTTCCTCACTGCCGCCGATCTCCAGACGCGCGGGGCCGGGATCCCATGATGCCTTGCCGTTGAGCGCCAGAGAGCGGTCGGCAGGACCGTTACGCTGGTGCCGCCGGGCTTCGCGTCGCGCGACCGTGAATGTCAGATCGGCGCGGGTACCGAAGCGCACGGTGCCCGTTCCCCGCCCGCGCCACGCGGCCAGATCGGTGCCCCGAAAAATGCCGCCCTCGGTCGACAATCCGGCGTGCTTGCTGAAGCGCACCGACGACGAGACGGTGTGTTCGCTGAATGACGTGTCGTACATGTGCGGGCGGAGATTCCAGGTGCGCACCATGCGGTCGAAGACATCTCCGTCACGTCCGGATTCATCGACCCAGCCCTGACGGTACCACTCCCAGCGTAGGCCGTCGGCGGTTCCGGTTGCGACCGGGTGTCCGATCGTCCAGCCGAGACGATGATTGCCGGCAAAGTCGGTGTTGCCGTCGCGGAAGCGGTTGGGATCGAGCGCCACGCCGGTCCACACCGCGTCGACGTTTCCGCCTTTGCCGAGCGACAAGTCGAGCGACTCGGTGATCGTCAACTCCGATCGGGGAGCGGTGACGGTCGTGATCGGTTCGTAAGCACCGAGGCCGGGCCCGACGTATTCGTAGACTTCGTTGATCAGGTGACGGTAGCGGCCGCGGCCCAGGCCGACGTTTTCGAAGCGGACGCGCCACTCCCCGTTCTCCGGACCGGCGTAGACAAAGACGGAGTCACCGGCATCACGGAGCGTTAGCGAGTAGTCCCCCTGTCCGCGTCCGACCCATTCGGCCGCCGAAGCGGCCACGCTGCCCGCATCGGCCTCCGCCAACTGCGTCCGGGCATCGTCGGAGAGGGTTCCGCTTACCAGGTGAGAGGGGTCGTCCCCTTCCCAGGCGACCGCCAGACGGTGGCTGCGCGTGCTGTCGGCGCTGCGCCACGACCAGTCGGCCCCGGCGAGCGTGCGACGGTAGGTATCGAGCATCTCCTCGTATTCGACGACGCATCGGGATCCGGCTGTCAGTGTCACCGTCGGAGTGAAGAGGATTGTACCCCGGCTTGGATCGAGGGCGTAATCATTCTCCGGCCCTTCCTGCAAACGACGGCCGTCGAGCCAGATCGAAACCGAACCGCGAACCACGCCGCCGGTCTGCATCCCGGCGGACAGGGAATACGGTCCGGCGTCTCCCGGTCGGATCGGAATCGGGCGTCGCACCCATCGTCCCTGCGCGCGCGCCAGGTGCGCGCCGGTGCTATGCACCGTACTCTGCCAGCGCACCTGTAACCCGGCCGCGCGGCGCGGCGTCGGCGACGATCCCAGGGTCATCTCTCCCCAGCGACCGAAAAAGCGCGCCGATCGCGCTTCGATGAACAACCGATCGAGACGATCGAGACGTGTGCCGACCGCACTCGAATGACGCGCGGCGAGATTGTCGGTCAGGCGGTCGCTGACCGCGGCGCGCAGCATCAGTCCTTTCGTGAGTTCGCCGTCGACCGTCAGTTCGAGACCCTGCGACCAGGAGGGATCGGAGCGCGTACCGGCCGTGACCGCAAACGACTTGAAGCCGCGCCAGCGAATCGACGAGGCGGCGAGCCCCGACGACGTCGCGCCGCCGGAGACACCGCGGGCCGTGGACAGTGATTGTCGCTGGGAGACCGAGGCGGGGATGATACGCGGTGAGGCCGGGTCCGATTGCCCACTCCGCAGTGTCGCTTTCCAGGCACCGGGATCATCCAGTGTCAGACGCGTCGGCAGCGCCCACCCGAGACGCGTGAAATCGATCTTGAGCGTATCCCCTGCGTCGAGGGGGCGATGTAACCGGATCTGCCCCCGATTGTAATCGATCGCGTAATCGGCGCCGCTCGAGAGAGTGTCGACGCCGTGGCGGACACAGTCGCTCTGCCGCACCACGAAAAAGCCGGTGAACCAAAACGGCCCGTCCGAACCGTTGCCGATCACGGTCGCACTGTCGCGACAGAGCGATGCCGGCTGGGCCATAGCGGGAGTTCCGGACAGCACGGCTGTGACGCAGACGATTCCCGCCGCCCAGCGGCGGGAGAACCCGGCGCGGAAACATCGGGGTCGTGACCGTCCCATAAACAGCCTACCGTACGGTGTGCCGCACGCGCACTTCGAGGATGCGCCGTCCCGGGGGATCGGCAATCCAGAGGGTTGAGTCGGAGAGATAGAGATCGGTCGGACCGACTAATCCTCCGGGAACGAGCCGGTCGCCGTCGATGCGCCGCAGAAGATCTCCCCGTCGCGTGAAGATGAGCAGAGCCTTCAGCCCGCGATCAACCACCAAACACTGCCCGTGGTGATTTACGGCGACGGCCTGCGGGTCGGACAGGTCGTTTTCGCCGATGAGTGTCTCGGGTGTTCCGCCCGCGTCGAAAACGACGATCCGTCTTTGGCCGGGATCACAGACATAGACCGAACCATCGAGCGGTGCACAGGCCACTCCGGCAGGGTGCGTCAACTGTCCCCAGGGATTGTCATCCGAGCCGACCGCCGCATCGAATTGCCCCGAGGCATCGTATCGGTACAGGCGGCCGTTCACTTCGTCGGTCAGGTACATGGCTCCGAGGGGGCCGAAGGCGATGCCGACCGTACGGCCGGGGACCAGTCCGAGCGCTTCGTAAGGCGGCGTCGGCAGCCACTCGACCAAACGGAGGCGCGGGTCGAACACACCGATCATCCCGTCGCCGGCCTCAGAGACATATGCGTTGCCGATCGGATCGAGGCGGACCACGCGTGGTTCCCTCAGCAGGGCACCGGTGGTGGCGACCAGTAACCGCCGGCCGCGTTCGCGGGCATCCAGTTCAAGGTGTACGAGCCGACCCGCCACACGATCGGCGAAGATGATCTCGCCATCGTGCACCATCGCGACCGACTGCGGTTCACCGAGCAGGTCGCCGCCCCCTGCCGGGCTTCGTTCGGAGCCGAGGAGGCTGTCCAGGTATGTTTTGTCGATCGTTCGGACGACGACGAGTTCGGTCGACCGATCGATCGGCGGAACGAGAGCTGAGGGCGGACCGCTGCAGCCCCAGACCAGCACGAACAGAGGCATCCCGACCGCCGACCAGAACGCGCGCCGACGGGGATGCCGTGACACGTTGCGCCGACCGATGCGGGCACTGTGCGTACGCGGTGAGATTGTGTGGTGCGATGCGGCGGACGCGGAGCGACGGTGTGGCGCCTGCGGTCGCGCGGGTGCGGAAGGTGTGAGAGCGGCGGCAGGGCTCAGAATCGCCGCGACAGAATCACCATCACGCTCGGGTGTTCGAGACTGGGTTTCCCTTTGAGTCGGACTCTCCACCGGGCCATCTCCATTCGGGCAGTGCGGTTGACCGACCGCGCCACCCGCCAGGCGTCAATGGCGGCCGCAATCCGTGTGAACACGGCGGCGCCGAGTGCGAACTTCGCCCGGTTATAAGCCTCGTTGCTCTGATTGCGCATGTCCCGATAGCGCTGCTGCGACACGGGCGAGTCCCATTGCCAGTTCCATTCCGTCGTGTTGGGAACCGGCTGATTGGTCTCGGAACGGTTCTCATTGTAGCGGTCGCGGGACTCGTAGAAGGTGATCATACGATAGAAACCGTCGTCCTTACCTTCGGGATCGACGCCGGCATGCGCGCCGGCATAATTGCGATGGTCGTCCTTCTTGATGGCGCCGAGGGTGCGGAAATACCCCCATGTCCCCCAGACGATCGCATCCGCCGCCAGGAAGACACCGGCCCGCCGTCGTTGACCGGCGTACCATTGCCCCGCTCCGGGAAGAAGGAGCGAGTAGGCCACCGCACGTCGCACGCTGACGACATCGCGATCGCTGTCATCGAAATCATCGAAGTCCACGGCGGCCAGAAGCGGCGACGCGGTCAGCGGTCCGTTGGGCACCGCCGGGCCGGCCGCCCAGAGCGGCGGCGCAATCCCCCAGTCCGGCGTACGTAGCATCTCAAGCACCGACACATCCGGGACCGTATCGATCGGCGACCGATCATCCGCGGTCGCCCCCACCGGTAACACGAACAGGAAGAAAGCGAGGCAGACGATCCCCAATTCAACCCTCAGGCTCTTCTTTGTCGGTGCGATCGCCAAAACCGGAAACCTCCGCTCAGAACCGATAGCCCAGCGTCACCCGCGGCATCGGCCGACCCGTTGTCGGCGACATGACGAAACGCACGTGCGCTTCCACGGTTCCGAATTCATCGCGCGATCGGTTATAGCGCCGGGCACCCAGCGCCGCCTCGATTCCGGAAACAAGATGATTGGCGACCACGACGACCAGCATCTTGGTAGCGCGCTTGTACTCCGTGTTGGCATCGGCGCGCATGTGGAGGTACGTGTCGCGATTCTCAGTTACGATCCGAAGGCTCACCGTATCCCTCGGGCTTTCGGGGAATTCGGGATCCGTGGGGCCCGGGTAGTCATCCCACCCGAAGTTGAATTGATGATACTTGCCGACATTCTCGTAGTATTCATTTTTCTCGACCGGCGTGCCGTCCGGGTGATAGAACGCATGATGCGACCAGGGTTGATACACCGTTGAGTCGGGCGCGTCGGGCCGCTCCACTGTGTACCAGGGCGTTATCGTGTCCAAGTAGGAGTCGATGGAGTCCGGCTTCACTGAGTTGTAGTAATAGACGGTCCACAATCCTTCCAGGTACTTGTCCGGGTCCCAGTGATCATCAGCGTACGCCTTGTACTCGTCTTCCCGGTCGAGGCCGCTGCCGTGGAAGTGCGACACACCGTACCAGGACGCCAACTCCGCACCAAGGAAGAGCACCGGTTTCCACCACGCGGAGCGGACGTAGTATTGTCCCCAACCGGGGATCAGAAACGACTGCAGAAACGCACGGCGCGGCGATTTTTGTTCGAAATCGTACACGTCGGCGCGTCGATCCAAATCGACGTCGGTCTGCGCCAGGAGCGGACCAAGGTCACCCGTCGAGTCGGATAACGCGGTGAGGCCCACGCTCCAGTTAGCGGCAGGCACTCTGGTCCGCAGATCCGCCAGGCTGCCCCCGGGCCGGCTGACGGCCGCGGCGACCGGTGCCGCATCAAACACCACGATCGTTACGAGGAGTAACGCCGCCGCGGTCAGAATCAGGTTATATGCGTGATGGGTGGTCTTCACATTAAGCCTCCTGGGGTTTTTCGATCTCTCGGACGCATAGTGACATGCCGGGCGTTGCCGCCCTATTGGACAACCGACATCTTACAGAATACCGTTTCCGTCGCGCCGCCGTCCCGCGGTGTCAGTTCGAGACGGGCGAAGTAAACTCCCGATGCGGCGCCGTCGCACGGCCAGATCCATTCGTTATAGACACCGGCACTGCCGGAGCCATGCCACTCCGCGACTTTGTCCCCCGCGAAATCGTAGATGCGGATCGAGACGTCGGCATCCTGGCCGACCCAGTAACGCACGCGCGCCTCAGCACTCGCCGGGTTCGGGTAGACGAAGGCGCGTTCGGCGATGAAGAAGTCGGTCGGGATATCGACGGGCTCAAGATCCTCCGACGGGATCATCCGGCTGTTGTGCGGATCACGTCCGTACGTCGGCCAGAGCGCCAACGCCGGGGTCTCGCCGACCGGCGGGACTTCATAGGCATAGAGAAACCCGTCGTCGGCCCGCACGAACACCGCCGCCTCATTGTCGGATGTGTTCATCGCCCACGCGGCGGGAGCGTCGATCGTACCGCCCACGGCCCGCGGCATACCCTCGGAGACACGGCCGTCGCCGTCGATCCCGCTGATCGTTCGCGAGGCGCCGCCGGTCAGGATACTCAGGCTCCCCGCGCGGCCGAAGTCGCCGACCACCGGTGCGACCAGCGCGCTGTCGATCTGGCTTGCGGGACCCACGTTGACGGGGAAGTTCGGCAGCAGAGTCCCGTTATGCGCGTAGGCGTATAAGCGCCCGCCGCCAACCACGAGAATGTCGAGATATCCGTCGCGGTTGACGTCGGCCAAAACCGGCGCCGCATCAGGGCAATCATACAGATTGACGGGGAAACCGCTCAGCGGCATGAACACGCTGTCGAGCGCATGCAACCGGCCGGCGGCATCCAGGACAATCGTTTCGAGCTTACCGTCCTGCGAACGATCGAGATCACCGAGAACGGGTGGGAAGAGAGAATCGGCCTCGATTGTCGTACGCGTCAGTTCGGCGTCCAGAGACCCGACATCCCATCCGGTTTCGGTGCGGAATACGCCCACCGCTTCACCCAATGAACGTCCTGCGGCACCGCGAATCGTTCCCTCGACGTCATGCGTGGTACGGGTTCCCGACGCTATCTCGATCAGGTCGTAGCGTGCGTTCGCCACGGGCACGAATACGTCACGCGGTACGGTGCCGTTGTCGCGTCGCCAGAGCGCGGGGGATGCGACCGGCACGTCGGACGTGCGCACCGTGTAATCGAGCGCCAGCAGGCTGTCGCCGTCCCTGATGCGCAAATCCCAGACAAAGACGTCGCGATTGCGCGAGACAGCGATCACCTGACCGGTCTGATACTGCGGATCGTAGATGAGCGGTGGGGCGATCCACTCGTGCACGCCGGGAGCGATGGCGATCGGATGTAGCGTGGCGCTATCCTCCTCCATGTCGAAGGAGATGAACGGGTCGACAACGGTGGCGGTGCTCAACGGCGAGCCGTCCCAGTTCCAACCCAGAATGTAGTTTTGGTAGGCGGCGAGGATCTCGGGACGCCCGTCGCCGGGGAAGAGCCAGTCGCCGACGGCCCGCTCGCCGTCCATCAGCACGACCGCGCCGGCGGCACCCGGTTCAAGTCCCGCGTAGACCGGGAATCCGGGCAAGGGTCCATCGAGCCGCCCGCTCAGGGAGACCCGTTCGCCGAGATCCCTGATGTCCACGAGACGGATGCCGGTGGCAGCACCGGTGTAACTGCGGGCCGACGGATTCGTCGACGCCGACAGCTCCGAGACGCCACCATGCGGATAGTAGTCATAAGCCGTGCCGGTGTAGATGGAGTTGATCCCGATGCCGCCCAATTGTTGCAGACCGTCGGCCTCAATTAGGCGCACGAAACGGTGATGACGATCCCACTGCAGCGTATTCGCCAGGAAGTTGTTGGGGACATCGTCGGTCGTATCGAAGTCAGCCGCGGCGACGGCCTCATCGATGTGCCAGATCAGAAGCCCGCGACCCGGAAGGAGAAAATCGTATTCACGAGTGAAATCGGGCGGCGGCGGGTCGGGTTCGCCTTCTTCGGGTTCGGGCGGCGGGGGTCCCGCCGGACCGAGAACGACATTCGTGGCGGAGTCCAGACGCAATGACGGCTCGAGGTCGTCGAGGTCCTGCTGGCGATTCTCCAGCAGGTAATATTCGGTCTCCGAGATCGGGACCTTCCACACCTGAGGGTGATTGAGCCCTTCGGCCGCCCACACCGACATGGCGGTGTTTTGCTGCGGGGGCAGTATCGTGACATCCAAAAATCCGAGATAGACGCGCGACCAGGCATCGGGATAAACCGGGAGCGCACCGTGGACGACAACGATCCCGCTGCCGACGGAGTCCCAGACGGCGATATTGGCGCCGTTATTGTCCATGAGGCTGAAGTTGCCGATCTGCGTCGCCCAGGCAAATGGACTCGCGAAATCCGTGTTGTAGAGATCGACCAGCCCGAGCTGGTGGCCGAACTCATGTGCCAGCACCGCGTTGAGGACGGTGATCCGGCCGTCCTGGACCTCGGTCTCCGGCATAATCATCGCTTCATAGACGGTGTCGATCGCGTTGCGCAACAGGAGCGGCTCCGACAACTTCAGGAAACCGGAGAAGAGATCGCGCGGCGTGTCACCCGCGACGTCAGACTGGCCGTCGGCACCGGCGTGGAAGATGATGATCGCATCATAATCCGAGAACATCAGCGCCGGTTCGGCGTCAGAGGCAGTCGTCACCGCGTCGACGACGAACTGCCGCAGCCGGTCGATGATAACCACGGAATCGCCCTCGACCTGCGTGCCGTAGTAGGCCATCGGTTCGGGAAGCGTATACGCGGCATCAGACGCAACCGGAAACACGACGGGCGCGACCGATGAATCGAGGTCAAACTGAACGCGTCCGTTGGAGACCGTGTTCCAGTACATCCCCAAGGCGCGCAGGTGGGCGTAGAAATATTCTCGATTGTGAGGTGCGCTGTCCAGGTAGTGTCCTTCTTCCCGATTGTAGGTGGCGGTATCCCGCAGATCGAAGCGACCGTCGCCGGTTGTCAGGGGATCGTCGGGAGCTTCGCGGGGGAAGTCGACGCGAATCGCGACCACCCGCAGAGCCGTTTGCGCGGCCGCGCCGGCGAGGCGGACCGGGGGGGCAAACGGACTGACGCGTTCAAGCCCGAGCAGATTGCGATCCGAGGGCTCGGGGCAAATGCCGCGTCGTTGGGGATCACCGAGATGGGAGTCATCGATGACGATGCGCGACCGGTCGAGATGCAGAACCGGCGCACCGGCGCAGGCCGGCTCGGCACGCATCGGCGATCCCGCCTCCAGGCCGAGGAGGATGACACCGGCGGTCAGCGAAGCCATTCTGGTCAGGTTACGCAATCGCATCATTCTCTACCTTCGGTCAAAAGCGAAGGGCCAGACTGTACCGCACCGTATTCGCCAGCGGCGTGTCGTCGCGCGACGCCCAGATGTACGCGAAGTCGAAGTTGAACATCCGATAGGCCAGGCCGCCGCCGACCGTCGGCACCTTGACCTTGCCGTCTTCGTCGTGAACGTATCCGGCACGGATCGCGACCATCGACGCGTAGGAGTACTCGAAGCCCACGTTGTAGATGATCTGCTTGAGTTCCTCCGAGGCGCTTTCGGTCAGGTCGATGAGTTCCTTGTTGATCTCACACTGGAGAACGAACCGGTTGAACGGCGAATCCCACAATTTGTAGGAGAAACCCAGGGCCATGTTCCGCGGCAGGGGGTCGGACTGCTGCGCGTCAATGTAGGATATATTGGGGCCGACGTTGGTGACAGCGGCGCCCAGCGTCAGACGTTTCCAGGGAGTCCGATACAGAAAACCGGCGTCGAGCGCAAAAGCCGTCGCGCTTCCGGACCCGATTTCCTCGCCGGCACCCTGCGGTGCGAGGCGGGAGTAAATGACTTTCGCCGTCAGGCCCGCCATCAGGCTGTGACTCAGGCGGGTTCCATAGGACAGCGAGAGCGCCCCGTCGAATGAATGGAACAGATTGAGGAGCTCGCCGTACTCATTGAGTTCCGGAATCTCACCATAGGACAGAAACGTGATCGCCAGACCAACGGTACCGAGACCTTCGAAGTTCTTGACCCAGGCCCCGTAATCATAATACAGATCGAGTTCGAACGCCGGCAGCCAGGGCGAGTGCATCAGGTTGATTTCCTCGTGCGGGTGTTGATAGACGACGATGTGGTCGTTGGTCACGAACCAGACGTCGTCGCCGGTGGTCAGAATAGCGCCCACTTGATCGCCGTCGAGACCGGCATGGTAGTACCGCGCCCACTGTCCGGCATTCATTTCGAGCTGCCCCACCTCGGTGGCAATGAGCAAGATGTCGCCCCGATTGCCGAAGGCGTTGACACGGCGGGCGGCGGCGTTCTGGTAGATGTAGACGGTCCGGCCTGCCGGGATATTATCGGATGAGAGATTGTTGTAACCGCGGATGTACTCGGCGAGGAGTTCGACCCGCTGGGGGGTCGCCCGTCCGCGAAGGTGTTCTTCGGCGAGCGCTTGTGCGGTGGTGGCCTCGGTGACGTGGACGGCACGGTACCCAAACCCGTGCCAGCGCTCCCGGGCGAAACGGAAGGCCCCGAGATTGGTTCCCACCCACAGACGTCCGTACGAGTCGGTGGCCATCGCGGTCACTTCTCCGCGGAAACCGCGCGCGTAAGGCAGCCCGATCGCGGTACCGGCCTCCGGTACAAAGTCCGCCGGGAGATTGTCCCGTGCGATGATGTCGCGGGCCGCCTCGGCCAGGTACACATTGTCTTCGATTCCCAGGAAGCGTCCGAGCATCGTGGTGAGGGAATCACCGACATTGGCGATGACCGGAATCGTCGTCGAAAAGCGCTGATCCTCGTAACGCGCCAGACCGTCGTCGGTCAGAACCCAGCCGCTGGTGGTGCCCGACATCAGCATGCGGCGTACGGGGCTCGCGGGCAGGCCGGATTCGACTCCCATCTTCTGCCACTGGCCGGAATGAAGGATATAGATGCCATCGTTCGTGCCAACCCAGAGGCGCAGTCCGGATGCCACCGTGAGGCAGTTGATGCCGACGGTTTTCCATGTGACGCCGTCGGGTGGGTCGATTTCATCCCAACGCGACCCGTCAAAGACCAGCAGGCCGTTGGCGGCCGCCACGTAGAGTTTGTCACCGTCGCCCGCGATGGCGCGCACCGGCGGGGGCACGAGG
>Ga0307378_10009501_pt1 | contig 12778 bp, 10 predicted proteins | sample UN1MG_FD_202238 | JGI IMG/M metagenome (GOLD analysis project Ga0307378, IMG submission 202238) | Soil microbial communities from Risofladan, Vaasa, Finland - UN-1 | ecosystem: Environmental > Terrestrial > Soil > Coastal area > Acid sulfate soil | place: Finland: Risofladan, Vaasa | collected...
TGTTGCTGGTCTTGGTCTCCTCGCCGCCGGCCGAGACCAGTTTGAAGTAGTTCGGCAGTTCGAAACTGCCGGCGCCCGAGTACGACAGGTACAGGTCGGTCTGGCTGTAACCGGTCACGTCGTCGGTCAGCCGGATCTCGCCGCTCGACAACGAGGCCGTCGAGCCGCTGAACTCGGCCGAAATGGCGTCGATCAGGTCGCCCAGGGTCGAGCCCGCCAGAAGGGTGAACGTCTGGTCGACGGCGTTGCCGGCCCGGTCGGTGCCCTGGATGCGGAGGGTGTTGCCGGCCACCACACCGGAGGTCTGGTCCAGGTTCGAGAGCAGGGCCGACTGGGCCGCCACCGCTCCGCCCTCGGTGTACTGCACGCCGCTGGTCAGGAGGTTCACGGTCGGCGAGACCGCGTCGGCGCTCAGGTTGCCGGCGAAGACCACGTTCTGGGTCGCATGGGCGGGCAGGGCCACGTCGTACGGAATCCGGATGCTGTCGGCCGTGGCGTCCTGGAACCCCTCGGCCACGCCCTCGTTGCCGATACGCTGGACGCGGTAACCCGTGCCGGGGTCGACCAGGTAGTACTGGCCGTCGACGGCAAAGTGGCCGACCCGGGTAAAGACGTCCTGCTCGCCGTCGTTCAGGGCGAAGTACCCGGCGCCGTCGATGGCCATGTCGAGGGCTTGGCCGGTGTTGGCCACGTTGCCCTGGGCCATGTTCCGGTCGACGCTGGCCACCGTCACACCGCTGCCGACCTGCTGCGGGTTGGTGCCGCCGGTGCCCGTCCCCGGCTGCGTGGCCTCGCGCATCGTTTCGGACAGCAGTTCGGCAAAGGTCACGCGGCTGCTCTTGAAGCCGTACGTGTTGATGTTCGCGAGGTTGTTGCCCGCGACGTCGAGCATGGTCTGGTGTACCCGCAGGCCCGTTACGCCCGACATCAGTGCGTTACTCATCTGTCGTCTCCTTCAGGAAAGGGCTCACGCCCGATCAGTCCGCAATCGCTTGAATGGCGCTCATCGCGACCGCATGGTCGCCGACCCGCAGGAACAGGTCCTCACCGACGCGGCCGACGCCCGAGACCTGGCCGGTCACGGACGCCGACTCCCCGTCGGGCACGAAGGTCACTTGCTTGCCCAGCAGGGAGGCCGCGTACCGGCCTTCCTCGGCCACCAGGATCTTGGCGAAGGTGCCGTTGGCCTTCTCGAGTTGCTCCAGTTGCGAGATCTGGGCCAGTTGGGACGTCATCTCGGCGTTGTCCATCGGTTCCAGGGGGTTCTGGTTCTGCAGTTGGGTCACCAGCAGCTTCATGAAGTTGAGTTTGAGTTCGGTGGATCCCTGCACGGCGCTGGCGGCGGTGCTCATGGTTCTCTCCTAGATCCAGACGTTGATGGCCGTGTCGGCCGCGATTGGGTCGGTTCCGGGCCAGGGCGTGCTCTCGCCCCCGCCGTCGGGCGCGGCGCCGCTCTCGCCAGCCGCGCCGGTCGGTTGTTCGTGGCCGAAGTACCCGTCGCGCCCCTCGTTGGACTCGGCGAACGGCCGGCCCTGGGTGCCCTGCGGGTCACTCGGAACGACGTCGAGCCGCCGCAGTTGGACGCCGGCGTCCTGGAGCCGCTGGATCAGCGGGGCCACCTCGCGCTCGAGTTTGGCCCGCGTCGAGGCGTTCTCGACTTCCAGCACGCCGCGCACGTCCTTGCCCTCGCTGCGGAACGTGATTCGCACCCGCCCCAGTTCGGGCGGCTCGAGGTAGACCGTCACCTGGCGGCCGGACCCGGCCGCGCCCGCGCGGAGCGATTCAACCAGTTGGTCGGCCACGACCGCGGCGGGCGTGCCGTCGGACGCCTGGCCAAAGGGCGTCGGCGGGGAGGCCGGCGCCCCGACGGTGTGCGCGGCCGGCGTCGAGGCCGCCGCGACGACGCTCGTGGCGGTGGTCCGGACCGCGGCGGTCGTTTCGTCGACCGGTCGGTGCGGGGCGGCCGTCTTCGGCATTCCTGTTTCGGCGCCGCCGGTGGAGGATTGACGCGGTCCTCCGGACGCCTCGGCGCTGCGCACCACCCGGGTAGCCGGCCGGGTCAGGGGCGAGGCCGGCTGCGACCCGCCCACCTTCGCGTTGGCCTTGGCCGCCGGTGCCCCTTGCGGGCCCGACCCGCCCCGCACGGTCATTTGCTCGCGCCAGGCGGCCGCCTGCGCTACCTCGGTCAGACCGGGCGGCACGGGCAGGGCGGCGGGAGTCGGCGACGCCTGGACGCCTGCGTTCGCCTTGGTCTTGGGGGCCTGGGAAGCCGGCGATGCCCCGTCGGCCCGGAGGGCCTCCGGCTGGGGGGCCTTGCCGCGGGTCTCGGCGCCCTGGGCGGTCGCGTTCTTGGTATCCTGCGGCATGGCGCTGAGCCGGCCGGTCTCGGGACGTCCCTCGCCCCGCGCCGGCGCGGCGGCCTGGCCGACCGCACTACCACGCGTCAGGGCCTTGGCCGGGCCCGGCACAGCGAGGGCCCCAGGGGCAGCAGCAGCGCCCCGTCGGCCCGTGCCGCGGGACGTCGCCGCGCCCGTCGAAGTCTCGACAGCGCGGGCCTGCTGGACCGCCCCCTGCATCACCAGCAGGAAGGGCGTCGCGGCAGCCTTTTCGGCCTTCGGGCCGCCCTGGCGGCGGCTGGCCGCGGCCGTCGCCGACCAAGCCGTGGAGGCCGGCGCCCCGGCCCGCTGGCCGCCCGCGGGACCCGTTTTCGTCGGCACACCGGCCGGGAAGGCAAACGGCCCGGTCTCGCCCGCCCGGCGAGTTTTCTGCGGCCCGTCAGGCGAGTTCGCTGCGGCCACGTCGGGCGTGCCGACCGCCGCCCAGGAATCTTCCGCCTTCTCGAGACGGGCCTCCGGCTTGCCGCTCGTGCCCATCGTGGGGGGCGCCGCCGTGCAGGCCGCGGTTATCGCCAGGTTGGCCGGAAGCGTTTGCACACACGTCTCCTCGGGTACTCGGGCACATCGGACGGGTGATGGGCAAACGCCATGCCATGGCGGCCACAGACAACGGGCGGAAGACTTTAACCGCTTATGGCACAAGCACTTAAATCTTTGTTCGACGGCCCGCCCGCGGCGCCCGACCAGACCAGGGCGTGCCAAGGAACCGGAGGAACCTTCCGCCGACCGGAAGAATCTTCCGCCGGTGCAAAGGCGTCCCCGCCGCCCCCGGGGCCGCCGCGCCGAGTGCCACTGGCTGCTTGCAGCCAGTGCCGCCGGAACACTGGCGGACAAGCCGCCAGTGGCACCCGGCGCATGGCACCCGGCCATAAAATGTGGCGCGTCCGATAACTTTGCTAAAGACGGCAACGCCCGCGGGCCGACACAGGTAGCATACCGGATCGGTCCCGCGGCGGCCTGGGAGGGCCGCCGCACACCATCGCGACGAGTCGACAACGTGACATCGGGAACCATCACCCAGGGCCCGGCGCTGCCGCAGGCGCGGCAGACCAAGCACCTGACGAAGTCCGACTAGCGCACGCGGGGAAGGAACAGCCGGAATGGGGGCGAGTGTGTCGACAGGCCGGGCAGCGATCGTGCCACTGGGGGAGACGCCAAGCCCGCAGGCGTGTCCTCTTGAGAGAATCGCGGGAACCGTCATCCCGGCGGCCACGGCCGACGAGGGCACCCGTCTGGCGCGCCAGGCGGAGGCCGACCGGCGGCGGTTCTTCGCACAGGGGTGCCCGCCCGACGTGCAGATCGTCGGCCAGAGCGAGGGTATCCGCAAGGCCCTGGAAGCCATCCGGCTGGTGGCCGAAAGCCCCTGCAACCCGGTCCTGATTGTCGGTGAGACCGGGACCGGCAAGGAACTGGCCGCCCAGGCCCTCCACGCGCTGCGCGGCGGCACGCCCGACACGTTCGTCGCCGTCAACTGTGCGGGGCTGACGGCCAACCTGCTGGAGAGCGAACTGTTCGGCCACGTCAAGGGCGCCTTCACGGGGGCCGATGCGGACAAGATGGGCCTGTTCGAGCTGGCCGGCTCGGGCACGTTTCTGCTCGACGAGATCAGCGAGATGCCGCTGGAGCTCCAGGCGAAACTGCTTCGCGTCCTGCAGGAAAAAAGCTTCCGCAAGGTGGGCGGTACCCAGACCATTCCGTGCGCGGCCACCATCATCGCGTCGAGCAACCGCGACCTGGCGGCCGGGGCCCGAGGCGGCCAGTTCCGCCGCGACCTGTACTACCGGCTGACGGTGTTTCCGGTGCACCTGCCGCCCCTTCGGGCCCCCGAACGCCGCGAAGACGTCCCCCTGCTCGCCGACTACTTCGTCCTGAAGGCGGCCGAGACCGGTCGCGTGCGTGCCGCGAGCCTGTCACCGGCGGCAAAGGAACATCTGAGCCGGCACATCTGGCCGGGCAACGTCCGCGAACTCCGCAACATCGTCGAGCGGGCCACGATCCTTGCGCGGTCCGACGAGATAGGGCCGGAAGACCTGACCATCGACAATCTGGCCGCGCCGCCGGACGGCGCCACCGGCATGCGGCTGCCCGAGGACGACTTCTCACTCGAGACGGCCGAGCGGCTCTTCATCACGCGGGCGCTCCAGGAAACAGGCTGGCAACGCACCCGGGCGGCGGCGCTGCTGGGTATCACGCGCGCCACCCTGCACGCCAAACTTCGGCGCTACCAGATCAAGGCCCCGGAAGAGGCCGCCGGGCTCGGGACCCAGGCAGACCCGTCGGTCCGTTCCTTTCGGCTCCAGGAACCCGTCCGCTAGACCCGCCGGCCGGGCCGCTCTCGACACCCTCCTGCCCCCGATGCCGCACGCCGCAAGGTCATCCGCAGCGCACCCCAGTGCTCTGTCACGCGTCGATTGAGGGGTGGCATGGTCAGCCCGAAGGGTAACCATGTGTGTTCCTTCGGGGCACAGGGTCGCGCAAGAGCGTTATCATGTCACCCTTGTATTCATTAAGTCACGGTTGACAGATCCCCCGGCCCGTTTGAAAACAGTACGCGTGCGCGAAAACCAGACACGCCCGAGGGGGCCCGGGTTACGTGCGGCCGGCACGGTTTCGCGTCTGGCGGCCCCAAAAACGCGGACGGGCGGCCCCTTCGCGGACTTCCGGCCGATTGGCATGGCCGTTGCATGGCTGTTCTACGCGCGCCCACACGGCCCCCCGAGAGCGCTTGGAGGGCGATGGGAAAGCAACCTTACGCACAGCGCGGGAAAGACCCATGGCCCACGAGGTCAATCCGGCCCCGGCCGACGAACCGCAGGGCGGCCCGTCCTCGGCCCTTGTGCCCGAGGACGGGCCGGACATCGGCCTCGAGGCACAGCCGGAAGCCGCCCTGCCACGGCAGGCCGTGCTGGTGGGCGGCGTGCTCCTGCTCGTCGGCGCCGTCGTGGCCACGGTGTGGCTCCTGGCGGTCGGTGCCCGCGAGCCGTCTCCCGCCCCGGTGCAACCAACCGTTGCGCCCGCCAGTGTGGGAACGGTACCCCCGCCCACCCGCGAGCCCCCGGCGCCGCCGGAGGCCCTCTCCTTGACCGTCGCCGAGAAGGCCTGCGCCGACGGCGACTACACGGCGGCACTGGACTGTTACCGACGCCTTATCGCCAAGGCCCGCCTCGGTGGCAGCGAGGAAGCCGATGCCGACCTGGTGCTGGACTTCCTCGTCCTTCGCCTGGCCCAGGCCCAACTGCGTGCCGGCCGCACGGGCGAGGCCAAGGACCAGTTGAACCTGCTGACCGACAGCCGCTCGCCGCTCGTCCGCGGCTTGGCGTGCTTCCAGGTGGCCGTGCTGGACCTGGAGGAGGGGCAGTACCTGTCGGCCCGGACTCAGGCCTACCGTGCCCTGGCCATCCTCGGCGCCAGCCAGAAGGGGGCCCAACTGGAATCGGCCTGCGATTTTCTGGTGGCCGTGGCCCTGTCGCGCAAGGCCCTGGTGTTCTACAGCCGGGACGCCGACCTGCCGGCGCCGGTCATTCCCGAATCGAGCCTTTTCTCTACCCTGCACAGCGAAGACGAACTCCGCCGGGTCCTGTCGGACGGGGTCGACCGCCTCGCCGGCGCGGCGCTCGGACCCAAACTGGACGCCGTCGTCAACGGGAAGGCCGGCCCTCGGTGGACCGTCGCCTGCGGCGGCGCCCCGGTCGAGGAACTCCTGTGCCGGCTCACCGGTTCGGCCAACGTCAACATCGTGTGGAAGAACGTCGACCCCGCCGCGCGAGACCGGCCCCTGTTCATGTACGGCGACAAACTCTCTGACCAGCGGGTGATCGAGGTGGCGTGCGGCACGGTGGGGCTGATGGCCCGGCTGAGCGGGACCGAGGTGGCCATCCACGACCCGCAGGGTTTGGCCTCGACGGCCGACCTGCGCGACCTGCTGCTGCGCGAGGCGGTCTCGGCCTGGCGACGGCTGCTGCTGCGATCCTCCGATGCCGAGCAGTTCGCCTATGGTCACTTCGCACTCGGCCTGCTGTACGAGTGCCAGAACGACAAGGCCGGCGCCATGACGGAATACCAGGTGCTGGCCGGGCAGTTCCCCCGTTCGTCGCTCTCTCCGCTGGGGCGGCTGCGGAACGCCTCGATACGGATTGACTTCAAGGACTACGCCGGCGCCCGCCAGGAACTGCTCGAACTCCTGAACCGCCATCCGGCCTTCCAGGCCACGGACCAGGTCTACCTGCGGCTGGGCGAGGCCACCATGGAGGCCGGTCTCACGGACGAGGCCGTCGCCACGTTCAAAAAACTCTTCGACCTGGAGCCGGCGCTACCCGTCCGGCTGGCGGCCTGTCTGAAGGCCGGCGCCTGCTGCTACCGCAAGGCCGACTACGAGGCGGCGGCGCGGTGGCTCGGCCGATACATCGACCTGTCGGCCGGCCGGACCGGCGACGAACCCGCCCAGGCGGCGCTGCTGCTGGCCCGGAGCCAGTCTGCCCTGGGGCGGTTCGAACCGGCCTCGGCGGCCCTCACGAAGGCCCTCGAAGCCGAGCCCAGCGAGGCCTTGCGGGTCGACATTCTGCTGGAACTCGCCCGGACGCTGATGCGGCAGGACGAACTGGCCATGGCCATCGCCGTCGTCGAGAGCATCCGCCGAGACAGCGTCCCGGCCGACAAGGCCGACGAGGCCGTTCTGCTGCATGCCCAGATCCTGCGGGCCGTCGGCCTGGCCGACAAGGCCGCGATGCAGCTCCAGGCCCAGATGGCATCGGCCACATCGGACCAGAACCGCGCGCGAATGGCCATCGAACTGGCCCGGTGCCATATCGACGCCGGAAAACTCATGGATGCCCATCGCCAGTTGGCGGCCGTCCTGACCGATGTCGGGACCGGCCCGCTCGCCATCGAGGCGGCCTGTGAACTGGCCGAGGTCTGCCTGAAGGTCGGCCAGGCCGACCACGCCGTCAGCGTGTGCCAACACGCGCTCAGCCTGCCGCTGCCGGACGCCACACGACGACGCCTGCTCAACATCCTGGGGGTGGCCCACGTCCGGATGCGCGACTACGACCGCGCGGCGTTGGCCTTCTCGGCCCTGGCGCCCGAGGCGAAAGGAGCTGCGACCCCATGACGCGCCTCACCGGGTTGGCGATGTGGTTGACAGGGGTGGCGGCAGCAGCGGTTGCCATGGCCGCCGAGGCCGACCCCCTGATCAACGAGGCCCAACAGAACCGGCGCGAACTTATCCGGTCGCTCATCGCCTCGCCCACGGGCGACTCAGCCGACGCCGAACTCCAGGAAACCATGGACCGAATCCAGACCATCCGCATGCGACCCAAGGCGCCCGCGACCGACACGGCCCCGCCCAAGGGCGCCGAGGCCGCCGGGCCCGACGCCCAGGGCAGAACCGCCGAGGCTCAACAGCCCCCGAAGAAGCCCGAAGGGCTGGTCACGGCCGAAGACCTGAAGCGGCTTCGGGGGTTGCCCGCCGACCGCATCGGCGATCCCCTCGCCCTGGCCGACGCCCTGTTCGCGGCCGGACATCACAAAGAGGCCTGTGCCTTCTACGAGGCCGTCCTCAAGGGCGACAAGGACAACAAGGACGCTGCGGGCCGGGCGTGGGTCCTGTTCCAGATGGCCAACTGCCAGCGCCGCAGCGACCCCACCAAGGCCGTCGAGTTGTACGGCCGCGTGGTGACCGAGCACGCCGCCTCGCTGTGGGCCCGGGTTGCCGAAACGTATCGCGGCGTGCTTCAGGGAATCACGGGGGCCGGGGCCATCGAGATGCCGAAGCCCGTGGCCGCGCTGCCAACAGAGAAGCCCGCGCCGCCCTCGACCGAGAAGATGGCGCTGCCGTCGGAGAAGCCCGTGGCCACGCCGCCAACAGAGAAGATTGCGCCGCCGGCACCGACGCCTGCGGCTACACCGTCGACCGAGAAGACCGCGCCGCCGGCGCCGCCGGAAAGCAAGGCTCCATGAAGGATTCGGTCCATCCGAACGTGCTGATCGTGGGTTGCGACGGCCCCACCACGCGCCTGCTGCTGGAGGTGCTGGCCGCGCGGGGCATTCGCGGCACGGTTGCCCGCGACGCCAAGGCCGCCCGCGACCATCTGGAGCAGGGGCGATGGGACCTCGTGCTTGCCGAACTCGACGCGCCCCAGGGCGGCGGCATGGGCGTCGTCGAGGAGGCGAAACTCCGGGGCCCCGAGTTGCCGGTCGTGATGCTGGCCCGCCGGGGGGCCGTCCCGACGGTCGTCCGGGCGCTCCGCGCCGGGTGCGAGGATTACCTGGTCGAGCCCCTCGAGCGCCCCGCGATCGAACAGATGCTCGATTCGCTGCTGCCGAACCGTCCCGTGCCGGTCGCCGACGGGGCCGACGACGGGGCCCCCAGCCCCTATCGCATCGTCGGCCGCAGCCCGGCCCTGCTCGAGGCGGTGGCCCTGGCCAAGAAGGTCGCGCCGACGTCCGCCCCGGTCCTCATCGCCGGCGAAAGCGGCACCGGCAAGGAACTCATCGCCCATCTCGTGCACCAGGCCAGCCGCCGCGCGGCCGGCCCGTACGTGCGGGTCAACTGCGCGGCCCTGAGCGAGTCGCTGCTGGAGAGCGAACTCTTCGGGCACGAGCGTGGGGCCTTCACGGGGGCCGTCATCGAGCGCAAGGGCCGCTTCGAACTGGCCAACGGCGGCACGCTGCTGCTCGACGAGATTACCGAGACGGGCCCGCGGCTCCAGGCCGAACTGCTGCGGGTGCTCGACCAGCAGGACTTCGAGCGCGTGGGCGGGTCGCAACCCATCCGCGTCAGCGTCCGGATCATCAGCACGACCAACACCGACCTGGGCCGGCTGGTCCGTCTGGGGCGGTTCCGGGCCGACCTCTACTACCGGTTGGCGGGCGTGCGGCTGACGGTGCCGCCGCTTCGCCACCGCAAGGAGGACATCCCGGTGCTGGCGTGGCACTTTGTGAACGAGTTTGCCCGCGAGGTCCGCCGCTCCATCAGGCAACTCGACCCGGACATGATGCACCTGTACTACCAGTACCCGTGGCCGGGCAACGTGCGGCAACTGCGGAACATGGTCCGCACGGGGCTCATCCTGGGGTCGAGCGACGTGCTGTCGCTGGCCGAGGCCCCGTGGCTGCGGGCCGAACTGGCACCGGCCGCCCCGGGCGACGGCCAGGCCAGCCTGCGGCTGCGCGACGTCGAACGCCGTGCCATCCTCGAAGCCTTCCGCATCACCAACCGCAACCAGGTCAAGGCCGCCGCGCTGCTGGGCATTACGGACCGCACGCTCCGCGAGAAACTGCGCCGCTACCGCCAGAAAGACGCCGTGCAGGAAAGAGAGGACATGCAATGCCTCAAGGAACCGGCCTGATCGGCCACCTCGATGCCGGCCTTCGGGCGACGAGCCTGCGGCAGACGACCATCGCGAACAACATCGCCAACATGGCCACGCCCGGCTATCGCCGCGTGACGCTGCCCTTCGAGGGAATCTTCGCCGACGCCCTGAAATCCGGCAGGCCCGTCGACTTCGACGACGTCGCCTCGTGCATCGTCCAGCCGCGGACCGACCCGCTGAACGAGCACGGCAACGACGTCGAACTCGACGCCGAGGTCGCCGAACTCGTCCGGAACTCGGCGCTGTACAAGACCTACATGCGCGTCCTGAACCGCATGTACCGCCAGATGGACCTGGCTATTCAGGGATAGCGCGAGAGAGGCAAGGAGCGGAACCATGGGCGTCGATGGCGTCTCCCCGATGGTGGACATCGCCGTGTCGGGCCTGAGGGCCCAGTCGCTTCGGCTGAACCTCATCTCGGCCAACATCGCCAACGCCGAGACCACCCACACGGCCACCGGCAGACCCTATCGGCGCCAGGACGTCGTCCTGGCCACTACGCCCGAGAACCTGGGCGGCGTCACGGTCATCAGCATCGCCAGGGACCAGAGCGCGTTCCAGTCGGTCCTCATTCCGGGCCACCCCGACGCCGACGAACAGGGGTACGTCGAGATGCCCAACGTCCAACTGCCGACCGAGATGATGAACCTCGTCTTCGCCAGCCGAGCCTACGAGGCCAACGTCGCCGTCCTCAAACGGTACCAGGATATGGTGGAAGCCACGATCGAACTGTTGCGCTAGGGAGAGCCGTCATGACCATTCAGGGACTCAGTGCCATCGGCACGCAGCCGATCTACCCGCCGGCTGCCGGCCGGCCGCCGAACTCGCCGCAGACAGACTTCGGCGGCGTGATTCGGGGAGCCGTCGATTCGGTCAACGCCCAGCAGGCCGAGTCGGCGACCAGTGTCCAGCAACTCCTCGGCGGGGCCACACGCGACGTCCTGCCCGTCATCCAGGCCGTTGCCAAGGCCGACATGAGTTTCCGCCTGCTCATCGCCGTCCGCAACAAGGTCATCGAGGCTTACAAGCAGACCATGAGCATGCCCCTGTGACCGGAGGCGAGAACCGGAACCCGAACTGCTGAAGCGTGGAGCCCATGTTCCAGAACGTGCTCGAAGTGTGGCGACGGACGCGACCCATGCAGCGGATCGTGCTGGTCGCGGTGCTGCTGGCCTGCGCCGGCGCGGCGGCACTACTGGTCGGCTGGGCCAGCCAGCCGGAGATGGCCCTGCTCTATTCGAACCTGGCGCCCGAGGATGCCGCCAAGATCGTCGACAAGGTCCGCGAACTCGGCATCGCCTACGAGGTCAAGCAGGGCGGCTCGGCCGTGTACGTGCCCGTTGAGGAGAAGTACACGGTCTGGCTCCAACTGGCCGGCGACGGGCTGCCCTCCGGCGACAACCCGGGGTACCGCATCCTCGACGACGAGAAGATCGGGGCCGGGCCCTTTACCCAGCGCATCAACTACACCCGGGCCATGGAAGGCGAACTCGCCAAGACGATCAGCCTGATTGAGGGCATCTTGGCCGCCCGCGTGCACATCGTCCGCCCGGCCAGCAACCTCTTCCGCCAGGACGAGAAGGGCGCCACGGCCACCGTGGCCCTGCAGGTCCGGCCCGGCTGGCGGCTGGGGCCCGGCTCCGTGGCCGCCATCGTCCATCTGGTGGCCCACAGCGTCGAGAACCTGCGGGCCGAGAACGTCGTCGTCGTCGACAACACCGGCCACCTGCTCTCCGGCGGCGCCGACTCGCCCATGGCCAGGGGCGCCGGCACACTCTTCGACTACAAGAGCCAGGTGGAGGAGTACCTGGCCAACAAGGCCGAGAGCATGCTCACAAAGGTCCTCGGGCCGGGGCGGGCCATCGTCCGCGTCGACGCCGTCATCGAGACCAGCAGCGGCAACAAGACCATCGAGACGTACGACCCCGAGGGCAAGGCCACCCAGAAGGAAGAACTGACCACCAAGTCCGAGACCCCCGCCGCCCCCGCCGCGGCCGCCGGCCAGGGCCCGACCGGCGGCGCGTCGACGGAAGAGACCGTCACAACCGATTACCTCGTCAGCCGCACCGTCGAACTGACCACCACCATGGCCGGCAAGATCACGTCGATCACCGTCTCGGCCTTCGTGGACCTGTCGAACCCCGAGCCCGCCGCCGACACCCCGGCTGCCGGTACGGCCGCGCCGGCCGCCGCGACGCCCACGGAGAAACTCGAACTCGCAGACGTCAAGAAGATCATCCAGAACGCCCTCGGTCTCAAGGAGGCCGACGGCCTGACGGTGGTGGCGGTGCCGTTCCACCAGCCCGAGACGGTGGCGCCCGAACCCGAGGAAGCGTCGCTGTTTGCCGGCGCCCAGTTCTATCTGGACCTGGCGCGGCACGCGTCGCTGGGGGTGCTGGTGATCGGGGCGCTGGTGGTCCTTCGGATCTTCGGCCGCGCGAAACCCCGGCTCGCGCCCGCCGCCGGGGCCGGCGAACTCGAGCCCGGCCTGGGCGGCCGCGCCATGAACCTCCTGGGCGACGGCGCCGCGGCGCCCCGCGAACTCCGCCAACGCATCACGGCCGCCCTCCAGGAAAACCCGGAAGAGGTCAAGCGCCTCTTCCAGACGTGGGTGGACGAAGGTCAAGGAGAGACGTAAGTGACGCCCAACGCCATACGCAAAGCCGCCCTGCTGCTGGTGAGCCTCGATCCGGGGACGGCGGCCGAGTTGCTCAAGGCCGCCCAGCCGGCCATGGTCGCCGAGATCGCCGCCGAACTCGTCTACCTGGGCGCCACGGGCCAGCGCGACGACCCCCCGCGGACCAGCCCCCTCGAGGAGTTCTGCGGCCTCATCGGAGGCCAGACCGGCCGGGCCGGCCTCGAACCGTTTATCCGCCAGATGCTGGTCGGGGCCGTCGGCGAACGCGAGTCCAAGGAACTCCTCGCCGAGGTCCACCGGCGGGTCGACGCCCGAGACCCCTTCATCCCCATCCGCGGCGCCGATGCCGATGCCCTCTCGCAGGCCCTCCAGGG
>Ga0307378_10009503_pt1 | contig 12776 bp, 4 predicted proteins | sample UN1MG_FD_202238 | JGI IMG/M metagenome (GOLD analysis project Ga0307378, IMG submission 202238) | Soil microbial communities from Risofladan, Vaasa, Finland - UN-1 | ecosystem: Environmental > Terrestrial > Soil > Coastal area > Acid sulfate soil | place: Finland: Risofladan, Vaasa | collected...
TGGGGTTTCTCAGTATTCGATGGATTCCGGCCTTGTTGATCGGTTTGCCGGATCTGGGTGGCGGAGGCTTTCAGCTTCGGCCCAGTTACAAATAGCTTGAAGGGAGAATTCACCGCTGGCTTATTTCTCGAATATTTGGCGGATCAGGGGAGCACGATCCGGGTCGATTTTGATGAGGTGAGTCTGTCGGTCATCCCAAAGTCAGCAAGTATTCGGCCAGCAATACCCCAGGCAGTGTCACGGGCCGCGGCCACCGGACTTCGCTGCACGATATAACGGTCAACTTCCTTGGTGACTGTCTTTCCTGTTGTATGCCAGGCATGGCGCGTGGCGTGAGAGCGCCACTTGATCGACTGTGGTGGTTGATTGAGGACTTGGGGGTGGAAGTCCCCTACGGGCCCTGATGGCGGGAACCGTTAGCTGAACAGCAAGGGTGTCCGGGGCGACCCGGGATCTGAAGGAAACTGCAGGCAAAGTCCTGGCCCGACGAATAGAAACCGCATAAGAGGCTGCCGCACCTGGGCGAGGGGGCAACGAGACCCGAAGCCCGATAGCCATTCGGAAGGTGCGGAGGTAGATGCGGCGGGTATATGGGATGAAGGTCGCGCGTCTTACCCTGGGAGGTTTGCCAGTCTGCCTCGAGCTACCGGCATTGTGAAGTGACGGGATGGGCTGGCAGGGGTCAGTAGAAGCCATAGTAGCTGGACTGACCATTCAGTGAAGGGCCGAACCTGACAGGCGGAGCTGAACCGCTTTTCTGAACGTTCTGAGCAGATGTCTCGAAAGAGGGCCTTAAAGCTGGAAGTAGCGACCGGAAGTCGCGAGGTAAGGCTGGGCGCTTAAAGGACGTCAGGCATTGCGGTATCCGGAGCAGAGGCTTGTCAGGAACCGCCGTATACGGAACCGTACGTACGGTGGTGTGAGAGGACGGGGGTCGCAAGGCCCCCTCCTACTCGATCCGCCGCAGGCCGGAACAAGACAGACCGCGAAAAAGCCAATTCCGTATCTCATTTGCCGTCTCCCTGCCTTTCTCTGTTTTCCGGGCCGAGGTAATCGGTGCTGATAATCAGGTCGTCATACCAGCAGGTATTATCCCTGACCGCCTTGTGAATGTAAACACTAAACCAGAACGCATTGAGCTTGAGCACTTCAGAATCGTGCCAGCGTATGCTGTCTGCATGCAGGATCTTTTCCTAATCGATCCAGAACACCTGCTCCCCGTCACGGCTGCCCGGAGTGCATGCTGCTGCCTCGATTTGTGAATCTGCTTTTCATTCATGCGGCAAACCGGGCCATTTTTTCTTTTCAGAGCTAAAAAACTCCCGGCCCCTCCCTGAGGCCGGGAGTTTTAAGCAAGGCTTTTTACGTGTACATCCCTGCCAGGCGCGACTCAGAAGCCGAAGGTTATGGTGAAGAAGTTGTCGGCAGACAATCTTCCCTTGTTCCTATAGGCGTAGCTGAAGTCGATAAACCTGCCGAAGAAGACCCGTTTGACACCGCCTCCGAAGCTCAATCCGCGGAAAGTAGGATCGTCGCCCCAGTAGGTGTACCCGAAAGCGTCGGTGTTATCGGAATACTCATCCGTCTGGATCTGCCAGCCAGCCCGCAAAGAGGCTGTAATGTTCGGGTTGAAGTTGTATGTCAACTCGGTGCCTGTAGCATAGCTTATCGGGATGTTGCTGTTGCGCCAGATTTCACCCGAGGCCAGCCAGTTGGCCTTATCGCTGGTGTAAAGATTATAGGCCATTGATATCTTGACTATCGTTGGCAGGCGATAGGTATGGGTCCTCATGTAAACCTGACGGGAGCTCCTCCGGGAGATAGCATAAGGGAGGGTATTTTCACCCGATGCGGTACCCGGAGGGTTGGAAAAGTTATCGTATCCCTGGGGGAACGACCCTGACCTGTCCTGAGGGCCGACTTCGTATAGCAAGGTTGGGCCCTCCATAGTAATGTTTGTCCCCAGGTTCTGGATGGCGAAGGCAAACTTAATTTCGCGATCCAGGAAGTCAGTATGGTAGATTGCTCCGGCATCGACTGCTAAAGCGCTGCCGCCCATGTTGCTCCACATGTCCTGATGCACGTACTTCACGTTCAATCCGGCCACAAAGCGGTCCGAGAGGTTATAGGCCAGGGAGCCGCCCAACTGGAAATCGTAAGCGCTGAAATAGCTCCCTGTGCCGTCAGGACTGCTCACTGTGGTAATTTCCATATCCGGAATGTCCAGGTAGCCGAAGAACCCGCCGACAACTATTTTACCGTCAGCAATCGGGAAAGCCACCGCCCCGTAACTGTAGGTCAGGTCGAGGGTGTAATCCACCACTGTAAACATGACCTCCTTATCCTCGAGGAAGCCCAATCCGGCCGGGTTCCACCAGACTGCGGTGATGTCGTCAGCGACGGATGCAAAAGAGCTTCCCATGGCTATGCCGCGAGCACCCACTGGGATGGTCAGGAACTCAGCCGCCCGTACCCCGACAAAAGATGAGTTAGGCTGCCGGCCCTGGACGAGATATTTGTCCAGACCGGAGTAATCCTGCCGTGCCACTCCCTGGGCCATGGCCTGCCCTGTGACGAACGTCAGGAATGCGCAGACGGTCAGTAAGACTCTTGCAACTTTTTTACTTAACATATATTACCTCCGTATCTGCTACGAGGAAAAAGTTCGATACCGTTAGAGTTCATGATCCTACGCCCAGTTTAATTACAATATAATGTAGAACTTTCCGGTATAGGTCTTTCCCCGCGAGTCCGTCACGTGGAAGAAATACAGGCCGCTGGCCACAGTCTGGCCGAACCGGTTGCACAGGTTCCAGGGTTCGGTTCCGCCGTGGTTGTCGTACCCCGTGTATACTGCGGGTTCGTTAGCGCTCAGACGGTCCCAGTCCGTGTAGTTGCCCCAACCCTCGCGGCTTGCACCGATATGGTTGAGCACGTTCACCAGGTTGCCGCTAAGTGTAAAGATCCGAATTGTGCACTCAGAGGGCAGGTTGACAAACTCGATCCTGCGATGAGTGGCCGAAAGGTCCAGGAATGTGGAGGCCATATACGGGTTGGGAACGACCTTGACCCGACTCAAGTCCGCATCCTCAGGATCCAGTGACATAGCCTTGATCTTGATTTCCCACTTGTCTCCAGGATAAGGCGCGTCAGCATATTGAGTGAATACGGTCTTGTCGCCGTTCCATGCGCCGAAAGCGTTAGTGATGGTCATCACTGTCCCGGACGAAGGCATGGCGGTTAGATCCGTAAAAGCCCACACTATGCCGTTGATAGAAATTGCAAACTCGTCAGTATTGTCAGCGGGAATCGTTTCCAGCATCAGGTTGGCACGCTCTGCCTTGGAAGTACCGGCTTTCACCTCATCAAAGAAATCCATATAAGTGCCGCCGGACATGAATCCCCAGGCCTTGTCCTCACGATACGGGCTGAACGGGACCGATTCCCCGCGGAGCTTATCTGTGACATCAACACTCAAGCCGCCTCCGGCAGACTTCCAGGTCAACTCGAACACTCCTGTCCGGATATAAGACCCGATCGAAGGACCGGTGCCGACACGGCTCGATTGGCAGCTTCCGAATTGATTGGCCACTGTCGCTCCGGCGTAGCCGCCAGTATTGAAGTCTATGTACACAGGAGCATAATCTCTGTTGCCTGCCGAGCCGGGATGGTCCCATAATGCATGGACAGCATAGTTGATACCGGAAGCGTCCCCCTTATTCATCAAGACAATTTCCGCGGTTGCATCCCGGGTCAGAAAAGGAGAAGCCATATATAACACATTGTTACTGCCGTCCAACAGCGAGATTACCCTCTGCGGGTAGGCCCAGTAAGAGCAACCCCAGTCAACCTCAAGCCCGGTGCAAGCCACATAAATCGTCAAATCCTGGGTGATCCTTTCGTTATTTATCGCTTCGAACGTGAAATCGAACGGAGGCTCAAGCAGCTTAGGCGCTTCGGTCAGCTTCCCGGACCCGTCGCCTCCTAGTTCGGCCAATGGTTCCGGTGCTGCGCCTGTGCCAAGGAAAGTCGCACTTTCAAAAGTAGCAGGCTTGAAGTTCGAGGCCTCGCTGCGTGGAAGCACGGTGTAGAGTGCCTCCCCGGGCCTGTTCCAGGTCTTGCCGCTTGACAGATCAGGCAGGCTGAACATTTCACCGGTTGCCGCATCATAATTCATGTCGTACGGCACTACCGCATACCAGACCTTCAAACCATTCCTCATACGGAGGAACGGTTTGTCATCCTCCAGCCTGTCGATATAATAGAACTGGAGATTGCCGGCTGACCTGCTGAAGTCTGCGAGCAGCTCGGAGTGGGAATCACTCGGTCCCACAAAGCTGCGGTAGACCCGGTAGCCCTCGAAGTCGTACTCCTGGTATAGGCCATCCGGATTCAGGTTGTTTGCTTCCAGAAAAGAGTAGTAGGAGTCCGGAGTCTGGAGGTTGACATCGCTCCAGGTGATAGTGACCTGCCTGTCCCCGGGGATGATGGTCAGCGTTGGAGCCAGCGGCGTGGACGGAAGCTGGAAACCGCTGTTGATCACAATCTCAGCTACCTCGGCATAATGCTCCAGAGGGGAGAGGACTAACTGCATGCCTGGATCATCGATGTTATCTATGTCCATGTCCGGAACGATATAAGTCGGATTCGGGGGATAGGTGAGCATGTAGGCAAAATCGAAGTTCACGGTATCCCTGGGGGCGATGTTGTGCAGCTCGCCGTAACAGGGGTAAATCATAAAGTTGCTCGGGCCGCCCCAGATCCACTGGCTGTACCTGCTGTCCTCCGGTACCAGATGGCCCGGCCAGGCGCCTAAGATTTCCCTTCCATTAAAGGGATTAACTGATCCCGGATACCAGCGAGGCTCCTGAGGCAGATCCAGCGCGGCCTTGTAAGCCTGGCCCCAGGGGAAGCCGACAAAGATCTGCTTGGTGCCGGAGAATCCAAACTCAGAGCCCCAGTCCACCGTATGCAAAGCGGTCATTTGCATCTGCTCATCCCCGAACTTCGGGGGATTGATCATCTTGAAACCCATAACCGGGGCACTGGCCGGGGTCCAACCGCTGATCGTGTTCACTTTAGAATAAAAACCGGTGATCCCCTTTTCCATATGGAGCGCCCAGCCTGCGGCGTTACCGCCAAATTCCATATTGCGGTTGTTGCTGATCACGATCATGCCGTGCCATTTCCAGCCGTTTGGGTTGGCCTGGCCGGTTGCCTTGTATGTCGAATTCGGATTCCACTTCACGTACTCGCTCATGTTCCGGCAGAATATGTTGCCGTAAAGCATGTTGTTGCTCTCGGCAAAGTCCAGAAAGCGCAGAGTCCAGGCAAAGTAAACTCCGCATGGCGCCTTACTGTAACCCCAGGAATTGAACACTTCCGAGCTGTGGAAAAAAATGGTCTCCCCGCCAGCAGCCACATTCGGCACACCATTGGGATCACCCCGCGGGATGCGCCCCTCTCTGGGCCAGTCAGCCAGTTCATCCGCGTCCAGCGAGGTCCAGATGCGGTTGTATTCTATCCTTGCCGGCTCGCCCTCCATGTTTGCTCCGCCCGCGGCCATCTGGGTAAGAAGGTCTATGCTCTCCAGCGAGGCCAGTGCTCCCATAGTGGCCCGGAGGTGCTCCAGGCCTGAGGTGTCCTCAGGCACACCATCACCGTTCAGGTCCTGGGCTGCGCCGACACCGATAGTCATTCCGTCATTAGTAATGTGGTTGCCTGAACCTTTAGGGAACTGCAATGACCCCCGCCAGCTCCCAGTCCAGGGCATGCCCCAGCCGGTACCTACCGTCATCCCCAGATTGTTGCCCCGGGAATTCCTTTGCTGCAGGCGCTCAGCCGCGGCGGGACTTGCAAAAAAGGCAAACAGAGCGGCAAGGGTGAAAATTTTTAGAAAGAAACTGTTTCGCATCATAAGTTATCTCCTGCTTGTTTCAACGCTTTATTGGAAAGCAACAATCAACAATCAAGAGGTTTTTCCTGCTCATTCCAGCAAGACTAGAAGCTGAAGTCCAGACCAAAGCGAACCCGTCTGGCCATGCCCCACTGTCTCTTGTCCATGGTGGTCTCCATCACGCTCCTAGCGATATCACCCAGGGCCGCCTCTTCGACTGTCAGTACGCCGTCAGCGTTGAAATCTGCGTTGAACCTGGGGAGATTGAAATCCCCGGGGGGAAGCTGATCCCACACCAAGTCCACCCCTCCGGTTACATGGGTGTATGGCTCGATACGAACCCCGCTCGGGTAGGACACATGGTTTTTGCGGTTGGTGACGTTGAAAATTTCCGAGAATATGCTCAACTTCCTGGCCTTGCCCAGGCTGAACTGCTTGGACATCCTGAGGTCGAGGTTGACAAACCAGCGGCCGCGGAAAAAGTTCAATCCGCCGACCATCCTGCCGCTCGGATCCAAAGTCATGGAGGTATTATCGGCACGGGTCCATTTATAGTTACCCCAGAGGCCAAGGTAGAGCAGCGGCTCACCGCTCTGCAGACTAAAAACGGCATAAGTCCTGAAGTTTTTCAAGATTTTGCCTTGCAGGGTTCCGGTCTGAAAATCCTGCGGAAACAGGTAGTTGAACTGGCAGGTGAACTTGTGCGTCCTGTCCCCGTCGATCGGCCGCAGCTCATCCGGGGGAACATAGCGCTCGCCGGTGGTCGGATCGTAATCGCTTTCCGGGTCTGTTCTAAGGTCCGGGCTATTGTAAGCGCTCCCCGTGGTTCGCGAGAACTGGAGCGTGTACATCATGTTGAAAGCGAAGTTTTCAGAGAACCGCTTGCGCATAGTCAAATCCACGCCCTTGATGTTTCCATTGTCCCGGTTGGTGAGACCGTAAGTCCAGAAACGATCACGTTCATCGGTATACCAGTAGTAGTGGTCCTGGAAATACTCTTTTTCCGCCACATTCCCGTCCACGTCCCTGTAATAAGCCACCATGTCCAGAACCATGTCATTGCTAATCAGGTAACTCAGGCCCGCCTCGAAAGCGTCTGTCCGGGAATATTCCAAACCACCGGGATTTGAACGGCTTAACATATAGCTGAAGCTGGGCAGTTGGGTGAACACGCCGTAGCTGAACCTTAACTGCGACTTGTCTGTCACCGGAAAGGCCACATCAAATCGCGGGGACAACTCGGTATGAACCGTGGGGATGATGTTATCGCCATAGCGGTTCAAAGCGGTCAGACCCCAGTTGCACCTAGGCGCATATCCATCGTAGCGAAGGCCATAATCAAGTACGAAATCTCCGAGGTCTGTCCTGTTTTGAATGTAAGCCCCCCACAACTGCGGCCTGTATCTGAACTCGTTAAGCTCATTCCGCTCGAGGGTCTGGTAATGGACGCGGTAAGATATATTCGAGAAATCGGCAAGCTGGAATCCTAACTTGGCCCTGTTGTAGCGATTGATCTGGAAATCAATGTCGGCTTTGTAATTGTTTTGCCTTTCTTGCAGATAGAAATAATTCAAGTAATAAGCCGTGTAATAACTGTTGGAAAATGGTGTCTCCATTAAAGCATTCATCTTCCAGCCCAGTGCTCCGTCCGGCCACCAAGAAACATCACGACCTTCCCTGTTGGGAAATTTCTCGATCTCGAAGCGGACGTCGTGCGGCGACCAGCTCATGAAAGTGCTGCGCTCCCAGTCGTTCTCCAGGCTGGAGTTGTTGTTTTCCACAGAATGCACACTAGTGTAGCGGAACTGCAGAGAGGCGCTCCTGTTAGCCGTGCGGAAGATGTCCCAGTCGACACCCAAGAGGCTGTTAGTGGTGCGGACTTTCCTGGCGTAAGCCTGGTAGACATGGACCACAGTATCGGATCCCCAGACCCTGTGGTCCCAATCAGGATCACCTTTGTAAAACAAGCCTGTCTGGAAATAGTTGCCCTCGGAATCCCAGCCGGCCGGATATGAATACTGGTTGCGTGACCGGTTCAGGGAACCGATAAACTTCAGGCCCTCCAGAGGCGAGTAGGTGAGTTTACCTGAGCCAAGGGTTCGGTCACCCCAGTTGCCAGGCAGCCGCACCGGGTTGGGCGCTGAAAAAAGGGATTTGTTCTGGCCTGTCTTCGAGGCATAGAACTCACGGCCGATCTCGAATTTCTCCAGGCTGAAGGGAAGCTCGCCTCGCAGCTTTACCACGGGATCGTTGCGCACAGCATTGTTGAGACGGTCGACAAAAGTCTGGTCGACTGCCCGAAAACCCTCATCAGCGTGGGTATAGCTCCTGTCCGCCTCGCCCTGGATTTCAGCCGATAAATGGAAATACATGTTCGGAACAACTACAACCGGCCCGCCAATAGAGGTCATCAACTGATTGTAGCCCCAGTCCGCAGTCCGCGGCATGACTTGGTCAGTGGTATAGCGGACGCTGCCCTTGAGCTGTGGGCCGCCTTCCTTGGTGACGATGTTGATGATCCCGGACTGGGCGTTGCCGTACTCGGCCTGGAACCCTCCGGTAATAATGTCCACCTCTTCCACTGCCGTAGTGGAAAACTCGAGCGGGGTCGTATCTTCACTCCTGGACCCAATTTCACCATCGAAGATCCAGCCCTGTCCCTGGCGGAATGGATCAGCGGTGTAGTTGCGCACCATCACGCCGTCCACCACCATGGCTTCCTCACCCAGGCGGCCGCCACGGATGCGCAGGCCTCGTTCCATTGCGCCACGTCCGCCAGTTTGTACGCCCGCTTCCAGGACCATCATGTCCTCAAGCTTCTGTGCAGGCATCTCCTCGATCCTCTCAGCGGTCAGACGCTGCTTGGAGACTGTCTGGTCCCGCGGAAGGAGGATTTCGCTCTCGCCTTCGACCGTAATGCCTTCCAGTTGGACCACGGTGGAGCTGAGCCCGGCATCGATTGTAAGGGTCTGGCCGGCCAGGATCAACTGGTTGGAAACAGTGGTTTTCTGGTACCCGGTATAGGTGAAAGCGATATCTCTGCGTCCTGGAGGAACATTAAGAATGAAATAGTAGCCATCATTGTTCGTCACGTTGCCCAGGCGGGTACCCTCTATCGTGACCTGTGCTCCCGCCAGGGGCTGGCCGGAATCTTTATCCCGGACAATCCCTTCCACCTTACCGGTGGAAAGCTGGGCGAACAGACCCGGCGCTGTGAATATCAGCAGCAGAACCATGGTCATGGCAAAAGATAAATAGCGTTTAGAAGATTTTTGATGCATTAAGCCCCCCTTGAAATAAGGAGTCCATCAACAAATAGATGAATCAAGCCTTCTTGTAGACTATTTCTGCATTAGCATCCCTCCTTTCTTGAGCTAAGGAATCAACCACCTAAAAGGTGATTCAAGCCTGATTCCACTTCATCGCTGCATAAGCATTCCTCCATTTTAGATGTTAGAAGCAACAGACAGTTATGCGGAACTGCCAGATAAACCATTCAGGGAATTCATTTTCAGGCCTGTGGTGCAACTTTCCGATTGTTGTTCCGCAAGTCCAGCCCGGATACCTCTCAAAACCCTGCAGGTAAGACAGGCGCTCAATTTTATTTAGAGGGAAAGGTTAATCGGTCGAGGTCCGGCATTTCCCTTTGTCTCTCCTTTCACCTTTCCCGTTACCCCGTTACAGAACCCAACTTGAAGGAGGATTTAAGTTGCGTTTAGGGGTCTATTTGCCGCTGTCAGGTTTTCAAAACATATTCAGGACGCTTCACGTTTTTTAGCCTGAAACCCATTGTATTAAAGCCTTGCAGGCCATCCGATTTGAAGCCTGCGACCTTTTCTTCTCCGGGTAAGCCGCGCCGTTTGGACGATAAATTTTTTGGTTGATCGAGAGATGTTCAGCCAAAGGTCAAGTGAGCTCAGCAATGCCTTTTATCAGATTACCGCGTGAGGAGAAATCCCAATGGCTTAACAGACACCTTCAGAGGTGCAATTATTGCCAGGGACAAAAATGAATTGTTTTAACCACTGAAGGTGAAGCTTGCGTTCGAGAATAAAAACAAATATCCTCTTAGATGAAAGGCAAAAGGAATACCAGAAATGCCAATCGGCTTATCTTTTTGTTGATCATTCACTTACATGTTAAAGCAGTCAGGGACGCCTGTCTCATTTTTATACTGGTTTGTCTCAGAATTGAGACAGACACGTGGAATGGAAAAAGGCTCGGAAAAGATTCAGATCGAAAGCAGGAGTCTAAAGGTAGGCTTTAAGGATTATTGGATAATTTACCCAATTTTCTGTAAATGGTTGCCCTGGAAATTCCCAAGGCTTTGGCCGCTTTGGTTTTATCGCCGTCGCACCGATTGATCACCTCGATAATATGTGATTTTTCCGCGCACTTCAAATCCCACTTATTCTCGTAAAGTTCGGTCAACAGAGAAAGTGAGCCCAATCCTGGGAAATGCTCTGTGGAGAGGGTGCTGCCCTTTGCGAGCAGCACGGCTCTTTCCAGCACATTTCTGAGTTCGCGGATATTGCCCGGCCAGCTATAGGTTGCCAGCAGTTTCATAACTTCCGGAGATATTTCCAGGTGAGATGCTCCGAATAATCCGAGTATATGCCAGACAAGACCGGGTAAATCAGTCAAAATTTTTTTCAGCGGTGGAATGTAAATCGGAAAGACATGTATGCGGAAGTAGAGATCCTGGCGGAACCTTTCCTGACGGGTCTCTTCAAAAAGATCCTTATTCGTCGAGCAGATGAGGCGAAAATCGCTTTTTCTGGTCTTGTCTTCACCCAGTCTGCGGTACTGTTTTTCCTCGATTACCTTCAGGAATTCCGCCTGCACGCTCAGAGACATGTTGCTGATCTCATCCAGAAAAAGTGTTCCGCCATCGGCGATCTGGATCAGCCCCCGTCGCTCCTGTACAGCGGATGTATAGGCTCCCCTGGTATGTCCGAAAAGCTCGCTGGCCAGCATCTCGCCCTTGAGGCTTGAGCAGTTGATGGCCACAAAAGACCTGTATCTGCGATTGCTGTGATCATGAATCCATTGAGCCAGAACGCCTTTTCCTGTGCCGGTCTCTCCCATGAGGGATATGGTTGTATCGGTTTCCGCGGCCAGTGATGCAAGCTCCATGACTTTTGTCATCATCGGGCTTGAACCAAAACAGGGCCGGAGTTTCGGGGCCAGCCTTTTTCGTTCGGTGATGTCAGTAATGTTGCTCTGGTAGCCCCAGATCCTGCCCTTTTTATCACGCCTTACCGTGGTTGTGAGCTGGCAGTCCATCTCCGTTCCATTTTTCTTTTTCAATTTAACTTCGTAATCCCTGATAAAATCCTTCTTCTCAATCTCGCGCTGGAAGAGGTCTCGATCTCTCGGGCTGACATAGATCTGGCGGACGTTTAGTTTGAGCATCTCTTCTCTGGTGTAGCCGAGCATATCCAGCAGCGCCTGGTTGAAATCGATAAACTTTCCATCCAAAGTAGTAGTGCATAATGCGTCTTTTGACTCTTCGAAAAGAGTACGGTACTTTTCCTCGCTCTCCCGCAGCGCCTCCTCAGCCTCCTTGCGATCGGTGATATCCTCAAACATCAACATGTATAAAAACCGGCCCATGCTTTCATCTTTACTCAGCCTCAGCTTGAAAACCCGTCCTTTGAGACGTTTATCCTTAATCCCCACTTCAAAATCAAAGGGTATCTTGAATTGTTCTATTGAAAACCGCGACTTACGTGTATAGACTTCGATATCGTAAAATTCGGCATCTGCGGAAAAAACCGTAAACCCAATGTGGTTTTGACCGTCGTAAACAGCATTGGAATCAATTATCTCCAGGGGTGGAGCTTCTTTTTGAGTCCGCAAATTTCTTAGCTCCCTGCGGATTTTCCCGCCCGTCCTTTCTGCCGTTATCTCATATTCCGTATCAGGCTCCAGAACTTCCGGACAGACAAAAACATTAGCGCCTTTTCTTTGAATCCTGGACTCTTTATTATAATCAGAGCCGCTGCAAATTGTGTATCCGAGAAAATCAGGATTCGTGGCTTCCAGGCCGGAAGCTCCGGAGATAATCACCGACAGGTCCCGGATGTTTTTCTTTATTCTGGATGTTTTTGCCTTGTAGATTATCTTGATATCCTCATCCGCACCGCCGTACTCTTCGGCAATCATTAAAAAGCAATCGACCTCGTCTTCCAAATGCGGTTTATGCACTATTCTCAGCATCCCATCACGCTCGATTATCTCCCAATTGTTGACCATGGCACTTTTATATGGAATCCAGCTCTTGCCGATCTCGTCCGAAGGATTCGGTCCTTTATACCTCAGCCTCCATGGCTTGCCTTTATCATATGGCAAGTCTTCCAAATCTTTAATCCTTTTCAGGTATTTATCGATGTTCTTATAATCATCTTCTCCAATGAATTCCTTGATATGCATTCTTTTATGTGCGAACTCATATATTTTTTTGGTGAGAAAAGGGAAATCAACGGAAGAGCCGACAATGTTGAAGTTTTTATCCAGATAAAGCTCGGGCATGTTTACCATGGCTCGAATAGCGAAAATCTCCCGGCTCAGCTTATCCCGCCTTTCCAGTGATTCGCTGTATTTTTGCTTCAGGTATTTCAGAGCAAGCATGGCTTTCTTTCCCTTTCCCGCTGTTTGCTCCAGCTCTTTAAGCCTCCTGATTAATTTTTCATCTTCATATGTAAATTTTTTTAGGTGCATAGTAAATGAGAATTCCTTTAATGGTCAATCCGCTGACATAATATCTTGCGGATTTCAACTGGATTAAGTCAACAATCAAGACATAAACAAAATTGAAAAACCGGTTTGTGAACCGACTCCCAAAAGCCTTGAAAAGCTATTGATAAAACACAGAATA
>Ga0307378_10009505_pt1 | contig 12775 bp, 10 predicted proteins | sample UN1MG_FD_202238 | JGI IMG/M metagenome (GOLD analysis project Ga0307378, IMG submission 202238) | Soil microbial communities from Risofladan, Vaasa, Finland - UN-1 | ecosystem: Environmental > Terrestrial > Soil > Coastal area > Acid sulfate soil | place: Finland: Risofladan, Vaasa | collected...
CGCTCGAGGAACCCTACTTTTTTGCAATGCGCAGGGCGCGATCCACCGCCTTGAGCATGGGCTTGACCGAAATTTCACTGCCCAAAGCGTTCTTCATCCATTGCTGGGGCATGATGTTGCCGGCCAGGCACATGCGCTCCATTTCCGGCCCGAGCGCCTTGTCGCGCAGATAGTCCTCCAGCTGGAACTGGATGACGTTGCCCAGGGCATAATGGGGCAGGTAGAGAGTGTAATCGATCATGTGCGAATAGACGGCCAGGATGACCTGGTTGCGAATGCCGAATACCGGTGCGTAATACTTGTTCCATACTTCCTTGGCGATAGCAATGACGGCTTCCTTCAACTGCGCCGGGGTGGCCTGGGGATGGTCGTAAAGCCAGTGCCAGGCCTGCATGTCGACAAGCGAGACGCCCATGATCTCGTAGGCGCTCCAGAAGGTGTCGAGCACCTTCAACTCTTTCTGGCGCGGATCTGTTTCCGGGATGCCCAGCACCTCCAGATCGCGCTCCTGGAAGATGAATGCGAAGGCCTCAGTGAAGGCGCCGTTGGGTACGCCGGCCAGGGAATAGTAATCGACAAGGTAAAGGTCAAGGATATTTTCCACCGCGTGCCCGAATTCGTGCAAGGCGATGTTGAATCCCTTGTAGTTCATGCCGCCGGCCGCGACACGTGTGCGCAGCCGGGACTTGAACTTCCTGGACTGGGTCTGGGCGTTGTGACCCGAGCCGCGGGCCGGGTCGACCTGGATTTTGGGAACGATATAGGCGGCTTTCTCCGGGGAAAAACCGAATTTTACAAGGATGTTGGACAAATCTTTTTCGAAAGCGGCGGCATTCGGATATTTTTTTTGCACGATCTTGTCCAGTTCTTCCTCAGCCACTTTCGAACCGCTGCGCAGTCCGGGATACCAGATGTCGAAGGGCTGCAATTTGCGGCCGAGGCGCTGGCGGATCAGCGCCGCCACCTTCTTGACCTGGGGCGAGGACAACAGCTCGCGGAACATGGCTTCGACCTCCCTTTCGGGGATCTCGCGGCCGACATCGAAGCTGCGGCTGATGTGGTTGGGATAGAGCGGGCTGTAGGCGTCGATCAGGCGCATGGCATGAAACGTGTCGAGGAAGGTCTTGTAGCGCTCGTCGGCCTCCCTTTCCACCTCCACGGCCTTGCCCTGGTCATAGACGAAGTTGCTGAACGGGTTCCACTGGTAGCGGTTTGAATTGACCATCACGTCCGGGATCTCCTGGCGGACGATGCGCTCCATCACCCGGTAGATGGCGTGCTGCTTGACCAGGGCCTGCCTGTCGGCATAGCGGGCCTTGAGCTCGTCGCGCAGCCCCCAGTGGCTGATCAGCTTCATGTCGGGAGGGAACATGGTCTTCAGGTTCGGATCGAGCAGGCTGCCCATGAAGATGTTGTAATCGGAGATGTAGCGTCCGGCGGCGGCCATCAGGGTGCTGATCTTCTGGTTGACCTCGGCGGGGATGCGCGTGGTGTTGCTGCCGCCCATGCGGGCGTAGGCCCATTGTTTGCGGTCCCAATTGGCGCCCAGGGCGGTTTTTTCCGCGAGGGTATAAACCGGGAAATTGAGCAGGGAGATGAAGGCCAGCTTGTTTTGGAACAGGTCTTCGGAAATGTGGGCGGCCGGGTTGAAGCCGTTCATTGCCATGTCGATCGGCGTGATCTCCCCCCAGTCGAGGTCGACCGGCTGGTCCTTGTCCTGCGACATCTCGCCGAAATGGCCGCCCAGAGCTTCGCTGTAAAATTCCAGTTTCTTGAAGAGGGATGCCAACGGTGCTTCGCCGGACAGGAAATTCTCACGGCAGAAGGCCGCAAACTCCGAGGCGCTGCCGTCTTCGGCCCGCCACAGGCCGGCCGCCTGCTCCACGCCGCGATCGGCACGGAATTTGTCGCTTTCGCCATATTTTTGCAACAATTCCCCCTGCACTTTCTGCACCATGTCGCCATCGATGAACGGCGCCGGTACCTGTGCATGAAGGGTCAGTATCCAAAATAAAATCAGGATCAGCGGTAAAAAGTGATTTTTTTTCATGCAAAACCTCCATGGGATGAAATCTGTCTTGTTTGAAAATAGCAGACTGCCTGCAATTTAGCAAGTCTTGCCGGAGGGATGATCGCTCACCAGACTCCCGGGATCAGGCGAAATTTGACCCGGCGGGCGTACTTGCGGTAGCCGGCGAGTTCCCGGCTCAGCACTTTCTCCTCGTTGAAGATCCTGGCGATGAGGACCAGCGGGATGAACGCGGCGGGGATCATGGCCCAGAACGATCCGAGGGCCAAGGGGCTGAAGAGGTAAAGCGGGATGATCGCCGCGTACATGGGATGGCGCACCTGCGCGTAGGGACCGGTGTCAATGACCTTTTGCTGCTGCTCCACTTCGACCACCCTTGAGAGGAAGCGGTTTTCAGACATGACCCGGACGAAGCGCCCGTACGCGGCAAGGACAACGATGTCCGCGATCAGGACCAGCCAAACCGGGACCGACGACCAGCCGAAGCGCCGGTCGAACCCGGGCAACAGGAAGGCGGCCAGAAAAATGAAGTAGGACAATTTGATGATGATTTTTTGCGCCGGCTCCTTTTCCTTCATGCGCATTCGCCGCTCCAGCAGCTCCGGGTCCTTCTTCAGGAAGTAGGCCACCACCAGGAACATGGGCAAGAGCAGTATGGCCATGTAGGTCCAGGCCTGCCAGTAGTCCAGCGTGCCGGCCGGGAGAAAGAACAAGGCCGCCAAAACAGGGCCGGCCAGGCCGAAACGTACGGCAAGAATTCTTTTCAAGCGGCCAGGGCTTTCGGTTTGGATGATCTTTTCATTGTCCATGCCCTGAATATGCAATGAAATCGATAGCCGGGCAATAGGTAAAAAGTAACATTTTTACCCTTTTGTACGGAAGTCACAGGCCGCCGGGTTGATTGCCGTACCCCATGAGGGATATAATTGATCAAACATGGCATACAGCAAAGAAGAAGCCAAAACAGGGATAGGGAAGTTGGTCGAAGATTTTAAAAGGAACAAGGCACGCCTGCGCAACCAGGCCGAGGCGCAGATTGAAAATAACTTCATCCGCCCGCTCTTCACATACCTGAACTGGAACACCGTCAATGAAGGGCTGGCCGTGGTCGATTACGAATTCGTCGTAAACCGCACCGGACGAGGCGGCAAGCGTCCCGATTACACCCTGCAACTTGATGGGCAGCATCTACTGATCATGGATGCCAAACAGGTGAAATACAGTATGCACGATCCGCGTTGGCTGAATCAGGTCTATGCTTATGGTTATTCCACCCAGAACCTGGCTCCGGTTCGGCGCATCGACTTTGCCGTGCTTAGTGACTTTGAGGAATTCGTGGTTCTTGACTGCACCCTGCACGTCAATGATCCCCGGGCGCTGCGCAACTTTCTGGTTGTGAATTGGACCTGTGACGACTTTGTAAACCAGTTCGACCGTCTCTGGGACCTGTTCGAGCGCGAGAACATGAGGCGCACGGCCCGCACCCGCCACAGCGACACGCCGCGCGGTCTCTGGGCCCTGGCTCTTTCGCCGCGCAAGATCAAAGCCAACCGCATATCACCAGACAAGGCGTTCCTGGCCGATATGGACAATGATAAAAATGGCTGGCGCGTGCGCTTAGCCAAGGACATGAAGAAACTCAACCCGGCTGCTGATGGAACGTTGATCACCGCCGCAGTGCAGTTGTTGATTGACCGTTTGATCTTCATCAAGGCTCTGTCCGACCGCGAAATCGAGGACGACTATCTGGATCAGCTTGCAGAAATCGTGGACAAAGACGGTCTGACTGAAAGTGACATTGGATGGTTCGCCGCTTGCCGTAAGATATTTGATAAATTGAACCGTTTCTATAATGGCAACATTTTCAAACCGCGCCCGGAATTGGAAGCCGTCACGGTAGCCAACAAGACGGTGCACGACATCATCCGCTCCCTGCAGCCGGAGAATTCGCCGTACAACTTCGCCGTTCTGCCGGTGGAAATACTGGGCACGATTTATGAGCGCTTCCTTGGCCGGGTGGTGCGAACCACCGAGCAGCGGGTGAAGATCGAGGAAAAGCCTGAAGTGCGTAAGGCGGGCGGCGTCTACTATACGCCGCAGTATATCGTCGAGTATATTGTAAAGAACACAGTGGGCAAATTACTCGAAAATTGTAAAACCCCTGCCGACGTCTCCAAACTAAAAATACTCGATCCGGCCTGCGGCTCGGGATCGTTCCTGGTCGGTGCCTATGCCGCCCTGATCGACTGGCACATAAAATATTTCGACACCAAGAAAAAGTTGAGTGCCGCCGACCGCGCCGACGCTTACTATGACAGTGACGGCCGCGTGCGCCTGACCGCCCGGCTCAAGCGCCAGATCCTGATCAACAATCTTTTCGGTGTGGACATTGATCAGCAAGCCGTGGAAGTGACGCGCTTCTCTCTTTCCTTGAAAGCTTTGGAAGACACCCGCCGTGAGGAACTCTATGAAGAGCGATCGCTCTTCAAAGAGACCGTCCTCCCTGACTTGAACAACAACATCAAGTGCGGCAACAGCCTGATCGGCCCCGACTATTTTACGGGCAAGATGTTCCCCGATTCGGAGGAACTAAGCCGGGTCAATCCCTTCGACTGGCAGCGCGAGTTTCCCGCCATCTTCCCGAAGCGGGAGAAAAATGAAGTTGTTAACCACAGCGGTAACAAGGGGCTTAAGCCCCTTGTTGGTGGGCCCCTTGTTGATAATGAGATAGATTCGGATTTGTGGTTTGTCACTTTTGTCACCCATAATTCGCGTGTGTCGGAACGCATGGTTACCTTTGGTGTTCAAACCGGAGAGCCGCTCATCTTTTCTTTGGAAGATCAGGATTTTATCAAAGAAACAATCTTTGAAGAATGTAAAAAAGAAGATATCGTAGTTATAGCGATGAATGTCCTGCCCGATCATGTTCACATGGTCATTGCCGCAACAGATGAAGCCGATTTGACCGAAAAGGTTCGCAAGATTAAGGGATATAGCTCGCATGTGTTTCAAAGATCCCGGGAGTGGCCGAAAGGGACTGAACATGTCTGGGCGCAGAAATTTAATTCCAGATTGATAAAAAACGATGAAGAACTGGCGGCGGTTATCAATTATATTCAGAACAATCACTTGAAACATGCCGAACGTTGGGGGGATGATGAATTAGTTAACAAGGGGTCTATCGAGGGGGGTAACAAGGGGTCTATCGAGGGGGGTAACAAGGGGGCCATCGAGGGGGGTAACAAGGGGCTTAAGCCCCTTGTTGAATATAACTCTGGCTTCGATGCCGTGATCGGCAACCCGCCATATGTCCGGCAAGAGTCACTGGGAGATGAATTTAAATCGTATGTTAAAGAAAAATATAATTCCTATGCTGGAACCGCCGATCTTTATGTTTACTTCATCGAACAATCTTTAAAATTACTTCGTGAGAACGGGAATTTTGGTTTCATCTGTTCGAATAAATGGATGCGGTCGAACTACGGTTATCCCTTGCGAGATCTTATCATTAAAGAATCCAAAATTGAACAGATTATCGATTTTGGAGAATTGCCGGTTTTCCAGGGAGCGGCAACATTCCCGGCAATTCTGCTGTTAAAAAAAGAAATAACCAAAGAACAATATTTTGTTTATGCTCCGATTAAATGTTTGGATTTCGTGTCACTTTCAGATGAAGTGAGCAAGATCGGAGAGAAGTTGAGTGAGCAGTCCGTTAAAGGGGAAACTTGGACGCTTGCAAGTCAAAGCGAAGTTAGAATTTTTGAAAAAATGTGTCAAAAAGATATTCCGCTGGGAGAGTATGTAGATCACAAGATATTTCGAGGCATATTAACGGGATTGGATGAAGCATTTGTTATTGACCAAGAAACCCGGGATCGTCTAATTGCCGAGGACAAGAATAGTGCTGAAATAATCAAACCATTCGTGAACGGCGATGATGTGAGAAAATATTCCATTAATTTTCGGGGAAAATATTTAATATTTGCACGACATGGAATTGATATAAAAAAATTTCCGGCAATTGAAAAACATCTTTTAAATTTCAAAGATCAATTGACTCCTAAACCTGCTAAATGTACCAAAGGTGAATTGAAAGGAAGAAAACCAGGATCCTATAAGTGGTACGAAATCCAAGATACGATTGATTATTATGAAGAATTTGAAAAACCAAAAATTATCTATCCTGAAATCGCAAAAGAATCAAGATTTCAAATTGATTTTTCAAATTACTATTTTCCCACCACTGTATATATTTTACCTAATAACGATTTATATTTATTAGGTTTATTAAATTCTAAACTTTCTTGGTTTTATCTTAAACGGAATTGTTCTGTATTAGGTGATTCAGAAAAAGGAGGTCGACTCCGCTTAAAAAAACAATATCTTACCAATATTCCTATCCGTAAAATTGATTTTTCCAACAAAATGGATAAAGCAAAGCATGATCGGATGGTTCAATTAGTTAAATCGATTCTGGCTCTGCACAAACATAAAGCAGAAGTCAAAACCCAAACAGAACAAGAGATGATCCAGCGGCAGATCGATGCAACCGGCCGGGAGATCGATGCTCAGGTATATGAACTCTATGACTTGACCAAAGAAGAAATCACGATTGTGGAAGGAGAAGCGAGGAATGCTTGAAATAACAAGGGGTTAAACAAGGGGCTTAAGCCCCTTGTTCCTCACTCCGGCCTCATTTTTCTTCGTTAGTTTATTTGTCTAAGGGGTTTAAAAAATGGAAGAACTCATCATTGACTCACTGTTTAACTTCACAACTGATCGTTCAATAATAAAATCTCGTATTCACTCAATAATTCAGACTTTAAATAGTGATATTATGTCCTTTTCCAGTTATGTCAATGTAAAGAATGTTTTTAAAATTATTGTCGAAGCTAAACCGGTTTGGCTTGAGATACAGCGTGTTTCTCCTACATTTTCTTCAATTTTTCAATATACTGCTAAGCGCTTGAATGGAATGCAACTTTCAGATTTGGCATTTTTTGAAAAAAAAATGATGATAGTCTCATTAGTTGTTATTTTTGAAAACTTTGCCAAGGATGTTCTGCTTTTGGGTGCCTTTTTTTATCCAGACAGAGCCATAAAACTATTTCCAGAGGACACAAAAGATGAAAAAGATAAAAAAAAGAAAGTTGAGAGCTTCATTTTAAATAGAGATATTTTGGAATTTGAATCTGCTATAAAAAATCGCTTATCTTTTAAAAAACGAGCAAAAGGTTTAAAGAAAGCCTATCTAACTATTTATAATGTTGATTTCTTTCCAAATAGTGAAGTAGAAGATATTTTACATGATTTGATTGGGGTTCGAAACATCATTATTCACGAAAATGCAAATCCAAAACAAAAAGACTATGAGAGTATTAAATTCAAAGATGTGATTAAAAGAAACAGTCTTGAAGAGGACTTGAAAGTTATTGGGAGTAATCCAAGCAAAGATATTCTTCCCAATGTAATAACTTTTCGCCTGAATTTGTTCAATAATGATTTTGATGGAGCTGTTCTGAGTGGAATGCGGTCATTAATTTCTCATATCAGTGATAAAGTCCTTTCGCAGTTTTAGTCGAAAAAAATATCAGTTATGTGGGGATGATGATTAGATAAAAAAGGGGAATTCTTAGGTTAGTCCAATAAAGCGCTTTAAATTTTATTTATTTTTTATATTCTTTGATGCAAAGAATCAAGGGGAAGAGCAAAAACAGGCCCTTCTAGAAATGGAACATTGTTAACATCATAATGATAATACCACATGTCCTCTCCATTAATACTCATGGATGCTTCTACGAATTTCATTGTTTTAAATGATTTTCCCCATACAATAGTTTGAATCGCGATTGATACCCCTTTATATCCTTTTAACACTTCTAATGGCCGTCCGAATAAATCAGAACCATTGGGCAAGGAAAACCGATTTATAATAACCATATTGTTATCATCTTGTCTTCTAAAACGAACAGGTGAGACGAAATCAAGGCGAACTTTTCCTGGGGGACCTTCCAAAAAGCAATCTGCGCCGCTCATTGGAAGATATGGAACTTCTGCAGGAGGTAATTCTGCACCCTCTTTAAGATCACATGTAAGTCTAGCTTCAAGCATTATGGATTGAATGACTTTTGATTTTTTTATTTTTGATTCTTTTTCAATCGGATTCACTATTATATCTCGATTGGCTTGATAAACAGTTGAATTTGGTGAGTTGTTTAAACTGGCGCTTTGAGATGGCGGTTGAGATATTTTTGATTTATTCAGATTAGTCGTTGGTTCGGATATTGCTTTTGGTTTAATAAAAAGGAATGAAACAATAACTATAACCGTTATAACTAGCCAAATAGACATAATATATTTAATCCATATTGGATATGGTTCAATAAATGATAAAAAAGACCAAAAGTTTTCAATAAAATTTTTCATGATGTTTCTCCATTCAGTCCAATTAATTGTAAACAAAATGTGTTGCTTTGTAAAAAAAGTAACTGGAGAAATAAAAAAATTGATGAGTTTCCATGTAAATCATTTTATTTTTTCCTTTGCTTCACTTTAGTTTTCAGTGCAGAAATCCTCTTGTTGAAGCGATCCACGATCTGTTGATTGACGAATCCGGGATTCAGGACGTGGATGCGGGCTGCGGTTTTCTGGGCTAGGGAGGGGGACAGCAAATTCTTTTCAATTAAAGGCAGCATGATCTCAAGGCCCCATAATAGGGGAATACTGGCACCATTGCAGGCTGAGCGCAAGGCCTTATCGTTGGATATCAATGCCCAATGACAATCCCGGGCCAGAATCAGGCACAACTTGTCGTCGAAAGCCAATCCTGGTGTTTTCTGGCCGGCTTCGAGGTATTGTTCCAATGTGGGTTCGGTAATGGCTAGTCCCAATCGGCGACATTCCGCCTCGTTCAACTTTTCGACCTTTTCCAATACATCGGTTATTACATGGATCGTGCCGATGTGTTCAGAAAAAAGAACCAAGATCGAAAAATCCGAATCGGTATAGTCTATAAGGACATTGGCGTCGATGACGAAGGCTGGAGGGCGATCAGGCACTTAGATTCCAGCTTCCCAGCTTCGAGTAAGCTCGCGCATTTTAATCAGCGGGAGCCCGAGGATCTCAGCTCCGCGTGAGAGGGTGATCTTACCGGCTTCGATCCCTTTCCTGACCAAAAACCAAAGGCGCTCGCATTGGAATTCGCGCGGAGACAAAACGTCGGGTTCTTGAGATTTGCTTCCTTCGGAAATAATCCCCGAATAGTTCTTGGCGCCCAACGCTTCGGGTTCTTCCTTCTGAGAAAGGGACTTCTTGTACTGCGCCCAATATTCATTATGAAAAAGCTGCCAGATATTCAGCCTGGGATTATTCTCTTGAAGCCGATATAGGATGGTTTTATAGCTTACTTTAAAAATCCGCTTTATTTTCAGAACTCGTTCAATCATTGGCAGACCATAAGTATTTTGCCATTCCCTCAAAAATGCTTCCTGGGGCATCAAAAAATAAGAGGCGAACAGATTTGCTTCCTTTTCTTCCTCTTTATCCTCGTCGATCTCCCGGACGTCGTAGGCGGGAAGGTGAAGAATGAGATGTCCAAGTTCATGGACGGCGGTGAATATCCAGCGTTCTACCGGAATACGTTCCCAGGTGTTAACGATAACGGCCGGTCCTCCGTCTAAGGCTGAGACCGAGAGGCCGAAGAAATTCTCTGAAGTTCTGCGCACCGAGATGACCTTAACCCCGTTGGCTTCCAAGAGCCCGCAGATATTGATGATAGGTTCATCGGCAGTGAGTTTGAATTGTTTCCTTACCCGATTCGCGACTTCTTGGGGATTCTTTTTTCCTCCGGGGAACAGTTTAATCTTGGCCAATTTGTTGTCTATTTGCAGATTCAATAAATTTTCCAGTTCGGAATAATTTTCAAGTTTTTCGCCGATCTCGGCCAAAATCTGCTCGCGGTTGTTGAAAGTTTTTTGCGACCGGAAGCGGACATGGGACAATTCATTGACTGGGGAGACAAGCTCTTGGATGCCAACCGACAAGGCGCTGGCGATCGCTTTCAAGGTATCTACCCGGGGCTTGGACTCCCTGTTTTCGATCTTGCGGTAGCCGACTCGGGAAATGCCGGCGGCTGCAGCCACTTGCTGCTGAGACAGTTTTTTCGCCTTGCGCAAACGCAGTAAATTCCCGGCAATGATTTCGTTCTCCATTTTTTTCTCCCGATTAATGATAATATAGATTTCAAAATATGTCAACATGATAACTAATAAATAAAAAGAAAGTTACCTTACCTGGTTTAATCAGACTTTTTATTATTCACAAAATCCTTCAAAAAATATTGAAAAAATTCAATCGGGAAAGAGGTTGATTTTTGGGTTTGATTGATTCATTGAGAACTTCATAATGCTTGACTTCGGGTTCGAGTTCAATGAGGAATTCCCTGTCTTCCGGGAAGGGGTAAAAAGCTTTTTTATATTCCTTTCCCGCGAAGCGCTTGATCGATGCGACGGAATCCCAGAAGGAAATCAGCAGAAACTCCGCCTTGTCGTCAAAGCGGCGTCTGAGAATGCGCACGCCGCGGTTGCCGGGGGATTTCAGATATGATTGCTCCCCGGTTTTCCGAACAAATTTAAAAAATGCGTCAGCTTTTTGGGCCATGGTCACGCCGTGCCAGATACGAGCGATCATTTCCATTCTCCTTTTACATATTAAACATTCGGTTGCTGGAGATCATGAGGAAGCGCAGGTTGCGGCCGATGCGGTTCTGATAATGGAGCATGCCCAGAATTTTCAACTTTCCTTGGATGCCCCGCCAGACCGGATCGATCCGCCGGCCATTGCCATCCCACCCGCCATCGTGATTGAGGAAATATTCGGTTTCGACGGTGGTGAACGAGACCGGGGCCGGTTCGACTTTCAGCTTGCCCTTGTTGGCCGGGCAGACGGTCTGGCAGGCCAGGCAGCCGGCCAGGCACGGCATCTCGCCGGCCAGTTTGTCGTGGACCGCAGGCAGGTTGCCGGGATTCTCGGTGAACAAGGTGAAGCATTTTTCAGCATGCAGCAAGAAACGTTCTGGGTCGATGGCGCCGGTGGGGCAGCGCCGGGCGCAGACCGAGCAGCGGGCGCAAACGGGCAATTGCATATCTTGGACCGGTTCGTCATCGCAGAACGGCTCGAGCTCGGCTTCGCTGATAAATCCCACCAACTGGTGATAACTGCCGTAGTCGCCCGAGTATGTGATGTTGTTGAGGCCGTAGGCGGCCAGGCCTGAGCGTACCGCCAACCGCTTTAGTGGAGCTCTTAAAATGGCAGTCATCGGAAATTTCCGGCCCATGAACTCCCTCAGGTCTCTGAGCAGCATCCCGCCTAGCTTGCGGTACCCGACATAGGTGGGTGGGATGAAGCAACTGAACGGCTCCGAATCGCACTCGAAGGTTAGCCGGTGGGCCGGGCGCGGACAGGAGAGCATGATGATCGATCGCCAGTTTGGTTCTGGGCTGCTCGCCGACCCGACCAGACCGACCAGGTAAGTTCGATAAAACCGGTTATCCAACTGGCCGGATTCCTTCAAGCCGGAAATGAAGCGGCGGGTTTCGTTCAACTCTTCCATGCCAAGCACGGCCAGGCGGCCTTTGCCCGCCGCCCAGGCTTTCAGTTTTTGCATCAATTGGGCCTCCGTTAAAGAAATAGTCTAAAAATTAAAACGACTATTACATCTTGAATTCTAAATAGGAATATGGTAATTGTCAATAGATGGATAGCAAATTACAAAAAAATACTTTGTGGCTCGACCTGCTGAACAGCGACTGGCATGATTTCAAGGGCGGCGGCAGGCACGAGGATCGTCTGGACAATGATGCGTGGCTGAAGAATTTTCTCCTGCCGTGGCAGGGAATGCTCAAGGCCGCCTCATGTACGGATATCCGGAAGCAGCTGGGGGGATTGCGAACCCTGCTGCGTCGCATGGCCGAAGATTTTTCGCAACGCCGGCCCCTGCGAGAAACGGATCTGGAGCGCCTCAATGATGCATTGGCAAGATCTCCGGAAGTAAAAAAAGTTGCCCGGTCAGGGCACTCCTATGTTTTGCAGCATGAAAAGAAAAGCGCCGGGATCCCCTCCCTGCTCGCCGAAATTGCCTCCTCGTTCGCGGAGGTCCTCGCCCGCGGCGAACCCGAGCGCATCAAGGTTTGCCAAAATCCCGACTGCCTGTGGATCTTTTACGATACGAGCAAGAACCGCTCGCGCAAATGGTGCGAGAACGCCACCGGCTGCGGCAACCTGATGAAGGTGCGCCTGTTCCGGGCCAAGGCCAAGCATAAATAATCCGGGAACAAATGTAGGGGTTCAATATGATCTCCGTTGATCTTGTATTGAACCCCTACACCCGATTCAATCAGATGGGCGTTTACCAGATGCTCGGGCGCTGCTCGGGGGCGCGGTAGAGCTTGTCACCGGGCTGGATGTCGAAAACCTGGTAGAACTCGGCCACGTTGAAGGGGGCGCCGTTGACGCGGAATTCACCCCAGGGGTGGACGTCTTCCTGGATCTTTCTTTTCAGGGCCTCGGGGCGGATCTTGCCGCGCCAGACCTGGGCGAAGGAAAGGAAAAAGCGCTGGTCGCCGTTGAAGCCGTCAATGGCCTCGGGGGCTTTCTTGCCCTGCAGGGAGAGATGGTAGCCGGCCAGCGACATGGTCAGCCCGGCGTAGTCGGCAATATTTTCGCCCAGGCTGAGTTCGCCGTTGACAT
>Ga0307378_10009506_pt1 | contig 12775 bp, 12 predicted proteins | sample UN1MG_FD_202238 | JGI IMG/M metagenome (GOLD analysis project Ga0307378, IMG submission 202238) | Soil microbial communities from Risofladan, Vaasa, Finland - UN-1 | ecosystem: Environmental > Terrestrial > Soil > Coastal area > Acid sulfate soil | place: Finland: Risofladan, Vaasa | collected...
CCGATCTTTATAGTTTTATAGATTTCTACGATTTTATGAAAGGAAGACAAGGAGTATTTCACGCTCCCACTTGGATGAGGGATATAGTAGTTACTGCTGCTATAGATGCTTCTGATGATACTATAATCATTGAAGATATTGACTTTGCCAGTTATTGGGAAACTAATTGGGGGACTGGTACTTATGCTGATTATATTGCTATAATATATCCAGATGGTACGCAAGTTTATCGTCAGATTATCGATGCCCCGTCTTCTACTTCAATACAGTTGGATAGTGCTATAGGCAAGGCATGTCCTTACAATGAGTTGGGATTTTTATTAGTATGTTTTTTTCCTATTTCCCGTTTCAATATGGATGAAGTTGAGATAATGTATCATTCTGAGGACATAACCCAAGCTTCAATAAAAATTAGATCTGTGCCTCTTGAAGAATCTTCATCATCAAGTAGTTGGAGTAGTAAATCTTCCTCATCTAAATCTTCCAGTTCAAGTTCCAGTAGTTTGTCCAATTCAAGTTCTTCGAGATCAAGTAGTTCATCTTCAAGTAGCAGTAGGAGTATCTCAAGTTCAAGTAGTTCATCTAAATCTACCTCTTCGCTGTCGTCATCCTCTTCAAGTTCGTCCAGTTCTCGATCAAGCAGTAGTTCCTCATCTAGTACCAGTAGTGTGTCGTCGTCCAGCTCAAGTAGGTCAAGTTCTTCGAGTTCTCGATCCAGTTCCAGTAGTTCCTCAAGTTCAAGTTCGCGATCCAGCTCAAGTAGTAGCTCGTCTTCAAGATCAAGTTCTTCTTCGTCATCCAGTAGCAGTAGTTCAAGTTCAAGTTCAAGTAGTTCGTCATCCAGTAGTTCAAGTAGCAGTTCACGTTCGAGTAGCAGTTCAAGTAGCAGTTCAAGCTCCAGTTCACGATCTAGTAGCTCTATGAGTAATAGTTCAAGTTCGCGATCTAGTTCAAGTTCTTCGAGATCTTCTTCAAGCAGTAGTCGGAGTAGTTCAAGTTCAAGTAGTAGTTCTTCCTCTTGTTCTACAACTTTATTATTAACCAATTTCGGAGATACCAGTATTGGAGTCCAGCCTTCTGATTGGACCGAAAGGTGGAATACAGATGATGCTACTGCTATAACTGTTGCTGAAGCAGGGATGCAGGGTGGTAGAGTTCTTAGAATTGATCATTCTGCAGATGACGATTATGCTATATCTTGGGATGATATAGGTACTGCAAGTGATATAGAAGTACTTGCTAAAGTACGTTGGAATCAACAAAGAGCCAGTATAATGAGGGTTTATTTAAGAGGTTCTGGTTCTGCTGGTAGTGAGACAGGATACTTTGTTAGTATTCAGGCCAATGTAGATAGGGTAGTGCTTTATAAATGTATAAGTGGTGTTAGTACACAAATCGGTACTTATTTATCAAAAGCATTGTCCGAAGATACTTGGTATTGGATTAGATTTAGAGCTATTGGTACATCTTTAAAATATAGGATATGGGAGCATGGTACATCTGAATCAGAAATTTGGGATAAAGAAGAAACTGATTCTGATATAGCTTCCGGTTGGGCTGGTTTAGGCTCTTATGTTGGGGATTATGGAGATTGTGATTATTTTTCGGCTTCGTTCAGTTGTGCTGGTTCAGCCAGTTTTTCTTCGATGAGTTCTTCCAGTAGTTCGAGATCAAGTAGTTCATCAAGTTCTTCAAGATCAAGTTCTAGTTCATCGTCAAGCAGTAGAAGTAGCAGTTCGAGCTCAAGTAGTAGTTCCAGTTCGTATGATTAAATGAGGTAATGCATGAAAACACAGAGTGCTGAATTTATAACAAAAGAAGAAGGAACTCAACGACAACCTGCCGAGCTGTATCATATTTGGAAAGGGTCTACTCATTATAGACATACTAGTGGGGATGTCAGTATCGTCTATGGCGGACATACTTATACCCCTGCCCCTATACAAAGAGCCAAAGTATCTTATAATGAAAAACTTGAAGTAAATACCCTTGATATTACAATGTCAAGGGTTACTGAGCCAGCTTCTCAGTTTATAGCTGTTATACCTACTAATTTGGTTTGGATTTCAGTTCACAAATTACATAGAGATATGTTGACAGAAGAAACAACTCCTATTTTTATTGGCCAAATGAAAAGCGTTTCGTTTAAAGGTACTGATGCCAGGGTCAAGTGCGTTGGGTTTGAACATTTTCTAAATCAAGTAGTTCCAAGATATAGGTACGGAGCTGGATGCCAGCATACTCTGTACGATGATAAATGTACTGTGGATATAAATAACTTTACGCAAACAGTTGAGATAGATTCGATTAGTGTGGATGGATTGTCGCTAACAGCGGCTGAGCTTGCCTCTCAAACTAATGGGTATTATACACTCGGTTATCTTATCTTTGGTGATTATTCAAGGATGATTATTAGTCATTTAGGTGGGACTATTGGGCTTAGATACCCCATTGTTACTATGGTTCCTGGTGATACTATAATTGTAAGTGCTGGGTGTGATAGATCAAGAATAACTTGTGAAGCAAAATTTAATAATTTGATAAATCAACTGGGATTTCCAGATATACCAGTTGATAATCCTGCAACTTGGACATAGTAGAGATATGAAACCATTTTTTAGTACTCAAGAAAGAAAAGATGAGTTATATAAAGTTCTTGTAAGTTGGAAGGATACTCCTTTCAAACATCATACGGGAGTCAAACATCTTGGGGTTGATTGTGCTTTTTTCATAGGCTGTGTTTTGGTTGAATTGGGAATAATAAATAATTTCAAAGTAACTGATTATTCAACTGATTTCCATCTACATAGTAGTGATGAGGGCTTTGCTAACCATCTTCGTAACCATCCCTTGATACAGGAAGTAGGCTTTGGAAATCCTATGAATGGAGACATATTGTTGTATAAATTTGGTAAGATTTCTGCACATGCTGCATTTTATTTCGATGGTTATGCTTGGCAGTCTAGATCTAGAATTGGAGTAGAAAAATTCCATTGGAGTTTGGATTATAAACGGTTGACATATGGTTTTAGGTTGATGGAGGAATGATAGTACATTCTTTAAATAAAAGAAGACAAGTCGTCGAAAAGGATTTGTTTATAGATAACAACTGTGTATATCTCAAGCATAATAAAGAATTTATACTTGTAGAAAAAGATGTAGATGTATGGGAGGTCTTATCTAATAGAGATATTCGCAACAATATTGTTAATATGATAAATTTGACTTCTAAGTGTAATTTGAATTGTTCTTATTGTTACTTTAAAAAAATACATTCAGGTTGGAAGAATTTGGAGATAGATATAGAGCAAGCTAAAGAGGCTTTATTAAAAGTCGATGACGTTCCAAGTATTGTTAAGTATATGAAAATAAGAGATGTAGCACTTAGTGATGATAATTTTCCAAAGATTAGGCTTAGTGGAGGAGAACCTACTATATGGAAACCTCTTTCAGAGTTGTTGCATTTTGCAGTTGATAACAAGAATAATAACATTACAGTTTTATCTAATGGTTTGGAACTATCGTCTAAGGAATTTATGAAGGGGATTCCATCGGTTTCTCAAATAACGTGGGCTATTACTTTACGGGACACATTGGAATCTACTTCACGAACTATAGAAAATATACTTAGAAATAATAATCAACTAGTTTTTAATATTGTTTTTGCTGATGCAGAACAAGCGAAAAAACTAACTGATTTTTGTGTAAAATGGAATCCACAGGCTATACGATATAGGGTACTTGTGGATTATTTTAGTGGTAATGTCTATGGATGCCAAAGTGACATGATAGGTTTTATCTGTGGTTACTTTGGTATGGATAAATCTTTCTACTTAAATAACTGTCGGAGTACGTCACCCTATATTAGTTGTTTGCCGTATTCTTCTATAGGGCAAGAGTTTTCTATCTATACTATTTTAACTCCTACTTGGTCTACGATAGTTTTGGAGGAAGCAGTAAAGTCGAGAACTTTTTTATTTAGTTACAAAACAGGTAGGTATGATTCTTTATTGATTGAAGTAATGAATGAAAGTAGTGAATTTAGGAAATGGAGAGTTAGAAGGGAAGAAGAGAAATTATGAGTGCTATTTTTTCGGGTATTACTTATGGGATAATTGGGTTCCTGTGGGGTGGTCCTTGGGGAGCAGTAGCCGGATTTGCTATTGGTATGGGTATTGGTTTACTTATGGATGCTCTTGCTCCGGATGTCCCTTCACCTGGTCAGCCTCAACTTGCTGAATTAGCATTTCCATCTGCGGTTGAAGGATTAAATATTCCAGATGTTTTAGGAACTACGAAATTATCTGGAAATATATTCCACTACTTTGGGAATAGAACTGTTGAGCTTACACAAGAAGTAGAAGGAGGAAAAGGAACTGGAGGAGGAGAAGATGTTGTTACAGGTTATGAATACTACTTGTCGTGGGCTATGGGAATTTGTTTAGGGCCTATAGATAAACTTCATGCTGTATATGCAGGAGATGAGGTGGTGTGGAGTGGTAATTTGTCGAGACCTATCTCTGGAGATTATGAAATTATAAGCTTAACTGGGGGTGATCTTACATATCAAGATGTGGATAGAGTTTGGCATCAATCTTTACCTTACAGTTCACTAGTTTCTCAAGGGCCACATGGATCGTCTTATAGATACATATTCTCTGGTCTTTATACCGGAAGAATGGAAACTACCTCAGTACTTGCTAATCCGTTTGGAATGGTAGATGATTTTTCTTCAAGAACAATTAATAGTTCTACTTTATCTTTATATGTTACTAATTCGGATACAAATATAACAAGATCTATCGGTACAGTTAATTACGTAAATAGAATTTGGGATCCTGTATCCCAACTTTGTACTGTTATAGTAGATAACCCTCTTCTTTATACTCTTGAGCCTAATGAATATTATGATTATTTTTATATTCATATTGATGGAACAGAAACTATAGCCTGGGTTGAACCAGGTGATGAAAGAAATATGGGAAATGCTTACTTTTATTTTGGTACTTCTAATCAGACTATAAATACTAAAATGCAAGGGGATATAGCAAATACTCCTGCATATAGATATCTCTGCTATGTGTTTTTCGATGATAATTTTATCGGTAACTTTAATCGAGCACCTGCAATGAAGTTTATAGTAAGTAAATTCCCTCAATTAGGGTTTAATGAAAATGAAATTATAAATACTTATGATTATAACCCTGCACATGCTATTTGGTATATTCAGACCAATCATTGGATGGCTCAGCTACCAGAAGAGTATATGGATGAAGTGACATTTTCGGAGGTGGCCGATACTTTATATTCTGAAGGGAGAGGAATAAGTATTTTATTTGATAAACAACAAACTGCTTTAGCATATATGGAGACTATTTTGGATCATGTTGGAGGGGTAATGAGATATTCTGCGACTGGTGATCTGTCGGAGGAATCTTAATAATGACTACTAAGTTCGCTATAAAATTACTTCGTAAAGATGGAGTAGTTGCTGATTTCCCTTTGCTTGATGAAAGAGACTTTGTTGAAGAACCGGTATTTTCTCGGCGTATGGATAATGATACTATTAATGACATGAAAGTACAGTATGTAAAAAGAGTTGGATTTGAGCCAGTAGTTCTTGAAATAGAAACTTATATAGAATTATTAAGTTCTGATATTTTAGCACCTATGGATCAAAGTTGGCAAACAGTACCAGGAGTTTATGGTGAAAATGGTCCTTCTTATGATATTACTTATTTACCAACATTTCGACCATTTAATGATAGCGATTATGATGGTACTTGTACATATTATTTTGAAGCCGTTTGTCAGAATAAAAGTAAAGTAAATAGTGGTTACGTTTATTTAGTTGATGAAACAGATAGCATTGTAGCAACGATAGAAGTTCCTAAAAATTCGTATGAATATGATGGAGCTGATTACTATAGATTTAGTGTTGAGTTTACACCAAATGGTAGTAGTTCTTATGGGCTTAGAGCAGCAATTGCTAACATTGGGTACATGGAAGATTGGAATGCCGGTGAAGCTATCTTATTTGTTACTGAAGCTACTATTGTTATTCATCAAGAAGGTCCTACTAAAAGTTGTGTTCATATTCCTATGATGACTTATGTTAATACTGGAATGTGTTATAAATCGGTTCCAAAAGGTGCTCATTATATAAGTGATGGAGAAGAATCATTAGGTGCTATTTCTATCTGGACTACTGATTATCCAGATTGTGAAATGGATGAGGATGATTATTCCCAATGTAGAAATATATGGAAGTTTAGTGATGAGGAACTCGCTTCTGTAGATCGTTTTGTTTTTGATGCTGGAGTTGGTTGGCATGAAGGAGCTTCTATTACACCCTCAAGACTTCAAATTATAGGTACTCCAGATTTATCTTGGGTTTGTGCGTGTTTGAGATGGAGTACTGCTAATGTTACAACACTAAGTTATTCAACAGGGGGTACTTGTGAAGATGCTACTGCTATAGATCTTTTAGGAGAGACTTTTACCATGGTAGATAATTTAGACGGAGATCCTTCATCTGGAACTTGGTCTCAATCTGCTGATGGAAATACTTGGTCATTAAGAGTTGATCTAGATATAGATTCTCTTATGGCAGCAGATGGTCATTATTTATATATATCTTCAAATGAAAATCCTTATGGTGGAGATATTCCTAATGGACCTTGGCATCATTGGAATAAATGGAGAAACTTCTCAATCCCAGTAGGTTATACCCTTCAAAGTGCTTGGTTAGATTATGAAGTTTACTTTGATGAAGATAGAGGTGATCATGTATTTGATATTACATTTGATTATATAATTTCAGCAGATGGTGTTATCAATACTGCATATATAATACTTTATGATAAAACTGCAGATGTGTACGTTGCTGGAAGTGAGTTAGTGTGGGATGAGTGGACGGTATGGGAACGAAAGACAACTACTTTATCTTCATCAGCACTTATTTCAGGCCATGAATATATTGCTAGATGGAAAATAGATGAGGATTATGTAGATTGGCGAGCCTACCCAGAAGTATCAGATATTAATTTATTTGTTTATGTTACAGATATAACGGCATTTACTTCGTGGCGAAGAGTATCCAAAGCTACAGTAAATGACTTTGTTTTTGGTTATATTTATGATGATTGGTGTATCGATTGTGACCATGATGGTTGTATGAATATCCATTCCAGAGCTAAATTATTTGTGCCAGAGGATCTACCGTCTGAAATTTATTATGAGTGTAGTGTTTGGGATTATGGAGGATCAGATCCATCTATTGCTTATCTATACGATACAGGTGAAGACGATGATGCTATTGGTAGTGATATTTCGGAAAGAGTTTTGGAGTCAGCAATAACATTAGGAGAGGTGGGAGATGGTTTTACTTATCGATCTCGTTCAGGTTTAATTACAAGTATGGTTGATCAACGACGATATGTCGATGACTTACCTGGAGACTATTGGGAATATGAAATGTTATCGGGGTTTATTGTAGTAAAATATAGGTAGATAAATCACAAAGGATATATCTAATGAAACAAGATAACCGAAGAATTATCTTAACCGAAACAGATAAAGATGTTGATATTGAGTATTTTGTCAAAGGTAATGATGATAGATGGGTAAAGACTGAGCCTATAGATAATATCAAACTTAAGCAGTTATTTACTCGCGTAGTTCGTAAAACAGCTCACCAAAGGTTTAAGCCTGATCAGATTGGTATAAGAGATAGGGATACTATAAGGATTTTATAATGGCTCCTAAGTTTGCAATACAACTCTTGAGAGGTCAAAATGATAGGAATGCATTTCCTATAATTGATGAGGAAGATTTTGAAGAAGAACCTGTGTTTACCAGAAATACTTTCTTGGGTACTACCAATGATATTAAAGTCCAGTACGTAAAAAGATTGGTAGAAGCATTTGAGACGATAGAAATAGAATTATATTATTGGTGGCAACAAAGTTTGGATATTGGAGATGATGGTAACATTTATGTTTCTGGGTCTAATTTTGAGTATCAACAGGTGGGTGCTTTTAAACATTCTGGGACTTCTAATTTGGTTATTTTAGCTTCTGATTACATAGAAGATACGGAAGATTTAGGTTACTTTGACTATGTAGGACTTATAGACGGGGTCTATTTTGAAAGTGTGTCAATGCTCCCATCTTCTATTGTGAGATGTTTCGATTTCACAGTTGTAGTTGATGAGGTTTGGGGAATTGATGACCCAGTAAATTATCCAGAATGGAGGTATACCAATTATCTTATAGTAGGAGTAAAAAGAGATGACGGAAATCAATATTGGACTGTTGCAGTGAATAAAATTGATGATTGTGAAGCTGGGCTTTGTGGAGATTTAACTTATGATTCTCCTTATGCTGTTGAAGCCTACGATAACGGAACTATTATATTGAATTATGATTATTATGACTATGTGGCTGATCAACGAAAGATAGTAGTTATAAGATCTACCGATTATGGTGTTACATGGGGCGAAGAGATAGTAATAGTTACTGGAAGAGGAACTTCGTATATTAAAAAAGGAGATGATGGATATCTTTATATATCATCTTATCAAAGTCAGACAGCCAAAATTTTTAAATCTGAAGATTTAGGATTGACGTGGTCTGAAATAAACTTACCAAATTTATTAGCTGCCCCTACAGAGAACGCTTGGGGATATATGGATTTTTCTGTTGACGCCAATGGTAAAATTTATGCAGTTATACCAAGATGGACTTTCTTTTCATTATATACTTCTTCTGATGGTGGAAGTAATTGGAATAGATATGATCATAATGCTATAACAAGACCTCTTTTTATAACGGCGAATACTACAGCAATTGTTGTTCATGGGGGCGATTCATTAGGTGGAAGTCCTTATCATTATCTTTTATTGAGAAGTACTGATGGTGGAGTTAATTTTACTGAGGTATTTGATTTATACGATAATTATGGATCTTCGATTGCATATCAAACACTTAAACATAATGGAACTACCTTTGCATTTACTGAATGTGCTATGACTCATGTCCCGCATGATGAAAATGGTTGGTTGGCATGGCTCGTTTCTTATGATAATGGTTTAACATGGACTGAGGAATATGCAGAAAATGTTATGAGTGTTATGTCTGGATAAGGACTAAATTATGAAAAAACAAATAATAATAACAGAAGAAGATGGTCAGATAGAAATAAAGAAGTTTACTTCGGATTCAAAAGGAAAGTTTAAAGAAGTAGAAGGATTTGATGATATTATGGAAATGCATCAGATAGTGCATAGAGCCGTTAGTCAAGATAAAAGAAATATGATTGAGAAGAAGAAAAAGAAATATGATAGATAAAAAAGTTAAGAGATTAGAGGAATAAAATGGCAATAGATATAGTAGAAGCAATGGTTCAGGCAGATGACCCTGCAAATAAATATACTGTAGGTAGAAACTTCACAAGGTCTATTAGGAATATGATGTTTACTACTACTCCAAATGCTCAATGGTCTGCTGATCGCAACTTAAAATATGTTGCTTATCCTTTAGGGATGTTATCCGGGGTTATAAATCGAAATAACTTTAGATTACAAGTAGGGGATAATTTTAGATGGAATTGTGCCAGATTGGGTATTAAAGAAATGGTTTTTAGAGTAACCAATATCACCGAAGAAAATTTGTTAAAAGAGACTATTCAAGTTGAAGCTATAGAAGATGTTGAATACATGTCAGGGGCAGCTTCTTATGCCAATGTAAATATACCTGTAGGAAATAGTCCGACTGGCACAAGGGGATCTTTAAGCACTATTACAGATTTTATTATTGTGGAAGCTCCTTATACTATTTCAGAGAACGAGATTCAAATAATTCCTTTAGTATCCAGGGTGACTGGACAGGAAGAAGGTTTCGTTTTATACATGAGCCTTGACGGCAGTACTTATAATAGAGTAGGAGTTATGAACACATGGGCTATTCGGGGAACTCTTGTAAATACTTATCCAAGTAACACATATGAGATAGATGATACTGTAGGGTTTCAAGTAAGTATTCCAGATTATGTTTCCCGGCTTTCTTCTATATCTCGGATACTGCTTTTCGGGCCTACTAATCTATCTTTACTTGGTAGTAATTCAGAAGGAGAGGTTATAACTTGGCAAACAATTACTCCGGTCTCGGGGGATATATATGAAATAACTGGAGTATATAGAAATAGATATGGAAGCCCAAGATTGACGCATTATCCGGGAACTGAATTTTGGTTTATCAATCAGCATTATACAGCTTTTTCCAATGATGAGTTTACTTATGGTAATGAATTATATTTCAAAGCTGTTCCGTATTATGGAAGTACCTTATTCAGTATAGCTGAATCAAATGCCACATCAATTACTCTATCTGGTGTAGCAAGAAGGCCTTACGATCCAATTAACTTTTGTTGTAATGATGAATGCGTCAATCCTACTTATACTCAACATTGTGCCTTGACTTGGTCTCCAAGAGTTAGAGGTGATGGATTAGGTTTAGACAATCCGGACTATGCAATTGAGAATCCTTCTCATGAAGGGTATTTTGAGATCAAAGTATATGTTAACGATGTTTTGGTTAGGACGGCTTCTGCTATAGATGACGATACTTGGACTTATTTCTCCTCTTGGAATGGAGATGATAACGGAGGCCTTGCGGATGAAATAGTTTTTAAACTGAGAAACTATTTAACATATAATGGAATTGAGTATACATCGGATTGGGTAACTTTAACAGTAAATAAGGAATAGAAAAATGGCAACACCTATTCATGGATTATTATTGCTTGACTTTTCTGTAACTGGTCAGAATAGTGTTTTTACAACCTTTGGTAACCAGTTGGATGATTTACTTTTTACTTATTTATTGCTTACATTGGGTGAGAATGTAAGCAAGCACGATGCGTTATATTGTCATACGGACGGTAAGTGGTATAAGGCAACTGGTCTAAACGGGGAAGTTTGTTTAGGACTTGCTAAGACTGCTGGTTCTGCAGACGATGAAATTCAACTACATTTAAGAGGTACTGTAACTAATACTTCTTGGAGTTGGACAATAGGAAGTAAAAATCCCGTTTGGTTATCTCCGATAACTGCCGGTGGTTTAACTCAAGTAAGGCCAGCAACTGGAGCAGGGGAACAATGTATAGGAATACCAATATCTGCTACTACTATATTATTACTGAGTCCTCCGTCGGAACTTGAATTCTTTGAGTCTTCCAGCTCAAGTTCGTCGAGTAGTAGCAGTAGCTCAAGTAGTTCATCATCAAGTTTGAGCTCAAGTAGTTCTAGTTCGAGTAGTAGTTCATCGAGCAGGTCTTCCAGCTCAAGTAGTTCATCAAGCTCAAGTAGTTCATCATCAAGTTTGAGCTCAAGTAGTTCTAGTTCGAGTAGTTCGAGTTCTGCATAATTATATTAACTTTTAAAAAAAGAAGGAGGGATTGTAATGAGTAGATTTACTAAAATCAAGAATCAGCAATCTGAGATCCGAAGGAAGTTGTTGCAGGAAACAGTAACTCTTGAAAATGATCAAATGTTTATGGAGCGGTGTAAGCAGAATCCGATAGAGGATATACTGTTTCTTTTGTTGCATAAGAATGGGCATATGCACGGAGTTTATCCTGATGGAGAAGGAGATACACTACCACTCAGTATGTTGACAAGGGCTATTGAGGATAGGTTTGGACTTGATACAACCTATTTAGGTAGTTCTCCTCCCGAGAGTGTAGTTGAGGAAGTCAAATTACCGAGACGAATTGTCTTTCATAATAGACAAGCAATCGGGGATATTTTGATGTTCACTTGTGCAGTAAGGGATTTCAAGGCAGCATTCCCTGAAGTAGAAGTCCGGGTAAACTCAACGGCCATGCATATCTGGGACTATAACAAAAACATCTGTCAGGATTCGTGGATAGAAGTTCTTGATCCCTATACTCTTTATAAAGGAAGGGAGAAACTAAACGATCAACAGAGACTTGATTTAACCCAGAGAGCGGTAAAGATAGCTATTGAAAAGGACTTGGCAGTTCAGGTCTATATTGGTCCTGGTAAAGCTACCAATGCTTCAAACCGTTCTGACCGTCATTTTGCAAATGCCTATAGAATTTCTATGGAGACAGTATTGGGGGTTCGGATTCCGCAAGGACCGATAAGACCTGATATCTATATGTCTGAAGAAGAATACTCGGCACCTCCGATAGTCGAACCCCCATACTGGTTGATTACCGCTGGTGAGAAAGGTGACTGGACTTGTAAGACTTTTCCTTTTATGAAATGGCAGGAAGTGGTGGAGAAGTCACCTCAGATTAAATTTGTGCAGTTGGGAAGTACAGGACATAAGCATCCGGATCTTTCTGGCAGTAATGTTATCAATATGATCGGAAAGACAGAAGATAGGCATACAGGAATACGAGACCTTTGGAATCTATTTAACCATTGTGAAGGTAGTATGGGTCTTGTATCTTTTCAGATGCACTTGGCGGCAGCATTTAATAAACCATGTGTAGTAATAGCAGGGGCAAGAGAACCAGTTCACTTTACTCGGTATCCGGGACAACAATATCTTGCTTCTGATGGGTGTTTACCGTGTACGGTCACTAAAGGAAATGATGCACCTACTGCTTGTTGGTTCTGTAAGATTGAAAGATGTCCAGATCATTCAACCCATCAAGGGCAAGAAGTTCCTCTGTGCGCTGATCTGTTTACTTCTGATGAAGTGGTAAATGCCATTGAGAGGTACTACTTTGGTGGTAGATTACT
>Ga0307378_10009507_pt1 | contig 12774 bp, 5 predicted proteins | sample UN1MG_FD_202238 | JGI IMG/M metagenome (GOLD analysis project Ga0307378, IMG submission 202238) | Soil microbial communities from Risofladan, Vaasa, Finland - UN-1 | ecosystem: Environmental > Terrestrial > Soil > Coastal area > Acid sulfate soil | place: Finland: Risofladan, Vaasa | collected...
CAGTTCATCAATCCCGATTACAGGGATTTCCGGAAGAGGTACTTCAGGGAATGAGACTTTTGGGTTTTTCCTTTCGCCAAGAGAGGGTCATATACTGAGAGACAGACTTTTATCAGGAGAAAACATAAGGGTGCATGCCGTTGTTGAGGCACAAACAGTTGAATATGAAATGCAGGTGCCCTCCTGTGTGATAAAGGGTACTGATCCAAATGCAGGCGAAGTCATATTTTCAGCCCACTTGTTTGAGGGATACGTTAAGCAGGGTGCAAATGATGATATTTCCGGCTCTGCGGCTATTCTTGAGGTGGCAAGAATGTTGAAAACCATGATAGACGAAGGAAGAATTGAAAGACCTGAAAGGAACATCAGGTTCATTTGGGTTCCTGAATTTTCAGGCACGGGACCATGGGTAAATGAGCATAAAGAGTTGATGCAGAAAACCCTGTGTAATATCAATCTTGATATGGTAGGTATAAACCTGTCCGATAGTAAATCATTCCTCTGTATGCACAGAACTACCTATGGTAATGCCCACTATCTGAATGATGTGATGGAGAACTATTATAAGTTTGTAGGCCTCACCAATCGTGAAGGACTTGCTATCTCGGGACGCGGAGGCTTCCTGAAAAGGATCGTTGCTCCAAGCGGGTCAGATGATCCGTTTTATTTCAGGATTGATGATCACTATGGAGCATCCGATCATGAGGTATTTAATGACCCGTCGGTGAGAGTGCCTGGAATAATGATGATCACATGGCCTGATCTCTATTATCATACATCTCAGGACAGGGCCGACAAGTGCGATCCTACCCAGATGAAAAGGGTATGCGTGATCGCAACCGCTGCAGCCTATACTATCGCCAATGCCGGTGATGACCTTGCTGTTAAAATAGGTAATGAAATAACAGGAAATGCTTCGGCCAGGATAGGCATGCAGCTCACCAGGGCAACCGATCTGCTTGACAAGGCTGATAAGAACTCGTTCAATGACCTTTTCGTAAAAGGCCATCGTTATATTGAGGCAGCAGTTTTGAACGAGAAAGCCACATTGCGGTCTGTCTCAGAATTGGGCAGCCCGTCACTTACCGAATATATCACTGACCAGATGAAATCAGTCGAGGTAATCGGTATAGCAAGCCTTTCCAGCTTTGAAAGTTATATGAACCTGAAAGCAAGAAGCCTGGGCGTTGAGCCTGTGTCATTTGAGTTGACAAATGAGGAGGCAGGAGCATTAAAGATCGTTCCAGTTGTAACCTCCAAACTAACAGATGCCGGATATGGGGCATCCAGAAACATGAGATCCGAGTTTGCAGCTTATTCAGATACATACCCCATCAAAGGGATGGTAGACACCAATGAGATACTGCGCCTTTGTAACGGATCCTATAACGTATTTGAGATAAAGATTCTCCTTGACGGACAGATGACGTCTGGAGATACCAGTCTTGAAGCAGTTATCAATACAATAATGACTTTAAGTGAGCTGGGGTATGTAAAGATCTGATCAATTATTGTCGCCGACGTAATCGGTCCTCAGCACCCTGAATTCTGTACGCCTGTTTATCTGGTGAGCGATCTCTTTTTGCTCTTCGTTGGAAAGGCTTTGAATAAATGATTCATTTAATACCGAGCCTTCTCTCAGGAACGGAGATTCTGATGCGATCCGGGCGTCAACAATTACCGGTGAGGATTCACCATATCCTCTGGCTGATAACCTCTCAGTATCTATCCCTTTTTCAATAAGGTATTTCACAACCGACTGAGCCCTTTTCTGGGAAAGATCAATGTTATACTCCTCGGTATCTCTGGAGTCGGTATGCGACATCAGCTCAATTGTAACGTTAGGGTTGTCATTAAGCGTTTCAACCAGCTTGTCGAGTGAAACCATTGATTCCGGCCTTAGATCCCATTTGCCAAAATCGTAAAGTATATTCGGCAATTCAATCGGACGGTCGATTGATGTCATGGCAATTGTAATGAGGAACTCCCGGCTTTTGTCCTGTCCACGTGTAGTCTCCTTCTCCTTCCCGTTTAAATAACCATCCTTGGATGCAAGGAATATATAGTCAACATTTTCCTGAAGAATAAACCTGAATTCTCCACCGTTTCCTGTTTCAGACCTGACTGTTGTTCCATCACTGGCAATCATCTGTACCCCTGCCCGGGGAATTGACAGTCCGGTCTTTTCATCCTTAACCAATCCGGTAACACTGAATCTGAGAGGTGGAAGCTCAAAAGAATAGAGTTCATCATTCTGCCTCCCTTTACGAGTTGAGCTGAAAAAGCCTGATTCCTGATCTCCCCTGAACGATATGCCGAAATCGTCAGCAAAAGAATTCATCGGGTATCTCATATTATCAACAATCCAGCTCCCATCAGGCTGGGCTTCAGCCTTGAATATATCGAGCCCTCCCATCCCAACATGCCCGTCGGATGCAAAATATAAGACTCCGTCTGCCCTCACAAATGGGAATAATTCGTCACCCCTGGAATTAATATCCGACCCCAGGTTCCCGGGCCTTGACCACTCAGAGTCCTTTGATTCCCTTGTTACAGCGTATATATCCTTTCCTCCATATCCGTCGGATAGTTGTGAAACAAAATATAATGTAAGACCGTCGGGAGAAATTGCAGGATGCGCAGCTATAAGTGAATCGGCCAGAATATTAACCTTTTCGGGAACAGACCAACCATCCCCCTCCCTTCTTGAGTTATAGATAACACACCCCCTGTTTTCCCTTTTGCCTACCTCACATCTTGTAAAAAAGATCTGCCTGAAATCATCAGTAAATGATGGCGTCCCATCCTCAAACTCGGTATTGAGCCCTGCTACAGGCATGGGTGTGCTCCATTTTCCCTTTTTATCCAGCCTGCTCTCAAAAATATCTGTAAAATTCTGCCCTGTTGCTCCATGATCGGATTTTCCTGTCGACTCTTCCCTTGATGAAGTAAGGTAGACCAGTCCGTAATCATCACGGGCATAGGCCGGACTGAAGTCTGAAAGTCTCGAATTAAGATCTTTTACTTCATTTATCTGGTAAGGTTCTGGCGACTCGATCCAACTGAGCGCCAGTTCACAGGATCTGATTCCCATGTCGGCTCTGGGATCGGCAGGGACAATCTGCCTATAGTTTTTATATTCGATGATCGCATCTTCATAGTCACCGTTTTTACTCTTCGACACAGCGAGCCAGTAGGTTGCTTCGGGACGTGCCCATTCCTTTCCTGAGATACCCCTGTACCATCTTTCTGCATTTTTTGGATCGTTGGTTAACCTGTAACACTCAGCTATCATAAATGCGAGCTCAGATTTCTCTGACCTTTCCTTGGTTTTTGAGTATGCATCCTTGAATTCATCGATCGCCTCATAATATTCTCCTGCTTGCCACGCATCATAAGCTCTCTGGGTCTTTCGTTTCTGACCATAGAGGGTTGATGTTATCCCAATAAATATTATCAATAGTAAAAGACGTGACATATTATCAAAAGATCTATTAATAGAGGTAAATGTAATCAAATAATATCATTCTTTCCTTAGACAAGAGTCGGTGTGCATTGTTCATCCTCCACTTGTTAACGACAGATCTCCTGCAAATATTATACAAAACAGTGTCAGAGCACAAGAGAAAATGCAGAAAAATTTATAAAAGCTTTCTGCTCCTGTACAGAAAAGGAGAACCGGTGATGCTAAATATCAGGGTAGAGATTGTGAATCTGCAAAAAACCTCTATTTAGCCAGCAAGTTAATTACCTCGTAAACAGCAACTCCCTGTATTTTGGCAGTGGCCATATCTCGTTATCCACAGTTAGTTCAAGCTTATCGATCTGGTACCTGACCAATCCGAGAAAGGGTTTAACATTCTCTTCATAGGCAAATGCCCTTTCAACAATATCTTCAATAATATTGCCCTTTTTTCTCTCCTCAATCATTTCATTCACCAGTTTCTTGATCAGTGAGATCTGGTCTGAGATATTGATTATGATCTCCTTCCTGGCACCGGCCAGTCTTTCATATTCTGTATTATTGAATACATTCTTCAGGGAATTTACATTCTCCAGAAGAGTTGTCATATACTGTATGGCGGTAGGTACAATATGGTTCATTGCCAGGTCGCCCAGGACCCTTGCTTCAATCTGCACCTTTTTTATGAACTTCTCATATTCTACCTCGACTCTTCCTTTCAATTCGCGTTCGGTGAAAATTCCACCATTGATCAGTACCTCTTTCGCTTCATTCGAAAAGTATTTTGAAAGTGATTCCGGTACGCTTTTGATATTTGTCAGTCCTCTTTTTGCTGCTTCCTTTTCCCATTCTTCACTGTACCCATCACCTTCAAACCTCACCGGACTTGATTCAACAATATATTTTTTCAGCACCTGAAATATCGCTTCATCTTTCTTCACTTCCTTGTCGATAAGCTTATCCACTGCCTTTTTGAATTTCTTTAACCTGTCGGTAACACTGGCATTGAGCGCGATCATAGCTGGAGCGCAACTGGCTGATGACCCTACCGCCCTGAATTCGAACCTGTTGCCTGTGAAGGCAAAGGGAGAAGTCCTGTTACGGTCGGTATTATCAAGGAGAATTTCGGGGATCTTGCCTATTCCAAGTTTAATTTCTGTTTTCTCCAAAGGAGTCATCTTCTTATCCGAGACCTTCTCAACAAGCTCATTAAGGATCCTGGTAAGGTAGGACCCAAGGAAAACGGACATTATCGCAGGGGGTGCTTCGTGTGCACCGAGCCTGTGAGAGTTTGTTTCGTTCAGTACACTTGCCCTCAGGAGATCCTGATTGTCATGAACCGCTTTTATCACATTCACAAGAAAGGTCAGGAACTGCAGATTACTTTTCGGATTTTTTCCGGGAGAAAGAAGATTAACCCCGGTGTCGGTCGCCATTGACCAGTTGCTATGTTTTCCCGAACCATTTATCCCGAAAAATGGTTTCTCATGCAGCAATACCCTGAATTTATGCCGTCGTGCAACCCGCTTCATGACATCCATAACCAGCTGGTTATGGTCAACAGCCAGGTTGGCCTCCTCGAATAATGGCGCACATTCAAACTGATTTGGGGCTACCTCATTGTGCCTGGTCTTGACAGGTATTCCAAGTTTATAGGATTCTATTTCGAAGTCCTCCATAAATGACATTACCCTTTCAGGTATTGAGCTGAAGTAGTGGTCGGCCAACTGCTGATCTTTTGAGGATTGGTGTCCCATCAGCGTACGATCGGCCAGTACCAGGTCCGGTCTTGCATAGTAAAGAGCTTCGTCAATAAGAAAATATTCCTGCTCCCACCCAAGTGTTGCAATTACCTTATCAACATTTTTGTCAAAATAATGACATACATCAACCGCTGCCTTGTCAAGGTTTGAGAGAGCCTTCAGCAGTGGTGTTTTATAATCCAGTGCTTCCCCTGTGTATGATACAAACACTGTAGGTATGCAAAGTGTTGTACCTACTATAAATGCCGGAGATGATACATCCCATGCGGTATAACCTCTTGCTTCGAAGGTATTCCTTATACCGCCGCTTGGAAAGCTTGATGCATCCGGTTCCTGCTGAACCAACAATTCTCCTGAGAATGACTCAACCATTCCACCAAAGTCATTTCTTTCAATAAAGGCATCATGCTTTTCAGCGGTTGCATCTGTTAATGGGTGAAACCAGTGAGTATAGTGAGTTACGCCCATTTCAATTGCCCAGGTCTTCATCCCTGCTGCAACCTTATCCGCAACCTCCCGGCTTATCGAGGTACCCTTTACTATTGCCTCCTTCACCGCCGAGTAAGTCTCTTTTGAAAAATAACTTTCCATCTTATGTAGATCAAATACATTTTCCCCGAAGTATTCGGAGATCTTTTCTTTGGGAAAATCTACCACTACAGGTGTTCTTGAAAATACTTCCCGTAGTGCACTGAAACGTAATTCTGCCATATCAATTCAATTTTCGTGTAAAATTATTCTTTTCTCATATCGCACCCCTTAAATACCGGGGTATTTATTAACATTTTAATAACTATATTCATTTTAACCCTGTTTTTTTAGGGTATAATTAAATTTATTTGGCCTTTATTTATTGCTACACCCTGTTTTATTACTGCCTGTTATGGTTGTATTCATGTCTGATTCCTTAATGTTCTGATTAAAAATCAAAAGCTCTACATAGTATATTACCAGATCTGTTCTTTGACATAGATTATTGATTATCTGCCATTTGATATACATAAACATTTATTGTGCTATCCGCTTTTTTAAACTTTTTTTGCTATATTTGTCGCCTGTAAAAATTTAGTCAGAATAAGAAAACCAAATTATTAGTTTAAATGTCAGTACTTCAAACTTTAAGAGACAGGGCCGGAACACTCCTGGCAGTTGTTGTTGGTATATCGCTCATTCTCTTTGTTGTGGGTGACTTTTTTGGAAGGAGTAGCGGACAGAACCGCCAGACCAAAAAGTATTATGAGATAGCAGAGATTGGTGACGATATTATTTCATACCAGGATTATGATTCAAGGATTCAGAACCTAATTGAGATCTATAAACTTTCTGGTACAACTACAGTTACGGAAGCGTTATCCGAATCATTGAGAGAACAGATATGGGAGCAGATGGTTGAAGAGAAGGTCCTTGGGGAAGAGATTAGGATTATTGGCCTAGGTGTCAGCATCGAAGAGGTTGATGCATTAGTACTGGGTAATGATCCGCACCCAATTGTAAGGCAGTTGTTCACTAATCAACAAACAGGAGTATTCGATCAATCTTTTCTTGTAAATTTTCTTAAGACCACCGAATATGATCCTCAGGCTCAAATGTACTGGCTGTTTTTTGAGGATGAGATTGTCAAAACCCAGGTAAATTCAAAGCTCAATAACCTTATCTCCAAAGGATTATACGTAACCGGCAAACAGGCAGAATATGAAAGTAACCTGACATCAAATAATGTTGATTTTAGCTTCGTGATGAAAACATATGGATCGGTTCCTGACTCTGTGGTTACCATTACCAGAAACGATCTTGAGAAATATTACCAGAGGAAAAGGGAAGATTTCAGACTGACTGCCTCAAGGGATATTGAGTATGTTGAATTTGAAATTACTCCTTCTGAGGATGATGTACTGAAATCCGAAGAGAATATAACCTCCCTTAAGGAGGAGTTTGCCAGTTCTCAGAATCCGGTACAGTTCATTAACCTCAATTCAGACACCCGGCATTTGGAAGTTTACCGTACAGCTGATGACCTTCCGGAAATGTTGAGGGATTTTGCACTGTCAAAGAATTTATCTGAGGTCTATGGCCCTTATGTCGAGGATGAATCCTATAAAATAGCAAGGCTAATAGATGTCGGTCAAAGACCCGATTCGGTTCATGCCCGTCACATCCTTCTTTCTCCTGATGGAACGTTATCACAAGATGATCTGATGGCAATGGCTGACAGTCTTGTTGATCTTATTAAGTCCGGTACCGACTTTGCTCAACTTGCCCTGCTTACTTCGGCAGATGAAGCTTCAGCCCAACTTGGCGGCGACCTTGGCTGGTTTACCGAAGGGATTATGGTTACTCCATTTAATAATGCCTGTTTCGAGGCTTCTGAAGGAGATATTACAACGGTTGAGACAAATTTCGGGGTCCATATAATTAATGTAATCGAACAGAGCAGGAGCTCAATGAAGTACCATCTTGGCATTATCGAGCGTAATATTACCTATAGTTCGTTAACCTACCAGGACATCTATTCACAGGCCAGCCGTTTTGCCGGTATTAACAACACATATGAAAAGTTTAACAAGACAATAGCAGAAGAGGGCCTCAGCAAGAAAGTAGGTACAGACATCAGCCCTGACCAGAAGGAACTTGCGGGACTGGAATCCCCGAGATATCTTATTATGTCACTGTTCGATACCAAGAGTAAAGGGATAGTGCTTGACAGGAGTGAACAAGCTGTTTTTGAGATTGGCAACAAATTTGTCATCGCATACTGCACCGGAATAAGGGAGGAGGGTTATGCAAAACTGGAGGATGTTGAGAGCGATGTTCGCTTTGAGGTCATTAAGCAAAAAAAGGCTGAGAAACTTATCGCAGAAATGGGGAAGGCCATAAAAGATATGAATAATATTGATGATATCGCCTATTCCCTTGATCTTTCAGTAATGGAAGCTACAAATATAAATTTCAATTCGTTTTCAATCCCGGGGGCAGGAATTGAGCCTGCAGTCATATCTGCAGCTTCCAGTTCATCAGAAGGAACGATCACCTCCCCCATCGAAGGGAACAATGGTGTATTCATCGTTGCAGTAAATACTGTAAAAGAAAATACTCAGAACCAGACGGTAGACCTCGTAAAGTCCAGACTTTCATCAAATTACCAGGTGAGGGCATCGTTTGAAGCTTTCCAGGGGCTTCGCAAAGAGATAGAGATAGTCGATAAACGGTACAAATTCTACTAGAACAACCAAATCCCAATATATTTCATCAGGGGGGTGTGTCAAAAGTCATATGATAATTGTTTTTGCATTACACTTCAACCTGTAAATATCTATTTATTAATATATTGAGATTCTGTGATTGACTTTTAAAACGTAAAAATTGACTAATTTTTATGTTTTGATCCACCCACTTTTTATTAGTTACGAGTTACATGTGTGTTTGTCATGCCATGAAATCGAATCAACAACTTTTTTATATATAGTTTTGTTTATTATCTTCTTTAATTTTTTCAACCTTTTTCTCAACAAGAAAAAGCTCAGCCCAACGCCCGACCCGCAACGTGTAACCCGTAACGCGCAACGCTTAACCCGCAACAAAAAAAGCTCAGGGAAATCCTTGAGCTTTTTATTTATAAATTCGGCGGCGACCTACTCTCCCACAAATGCAGTACCATCGGCGCTAACGGGCTTAACTTCTCTGTTCGGAATGGGAAGAGGTGGAGCCCCGTTGCCATAGCCACCTTAAGATCACATGCGATAAATCACGGCCTCCTATCTCTTCTCCCGTGCACCGTGCACCGCATTAATATCTTGACATGATGAACATACGCGATTAATAACAAGACCCTGAAAGCGTACGGGTAATTAGTACTGCTCGGCTTTGACATTACTGCCTTTACACCTGCAGCCTATCAACGTCATAGTCTTTAACGACCCTTAAAGGAGATCTCATCTTGAGGCGAGCTTCGTACTTAGATGCTTTCAGTACTTATCTCTTCCAGACGTAGCTACCCTGCAATGCAGCTGGCGCCACAACAGGTACACCAGAGGTCTGTCCAACACGGTCCTCTCGTACTAGTGTCAGGTCCTCGCAAATCTCCAACGCCCACAACAGATAGGGACCGAACTGTCTCACGACGTTCTGAACCCAGCTCGCGTGCCACTTTAATGGGCGAACAGCCCAACCCTTGGGACCTTCTCCAGCCCCAGGATGTGACGAGCCGACATCGAGGTGCCAAACCGCTCCGTCGATATGAGCTCTTGGGAGCGATCAGCCTGTTATCCCCGGAGTACCTTTTATCCTTTGAGCGATGGCCCTTCCATACGGAACCACCGGATCACTATGCTCTAGTTTCCTACCTGGTCGACTTGTCAGTCTCACAGTCAAGCACCCTTATGTCATTGCACTCTATGCACGGTTACCAATCGTGCTGAGGGTACCTTGAGAAGCCTCCGTTACTCTTTTGGAGGCGACCACCCCAGTCAAACTACCCACCAAACAATGTCTCCCGAAAAACCGGGATTAGGTTCCAGATAAATGAAGGGTCGTATTTCAAGGTTGACTCCACGACTCCTGGCGAAGCCGCTTCACAGTCTCCGGCCTATCCTACACATCACTTACCCAAAATCAATGTTAAGCTGTAGTAAAGGTTCACGGGGTCTTTCCGTCCCGTTGCGGGTATCCGGCATCTTCACCGGAACTACAATTTCACCGAGCTCGTGGCTGAGACAGTGCCCAGATCGTTACACCATTCGTGCAGGTCGGAACTTACCCGACAAGGAATTTCGCTACCTTAGGACCGTTATAGTTACGGCCGCCGTTTACCGGGGCTTCGATTCAATGCTTCTCACACCGAAGCGGGATAACATCCCCTCTTAACCTTCCGGCACCGGGCAGGTGTCAGGCCTTATACTTCATATTGCTATTTCGCAAAGCCTTGTGTTTTTGATAAACAGTCGCCTGGGCCATTTCACTGCGTCCCCCGAGCTATCGGGGGAGACCTTTCTCCCGAAGTTACAGGTCGATTTTGCCTAGTTCCTTAGCCACGAATCACTCGAGCACCTTGGGATTCTCTCCCTGACTACCTGTGTCGGTTTGCGGTACGGGCTTCTTTTACCTGATGCTTAGAGGTTTTTCCAGGAAGCATGATTACAGACACTATCCGCTCGCCCGAAGGCTCGCGGTACTATCAGGTTCACCATCCACAGGCTGTTAACCCGCAAATATAGCTACACCCTTTAACGTACTATTCCGTCAGTACGCGGTCCTGTCACTTCTCCGTCACCCCATCGCAGTATAAGAAGGTACTGGAATATTAACCAGTTGTCCATCGGTTATACCTCTCGGTGGTCCCTTAGGCCCCGACTAACCCTGATCCGATTAGCGTTGATCAGGAAACCTTAGTCTATCGGTGTGCAGGTTTCTCACCTGCATTATCGTTACTTATGCCTACATTTTCTTTTCCATCCGCTCCACAATGCCTCACAGCACCGCTTCAACGCAGCTGGAATGCTCCCCTACCATGGCGCCATTGGCACCATCCATAGCTTCGGTGGTATACTTATGCCCGATTATCATCCACGCACAACCGCTCGACTAGTGAGCTGTTACGCACTCTTTAAATGAATGGCTGCTTCCAAGCCAACATCCTAGCTGTCTGTGCAGTCGCACCTCGTTATATCTTCAACTTAGTATACACTCCGGGACCTTAGCTGATGGTCCGGGTTCTTTCCCTCTCGGCGCTGGACCTTAGCACCCAACGCCTCACTCCCGTAAATCATTTCACAGCATTCGGAGTTTGTCAAGGGTTGATAGGCGGCGAAGCCCTCTAGCCTTATCAGTAGCTCTACCTCTGTGAAACTATTACGAGGCTGCACCTAAATGCATTTCGGGGAGTACGAGCTATCTCTTAGTTTGATTGGCCTTTCACCCCTACCCTCAGCTCATCCAAAGACTTTTCAACGTCTACTGGTTCGGTCCTCCATCCCGTGTTACCGGAACTTCAACCTGGCCAAGGGTAGATCACTAAGTTTCGCGTCTACCTCTACTAACTGATTCGCCCTGTTCAGACTCGCTTTCGCTTCGGCTCCGACCCTCTAAGTCTTAACCTCGCTAGTAAAGTGTAACTCGTAGGCTCATTATGCAAAAGGCACGCCGTCATCCCGATCACCCGGGACTCCGACCGTTTGTAAGCACATGGTTTCAGGTACTGTTTCACTCCCCTGTTCGGGGTTCTTTTCACCTTTCCCTCACGGTACTAGTTCACTATCGGTCTCTCAGGAGTATTTAGCCTTGCCAGATGGTCCTGGCAGATTCAGACAGGATTTCTCGTGTCCCGCCCTACTCAGGATACTGCTAGCGATTATCATACTTACATGTACGGGACTTTCACCCCCTGTGGTCCGTCTTTCCAGATGATTCCATTTCCTATAATAATCACATGTCGCAGTCCTACAACCCCGGCGCCGCCAAAACAGCACCGGTTTAGGCTCTTCCCCGTTCGATCGCCACTACTAAGGGAATCACTATTGTTTTCTCTTCCTCCGGGTAATTAGATGTTTCAGTTCCCCGGGTTCGCCCCACGCCTGGGCGTGGTACCAGGCCTTCAACCTGGTGGGTTGCCCCATTCGGATACCTGCGGATATAACGGATATTTGCTCCTCCCCGCAGATTTTCGCAGCTTGTCACGTCCTTCATCGCCTCTGAGAGCCAAGGCATTCACCATGCGCCCTTATTTGCTTTCTTGAGTAATTCTTATTATTAATCTCGTATTCTATTCCATCATGTCAAAGAACCTTTCTCCTGGCTCCACGTTCCTCGTTCCAGGTTCTAACCTGTAACCTGTAACCTGTAACCTGCAACCCGAGATGGTGGAGAATAAGGGAGTCGAACCCTTGACCTCCTGCGTGCAAGGCAGGCGCTCTGGCCAGCTGAGCTAATTCCCCGGGAGTCGCCCTGAAGCTCCGTCTTTCATGTAGTCCCGCCCGGAGTTGAACCGGGGACCTCTACATTATCAGTGTAGCGCTCTAACCAACTGAGCTACGGGACTGTCTTTCCTATGTAAAAACCTTCTCGCAACTCCGCCTAACCAATCCCGAAAAACAGAAATCTCCGATTTCCTTGTCTTTCGAGGATCCTCGATTTGATTACGAAGTCAAAATGACTTCGCTCAAATCGGGACTGTCTTTCTCTTTCAAAGATCTCGTCACGTCCCCTTTCTTGATCCAAATCCTGCTGCGGGTAACCTGTAACCCGTAACTCCACAGCTTCCTCCCGTTTGGTCTGTTATATAATAAAGCACTCCAGGCTAGTTCCTTCAAAAACCATCTCAAAGTATCTTCTCCTCTCCAGAAAGGAGGTGTTCCAGCCACACCTTCCGGTACGGCTACCTTGTTACGACTTAGCCCCAGTCACTAGTTTTACCCTAGGCCGCTCCTTGAGGTTACGGACTTCAGGCACCCCCAGCTTCCATGGCTTGACGGGCGGTGTGTACAAGGCCCGGGAACGTATTCACCGCGCCATGGCTGATGCGCGATTACTAGCGATTCCAGCTTCACGGAGTCGAGT
>Ga0307378_10009509_pt1 | contig 12773 bp, 11 predicted proteins | sample UN1MG_FD_202238 | JGI IMG/M metagenome (GOLD analysis project Ga0307378, IMG submission 202238) | Soil microbial communities from Risofladan, Vaasa, Finland - UN-1 | ecosystem: Environmental > Terrestrial > Soil > Coastal area > Acid sulfate soil | place: Finland: Risofladan, Vaasa | collected...
TGTAGTCGTCAAGGATGTTGTCGGTGTATGCAGCGGTTGCATACTGGGTAAACCCGACACCGCCGGACATGTAGGATCCGAGCCAGATCTGGTCGAACAGCATGGTTCCGGCACCCACAACCTCCAGGGATGCCCTGGCGGGGTCATTGGGGTACTTGCGGTCGGTCTGGATCATGTCAGCGAAGTTTCCGAACAGGATACCACCAGGTTCGTTCGGTCCACGGGCACGGCGGGCGGGCAGGATGTTTGCCATCTGGATAACGCCAGCGTGCTTTGCGGCGAATGCCAGGTCAGCGACAGCGGCCTCACCGGCGCACATACGGTAGGCACCGATGAAGGACATACCGAGCTGCATCGCAGACCACCTTGAGGTTGTACCTCCGTCACACGTCCTGGAGACGATGGTCGGGATATGGACAGCCTGCCATACCGACTTGCCGATAGCGGCCTTCAGCTGGGAAGCCTGCTTTGCCGGGAACAGCTTGTCGATGGGGATGACGAACTGGGGCTCGAGGTCGTCGGCCATCTCGTCGTCACCGGTGAATATCTTACAGTAACAGTCGTCCACCAGTCCGGGGTTGGTCTCAACCATGTGTTCCTGGACCACGGCAGCACCGGGCATAGCGTGGTTCAGCACGTGCAGGTACTCGTTGATGGTCTCAGGGGTAACTTCCTTTCCGAGACGCTTCTGCAGTGTCTGGTGAGCAAGGTCCATGTTGACCAGGATGGTCCTGCGGATGTCGTCCCACATCTGCTGCATGGCAGCATTGTTGACGAAGTGCAGGTCGTCACCTTCAACGAATACACCGGTTCCGGAGACCTCGTAGGTCATCAGCTGGCGCTGCCCGAGCGGGATACCGCCAAGGTGGCAGCGTACAGGGTCGTACATGCTGATGCCACGGGACATCTCCATCTGTTTGCCGGCCTTTACGAACTCTACTTTACGGGGAGACTGCTTCAGACCGATCCGCTGGTACACGGTAGATGTGCTCTGGGGGTCCTCTGCGAATTTCTCCTTCAGCGCCTTCAGGAAGAGTTTCTGGGTTCTCTCAATTTTTGCTTTTGCCATGGTAATCACTCCTCAGGCATGAAGCCGTATTTGGTCCTCAGCGAGTGAATGCGCTGGGTATATTCGATGTATTCCGGATCGTCACGGAATGCTGTTCCTACGAGCGAGTGGTAGATCGTGGTGTGAGCCTTGAGCCACTTGTCGTCCATGGGCTTTCCGACTTTGACTTCCTTGTCCAGGGGTTCGCCAATCTGGTTCTTGACATATTTGACAACTCCTGCCTTCTTGTCAAGGAGGCACCTCTGCAGCATATCGAACATCATGCCGTCTTCGCCAAGACGGAATGAGTGTCCGTGCACGGTTGCTCCACGAATGCCGGTACGTGCGGGGTCAAAGAGCTCGGTGTTCACGAGTTCCTTTGCGTATTTTTCAAGGTCACGCTCACGGCACTCGATAATCTGACGCCCGGAAAGTGTTCCCGGGTCAATGCCACGGTATCTGTATGACTCGAGCCATGACCTGACATAGGGGTGGCACGGTGCGTTGTACATCGAGTCGGTAAACTGGATATACCTTACACGGTCCCCCGCCTTTGCGCCATCGGTCGGGGTAACGATCTTCCTGATTGGGCAGGCGGGTTCCTGCTGCTCTGCCAGCGGCGGGTGCGCCGTCGGGTATGCGGCACCAGGTGCCCTGTGGCCCATAATCAGTACAATGTCTTCGTCCGTCACATCACGGACCTTTTCCAGCTTTTGTCCTGGATTCAGCTGCTTGCGCCTGTTATCGGCGATGCTGGTCTGACCAGGGCAATACTGTGGTTTGTAAGCCATCTTTTAATCACTCCTAAGTTTTTATCAATTTCATTACCGCATGAATGACTTCCGCCATCTTCTCTCTGGTTGGTGTCTGACCTCGGGTGACTCCGCTTATGATTGCCATTACGGTCCCCCTGGTCTTTACCTTCTCGGGAGGAGGCATTACCAGAGCGGTTTTGACTCCTTCCTTTGCCAGATCCTCAAAGTCAATCGGTGCCTGTGAGACCACGACAGCCTTCACATCACATGCCTGAAGGATATATCTGACCTTATGCACCACATGTGAGCGGACATTGCCGTGATGAAGAATGGCAATCTTATGCTTCTCGATCTGCTGTATCTCTTTATCAGTAATGCCGAAGTATGCGCCGAGCACAGCTCCCCCGATATTGCTTACGTCGGGCGGGACGCCCGATCCTGCATTCAATACAAGAGTACTTATACTGTACTCGATACCCTGCTGTCTCAATGCCGAGGTGATATCGCACACCGGTTTTGTGACATGACGTCTTCCCGGCGACATCCCTACTACGATGACATCCGGGTAACGGCACTCCGATATCGTCCCTCTCTGGGCGATACCGCCACCTTGTCCCATGCCCATCGCCTCACGGCAGTCGACAACCTGGGTAACTCTTCCCATCGGCATTGTTATTTTATTCCCTGAATGATGACAGGTCCGCATTTGCTTCTTGGATCGGTCATACCTATAATACTTCTATCAGCATCAGGTCCGTATTTTGCATAATCACTCAATGATGGTTCCGTTTTCATGAACCGGCCTTCATTGATGGAGTAGCTGTACTCCTTGAAAACCGTGTCACATGCTGCCTTGATGGCAGGGATAACATCCCGGTTTTCCAGTTCGAGCAGGATATTACCGACATGAATCTCAAGCTGAACCTCCTGATCACCGATCTTTATGATCTTTCTCAGCGGGGTGGGATTTGGCTCTCCCCTCGCTGGACCATAGGGGACGGTGGGGGGGAGTCTCGGTCCGTTGAGGACGATCCTCCTTACCCCTTCAGTGGTAGCTATAATATTCATGACTTTCTCGACTGTATCCGGGTTGAGTAAACGCTCTGTTACAATCCTGACCTGAGGATAAATGGCATCTGTCATTCGTATCCTTGTATTTATACAGACTTTGCGATTGCCTGCATAGGCTTCTTGAACTCTTCGAGCTGTCCGAAGGTGTCCTGGTAGATCTTGGAGGTCGCTTCAGGACCAAACATCTGGGTACCTGCATCCAGCGCACAGGCGGCACAGATACAGGGCAGACCGACACCCGCTGCGTGACGGGTGACGACGTGGTTACCATTGAACACACCGGGACCACCGCCACCATAGATCGAGTGGCTGAAGAAGGAGAACCCGACGGCCACACCCATTACACGGCCAAAGTCACAGCCAGGCAGGCCTGTCTCGTGCTCGAGCAGGTCGTTGAAGTAGAGCAGGGTTGAGGAAACGGCCTGGGCAAACCTGCCGGCACCACAGTTAACCATTGTGGCAGCAAGGGTTCCGGCTGCAGTATACGCGTTCCAGAGCATTGGGTCTTTGGTGTCGTAGAACACATACCCGCTCTTGCCCTTCTTTCCTGGCTTGATGATCTTGTCTTCAAGTGCACGCTCGACCAGGCTCTGTACAACAGTACCGATGGTACCTGTCTTGCCGTTCTTCTTGACCAGGTCATAGACAACGTTGTTGGCGTTCAATCCCTGGTATGCATACAGCAGAAGCTGGGCGCGCTCGAAGGGGCCGATTGCCATACCCATCTCAAATTCTCCCGCCTGCTCGAAGGTGGCAGAGAGTGCGGCAGCCTGCATCGCATTACGGTGGGTCATCATTACTGCATGGTTGGCAGGGATGTTGCGGAGTGCGTATCCGAGACCCTCGTTGTTCTGGGGGATGGACAGAATAGAGACTATATTGCCTCCGGCCATATCCATGGTTACCGGGTAGGATCCCCAGACTGCAGACTTCACATACGGAGCATCATACATTCCGACCTTGTACTGGTCGATCAGGGCGTAGGTGGTTGCAGCAGCAACTGAGGTGGTGGCTGCATCGTAGGTTGCCGCGGCTTTCAGCCTGGCGGATGGAACCTCGACGAGCAGCATCTTGCCGCCGCCGACCGTGGTAATCTTGGTGTCATCGCCTTCCGTGACGGAGACCATTTTCGCGATCTTTGCTGCAATGGCGTCTGCATCCTTGACACAGGACACTTTGAGGCCCCTGCCAAGGATCTGCTGGTTCTTGCCACCCATTGTACCGGTCTGGATTGACTTGTCAATACCGGCCATGTTCACCGCGACGGTTCTCTTGGTCAGGTCAATGAGCTTTAAGGCACCCTCGTTGACCAGCGGGCTGATCTTCTCGAGTGCTACGCCGCTCTTGAGCAGCTTCCCCTCATCATCATAGAGGTCGATTGTATCTTTGTATTTCGCCATAATAATCCTCTTTAAACTAAAATTTTGCCATTATACGCTACAATAACTGAACGGTGAAGAGCACTATAAGATATCACTGATGGTTACTGGTAGTCACTATGCACGTCCCCTCATGGGACAAGTTAATATGCTTTATTGCGTCTAATAAGTGTTCCTGTTTGCATCGGAAAGTTATTTTTATAAAAATAATCGAATAAAAAATAAAATAGGGGGAATATTAAAATATTACATAAATTTTTCATTTCACTGTTTTACGCAGTACTACAATACTATCAAAAAGTATCACAAAATATTTTTTAATATTTAAAAATTGTTGAAAATCTGGTGCGCTTCACCAAAAAAATTGTTTAGATCTTCTGGTACAGATTTCCGTAAATAATCTGGCCTTTTTTCTTGGGATGACGTTCTCCAAGATCACCGTGATACAGGGCGAAGGTTCCTTCGGTGCCATCCACTTCCATTTCCACATCTTCGACATATTTGAAGCCGGGCATCATGACATCTATGGTGCCGAAGACAACGATCTCTCCCTTCACCATCTGGCCGCCAATCTTGCTCTTGCCATTCCCTTTGATGATGATGCGGCCACCTTCGGCATGGGTGCCTACATGGACATCGACATCACCCTCGATGATGATTTCACCACCGTTCATGAAATAGCCTGTATCGCTTCCGGCATTTCCTTTCACCCGGATTGTGCCGCCCTGCATGCCCCGCCAGTCACCGCGGTATGCAGCACCCAGGTAGTTGCCTGCATTTCCCTCGACAATCAAGTTGCCGCCTTTCATTCCGATCCCGGTGAATGCATCAACGTTGCCCTTTACAAGGATAGTTCCCCCTTGCATCCAGGCACCGGTATACATGTCGGCACTGTTTTCCACCACGATTTCGCCGGCAGACATCTTCATGCCGATATATTTCACCCTCGTGACGTCTCCCTTCACTACGATCCTGGTGTCGGCAGCGCTTGGACCCGCATTGCCTGACACCTCAAAGTACTTGCCCAGTGTGGTCTGTTCTCTTCCCTCGAATGCATGCAGTTCTGCAATTTCCGAGGACTTCTTGCCGGCAAACACATCAGGAGAGATGTTGTCCGCCTCAAGGAAGAGAGTGGGCTGGTTTTTCATTGTTACTGTAACAGTCTCCATCTCTTCTCACCTCACTGGGTCGCATCGACCTCGATAATATAGGGATTTGGCAGGAAATGTTCTCCAAGAACCTCATAATTACCAAGATTGACGCTGTAGTATTTCAGGAATTTCTGTTCGACATCCCGCATGACCTGCGCATTTTCATTGACCTTTGCATCTACCCAGAGCGTGCGTTTTCTACCAGTACTGATGATTTCACCGTCATTTATGATGAGTTGTCCGCTTTTCACCAGGTAACTGCAGTTACTGAAGGCAGTTTCAATCTTTTCCGGATCGTCGTCTTTCTCCGGGTTGAATGGATAGACAACGACATCAGCATCCATACCCTCCTTGAGCGACCCGAACATATGAGCAAGACCCAGCGCCTTTGCCGGGCCCGCCCGGGTCATCATTGCGATCTCGTACAGAGAGAGTTCGCGGTCGATTTCTCCGATGAAACACCTCTCACGAACCTTTTCGCCATATTTCAGGATATTATCAAGCACATTATCCCGTGCCTTTCTGCTCATCAGCCATTTTATTACCCGCGGATATCGGATAAACGGCCCGGCATTCGGGTGATCGGTCGAGACAAATGCTTTCATTAGGTCTTTTGCGTACAGGGCGAGTTCCAGGCCGATTGCCCACTGGGCGCCGGCAATGAAAGTCTTTGGTGAATATACGTACGGGACAATGCCCGCAGCGGTTTCCAGTTCGACATCTACATTGGCCCACTTGAGATGGTTCAATTCGGTGAGATGATGTTCAAACGGCCCGTCAGCAGTCATTGTAGTGGTTTCGTCAAGAGTCACGCAGCCCATATCAAAGGTGATATTGTCAACACTGTTGATATAATCCATGATTTCCCTGGACTTGGACTCGAAGCTCTTGGATGCATATGACTCTCCGCCGTACGAGTGGAACTGCAGGTGTGTATGGTGCAGGACCTGGTCCCTTCCGAATGATCCCTTTGGTTTGAATCCTTCGGCCTGTTTGAGTGTATCAAGGGTAATCGAAAAGTTACCGGGTTCTCCCAGGCTGTTCCCATGCACATGCATACAGTGCGGGAGTCCAAGGTACTCGTTGGCCTCGATAAGACCGCGGATGATTTCCGCAGGTGTTATGTCAAAGTATGGAACCGGGTCATTGACCGTAGGGCAGTTTAAGCCCCAGCCCCATGCTTCTGTTCCACCGGGGTTGACGTTTTTGATACCAAACCCTCTGGTCATCCGGAGCAGCCAGGCGATGTAGGCGGCAGTGTTCTCAACTTCGCCGTTCTTGAGGTATTCCATGACGAACCAGTTGTTTCCGAACACCGGAAGAGCCGCCTGGTCGATGATTGGTGTATCACGGATCTCTTCATGGACGTGACGGGCATATAATGGTGGCATTGCCGCTTCCATCACAAACCCGTATCCCATTCTGGCGTAATTGTAGCCTGTCCGGAACACTGTGGGGACTGAGAACCCGCCTTCCATTCGTTTCATCCCGCTTTTTGCGGTTCCTACGAACAGTTTGTCTTCAGGCCGGTAATTTCTGCCCACGTTCACCTTCGGCCCGGCGACGTGTGCATGAACATCCACACCGCCTGCCATGACCGTCTTGCCGGTGGCATCGATCGTCTTGGCCTTGGAAGAGAGCTCCGAATCCTTCACAATCTTTCCGTCTTTGACTGCGATATCGGTCTTGTCTCCATTGATCCCGAGTACCGGGTCGTATACAAACCCGTTCTTTATGAGATACTCTGACATTCTTATTTCGCCTCCATCAGTTCACTGACACGCTTGTTTACCCGGGACAGGAATTCTTCATCGGTGAGTACGCCCTCGGGCGGATCAATGACCTTTCTGGCGTCAATGGGAACATTGTCCATACGATAGCAACTACCACCAACCTCGATACCGACAAAGGCCACAGGGACATGAAGTTTTGAGATCTCGCTGGTGGGAGTGATGTGGGGGTCAATACATACCGAAGGGAGTTCGGCGATTTTCTTCACCGAACTGATGGGGAAATGTGCGCCGGGATCGCTTCCGAGAACAAAGATCGAATCCACTTCTCCCCTGCGGAGCAGGTCATTGGAACTGGTCTCACCAGGGTTATACCTGGCGAATCCGCGGGAAAGATCGACACAGTACGGGAACCCGAACTGCCAGCCCAGCACCTGGCCGGAGCCGGTCACGTTGTAGTGACCCCGCATTGCCATAATGCTGAATTTCGTATATTCGTTCAAGTCCTTGGTGAGCGAAATCGCGTTGTCGATGTTGTGGTTCTTGGAGAGGGACTGGGTTACACCCATGCCGAAGAAAATGATCCCGAACCTGCCGCTCTTCATCAGTTCGGCACCCTTATAGATCTCTTCCTTGGGAATACCGGCGACTGTGTCCGGTAGCTCTTCATTGCGCACGGCAACCCGGAATGCGGAGAGTAACTCAAAGTCACGTCCCTGCTCAACCTGGTAGTGGATATCTGCCATCTTGGCGGTGTCCGTCTTCCTGGGATCAACAACAATTACCTTGCGGCTCTTGTGGCCCTTATTGGTAAAGAACCCGCGGGGGAAGATGGAGTACCTGGACTGGTGCCTTGGGTGGGCATGAGTTGGGTTGCAGCCCCAGAAGATGATCCGGTCTGCCCTGTTCTTGATCTCACCCAGGGTACAGCTTGGAATTCCTACGTCCTGCACAGCGATCAGGGTCGATCCGTGGCACACGGTGGCCGTGTTATCAACGATTGCCCCCACTTGTTCAGCGATCTCGTGACCAACACTCTGCGCTTCACAGCTTGTGGAACTCCAGCCATACATCAATGGCTTCTTGGAATTTGCCAGCATCTGTGCGGTATATTCTACCGCTTCATCATAGCTGACTTCCTTGTAGGTTCCATCGGGCTGCTGCATCCTGGGACGCGTAACCCGATCCTTCGCCTGGGCGTGCATGAATTTTTCTGCACCGATAGCGCAGGCGTTGTAGATATCTACAATGGTCTTGCCGTCGTCTGAGACCTCGACCTCCAGGTCGTCGCACAGCGTTCCGCAGAACGGACAAATTACATCGGGTACAATTTTTGTCATCAGACCTCACCCCGGCATTTTTTCTGTACCAGTTCAATCGAACCGAGTACTTTCTCGTTCATTGCAACTTCCACCTCAATAGGGACCCCCTTGAATGTCGGCATCCCTGTTGAGTAGGTATTCGGGTCTGTCACGGAATTGGCCCATGGCCCCATGGGAATATAGGCAAGGCCAGGGTGAGGACCCTGGGTTGCCTCCACCGCCTTTACAACAATGCTGCCATAGGGGCTTGTCACCCGGACATTGGTGTTTCGCCATGCACCGAGTTTCTTGAGGTCGGAGAGGTCCAGTTCAATGATACCACATGCTTTGGTATAGGCGTCCTTCTCCTTCCCGCCTTCCATGGCCACGCCCTGCTGGATCGTGCGGCCAGTGATCAGATTCAGTGCTATTTTTGTCAATGTGGAGCCCCCGTTAGCGTTCCAATTCTTTCAGTGGGTTGGGACCGAGAGTATGGATCGTATCGACCACATCCTCAACGACCTTGGCCCACTTGGCCCCTTCAGACGCCGATACAAACGTCATCCGGAGTCTCTTGTCCTCAAGCCCGATATTCTTGAGGAGGCTCTTTAAGATGAACATCCGCTTGGCGGCCTTGAAGTTCCCTTCAAGGTAGTGGCAGTCACCGAAGTGACAACCGGATACCAGCACCCCGTCGGCTCCATCGGTGAAGGCCTTCAGGATGAAGAGAGGATCAACACGGCCAGTGCACATAACCCTCACGATCCTGATGTCAGGAGGGTATTGGGTACGGGCGCTCCCTGCCAGGTCAGCACCGGCATAGGAACACCAGTTGCAGATGATACCGAGAATCTTTGGTTTCCACTCTGAATCGGTCATCTACTTCTCACCTCCAAGCAGGAAGGCGTCAATTTGCGCCATAATCTGCGGGGTGGCGAAGTGTTGCATCCATATAGCCCCGCCCGGACAGAATCCGCCACAGGTTCCGCATCCCTTGCACTTGGCTTCGGTGACTTCCATGACCTGTCGCCCCTCCTTCTCCACAAGGGCAAGTGCGCTGTATGGGCAGAGGTTTACGCACATTCCGCAGCCTGCACACTTCTCCTCGATGCACTGGGCGAAATAGGGCTCGAGCTCCACTTCGCCTATATGGATGGGGATGCTCGCAGCCGATGCGGCACCTTCGGCAGAGGCGACTGTGTCGGGGATGTCCTTCGGTCCCTGGCAGACACCGGCCAGGAACACACCGGCGGTGGTTGTTCCGCAGGGGTTCAGTTTCGGGTGTGCTTCCAGGAGCCAGCCGTCAAGCGAGTTCGATACACCGAACAGTTTTCTGGTCCGCTCAGTATCCAGGGACGGCTGGACTGCTGCAGCCAGCACGACCATGTCCACTTCCAGCTTCATCGGCCGGTCAAGGAGTGTATCGTCGGCCATAACGCTCAGGTTCTTGGTCACGGGGTCTTCCAGGATGTTTGAAACACGGCCCCGGATGAACTTGGCTCCCTCGTCCTGTATCCTGTAATAGAACTCCTCGTACATCTTACCGAATGACCGGATATCCATATAGAACAGGTACGGCTGGACACCAGGTATCTTTTCGATTAACTGGTGTGCATGCTTCAGGGAGTACATGCAGCAGAACCGGGAACAGTAGGGTTTTCCGATTCCTGTGTTGTCACGGGAGCCTGCACAGAGCAGGAATGCCACTTTCTTGGGAGTTGCACCATCGCTCGGCCGCACCATGTGACCTCCTGTAGGTCCTGATGCACATATCAGCCGCTCGAATTCCAGGCTGTTGATCACGTTATCGAACTTCTTGTATCCCCATTCGTCTTTCTTCTCGACGGGGAACATATCATACCCTAGGGCCAGAATTGCGGTTCCAACTTTGACCTTGACCAGCTCGTCCTCCATTTCCAGTTCAATGGCTTTCTTGTCCCCGCATATATCCACACAGAGGCCGCACTTGATGCAGGAGTCGAAGTCCACGGTATAGATCAGGGGAACAACCTGGGGGTGGTAGATATAGATAGCCTTCCGGGGCTTCATCCCTATCTCGAAGGGATTGGGCTTGATGACAGGACATACGTCTTCACAGTCACCACATCCGTTGCATCCTCCGCCAACAAATCCCTTGGCTTCCGCCTCTTCGATGGTGAGGACTCCACGGGCTTTCTTCCTGACGGTGACATCAAAGTTGCCGATGTATCCTTCAACGGAATCGACCTCTGCATAGGTCATGAGCTCGATGTTCGGGTTACGACCCACATCTACCATCTTGGGGGTAAGGATACACTGGGAACAGTCCAGGGTAGGGAAGGTCTTGTCCAGCTGGGACATGCGGCCGCCGATTGACGGTAGCTTTTCAATAAGGTATGTTTTGATCCCAGCATTGGCCAGGTCGAGTGCTGCCTGCATGCCAGCCACACCGGCCCCGACCACCATTGCAGAAGGTTCAACCGGCACAGCCTTGGGTATGAGATCCTGCAGGAGTGAGGCTTTCGCCACTGCAATACGGACAGCATCCTTGGCTTTTTCGGTGGCACCTTCCCTGTCGTGCATATGCACCCATGAACCCTGCTCCCGGATGTTGGCCATCTCAAACCTGAAGGGATTCAATCCTCCCTCCTTGGTGGCCGTACGGAATGTAGGTTCGTGCAGACGGGGAGAGCATGCCGCAACCACGGTACCTGTCAGGTTTTGCTCCTTGATGGCATCTGTGATTATCTTTTGCCCGGGGGTTGAACAGACATACTGGTAGTTGGCTGCGAATGCTACATTGGGAAGCGTCTTTGCGTAATCCTCAACTGCCTGTATATCAATTGATCCCGCAATATTAGTACCGCAGTGGCAGATGAACACACCCACCCGCGGCTTTTGTGACTTTTTCTCAGTCGCCTTCATTGGTGCATCCTGCTTATTGGTCGTCTTGTTTGAAGTGCTTCCTTTCTTTGCTTTCTTTTCTGCCATTTCTTATACCTCCATCACAGGACCTTCTCCAGGAATGGTGCACAGCTGATCGCATGGAGATCCAGTGCCAGCTCCTGGGGGCTCATCCCCTGGGCCAGCCCGAGCAGTTCGCAATAGTGGAGGACAGGCAGGTCGTATTTTACCCCGAATTTTTCCGCAATCTCAATCTGTCCACGGTCAAACTGCAGCTGGCAGAATGGGCAGATCTCGGTCAATGCATCTACTTTGACCTCCTTCAGGTTGATCAGCTTCTCGTTGGTGATATCCAGCGAGTGAACAAGATCATATCCACGGACACCGCCTCCTGCTCCACAGCAGAGCATCTTGTTGCGGTACTCGACCGGCTCTGCACCAAGGGCGCCCACCATCTCTTCGATCCAGGTGGGGTGCTCGGTAGTTCCGAAGTGGCGCTCTTTCTTGGGTTTCATAAGGTGGCAGCCGTAGTGGACCGCAATCCGTGATCCGGTAAGCGGAACTTTGACGCTGTCCCTGATCTTGTCAACTCCTACAATTTCAGGATCATAAAACAGCTCAGCAAGATGCCAGACGTCGATGCTTCCTTTGAATTCCATATCGACGCCTTTAAGGACCTCGTTTACATTTTCCCTCAGCTCATCGTTATGTTTGAGCTTGTGATTCACTTCCCAGATGGATTTGTAGCATCCGTTGCACACCAGTGCAATATCCTTCTTCATCTGTTCGGCAAGGCAGAGATTCCGTGCAGCCATTGCGTACCAGATGTTCAAATCGATGGATCCGAATGCACCGGGCGCCGGACAGCAGCTTGCACCTTCCAGGTCAAGCAGCTTGATGCCCAGATTTTCTGCTGTTCGGTAGGATGCGGACTCAGATCCCGGGTAGCGGTTTGGTGCGATACATCCCAGATAAAATGCATATTCGCGCATCAGATCTCACCCTTCCCTCTCTTGGATAATCCTGTCAGCGTTCTTCTTGAGGTCATAGTAATCAATGATAGTCTGAATGCCCTTGATATAGTCAGGGAACGCGTGTGTAGTCGGCGGGTCGGCCGGAAGCCCAAGCTTCTGGCGCGCTGCTCTGTTCACGTCATTATTCGGCACACCGTGACCGGTTTTATAAATGGCCTGCACGGTCTTTAAGAAGTTCACCGGAATGATGTCTCTCTTGAAGGCCAGGTTCCGCATGGCCATTATTACATCTGTGGGTGCGATATCCCGCGGGCACCGGTCAGTACAACTGTAACATGTTGTGCATAACCAGAGATCGGGGTCGACCAGAGCCTCATCTTCCAGCCCCAGTAATGCTCTGCGCACAAACTTGCGTATACGGTATGAACTGCGTGGTGCGGATGGGCAGGATGCAGTGCAGGTCCCGCACTGGTAGCACATG
>Ga0307378_10009510_pt1 | contig 12772 bp, 10 predicted proteins | sample UN1MG_FD_202238 | JGI IMG/M metagenome (GOLD analysis project Ga0307378, IMG submission 202238) | Soil microbial communities from Risofladan, Vaasa, Finland - UN-1 | ecosystem: Environmental > Terrestrial > Soil > Coastal area > Acid sulfate soil | place: Finland: Risofladan, Vaasa | collected...
GATCTAGGGAATCCTTCCTTTATGTTCGGAGGATAAAAAATGTGTAACTTCATTCTTTTACCCACATAAACGATCCTATCTCTTTCTTATTGCCGAAGGTAAACCAAGGGAGAATATCGTAACATTTCGTGTACGCCACTACCCCATCTATAACGTGGATTGCCCTTCTCCTAGACGTTGTTCGTCTAGCGTAATCATGTCCACTAATAATCCCCCCTGGACGAACTTTCTTTTCCCAAAAGGTAATATCATGGATAACGTTGAAGAGGTCATGATTTCCATCTATGTAAACGAAATCTAAAGAGCCATCTTCAAATTCAGCCAACGCTTCAGCACTGGTTTTCTTGAGCAAGGTTACGTTAGGATAGGGTTTCAATGTCTCTAATGTTATCTCAAGGAACTGGTCCAATTGTTCTTGACTCCGGTAATCCTCATACCCATTATATATTTTCCAAGGGTCTACCCCGAACAATTTTATACCGGGGATTCTATCGCAAAAGGCTTTAGAAAGCCTCGCACGCTCCACCCCTATTTCGACTCCGATTTTAAATCCTAGTTCATTAAAAGTATCTAGTACATGGGATCGAAGTACACCATGGAGATGAATAGGCATCTTCTCCGTTCTCCAAGTTTCTAAATCGAATTTCTTCACGATGTGATCTAAAGCGTTCATTTACAGCCCCCTTATATTGTTTTTCTATATAGTTCACTATCTTTGTCAATCTCGATAATCCAATTGGGGTCTCTGGTGAACTCTGCCGGTAAATTAGGATAATGTGCAACTCCGGTTGCTAGTTGCCTTCTTGCTTTCTCTTCCCATTCCTCCTGACTTCTTGTTTCGTAATGATTAATCCATATCTTCCTATGTATTGGATATCTTAAAAATGCTCCTCTGGATCTTCGACCTTTAAATGGTTTAAAGTCCACGTTAACACAAAACCCCTCAATATAATTAAATGAATGAGGATTTTTTCTGGGTTCACTCACTTTAAAAGGATTAACGATGCTCTTGACGTTTCTATTCATATAAAACTTGGGACTTGTAGGATAAATAAACTTTTCTTTCTGTGGAATAGGCGACCTAGTTTTCACCCCAGACGACCCATATACCCTCCAACTTATCCCAAGTCCTGGATACCCGTTATATTCTTCAAGAGTGGCCTTTATATCTTCATTTTCGCAAATAATAAATTCATCCTCATCAATAAATGCTACCCAATTACAAAAAGGTAGCTCTCCGGATTTAAACTCCTTAATACATCGGGCATATATTGGTAATTGCATATAAATACCGGGCACCCCAAAAACTTTAATATCCTCCTTAAACTCGCACCTTTCGATTATCTTTGAAATAGGAAAGGAACTATCATTATCATATATAAAGAATTTATCCACCCCTAAATCCCTATGATGATGAAGCCACTCCATCAAATATGGAGGGTATGGATCTTTAATCATAGAACAAATTGAGACAATCATAATTTAACAAGCTCCATCGTATTGTTTAACCCACATCCACGATCTTGGTCTATCCCTTATATCTTCTGGTGGAGCTAGTCTGCTACCAAGAACGAACCAAGGATTAATGTCATACGCTCTGGTGTATCCGTGGATAGCTTCCCAAACATGAGTCTGTTTATGGGGTTTATATGGAACGACTGGTGCATAATCGTGCCCACTAATTATACCTCCCACTCTGACTTTCTTACTCCATTCATAAATATCTTCGGTTACATATTTAAACTGATGGTTACCGTCGATATAAACGAAATCCAAAGCCCCATTGTCAAAATCTTTTACCGCATCCATACTATATTTCCGTATAAATTCAATGTTATACGGTTTAAGTAGTTCAATAGCATAATTCATATATATTTCGTTAGTAGCGGTGTCTATCCTGTTATAATCAGAATAACTCTCATATGGATCAACACAAAATAATTTGAGGTCGGGGTGGCCCTTACACAATTCCTCGGCATATTGTCCTCTCTTAGTCCCTACCTCCACCCCAACCTTAAATCCTAATTCTTTAAATAATTTACCAAGATTATTTCTACCGTAATTAGGTATTTCAACGGGCAATTTATTTGGTGCCCGATCCTTCAAATTAAATTTCTCAATGATATAATCAAGAGCGTCCAATGCCCACCCCCGTTATAGCATTCGCAAAATCATGTAAGAATTTATCTTGGGAGAAAACTTGAGCAACACGTATTCGACCAGCCATACCCATTTCCTTTGCCAACTCTTTATCCCTAAGAAGCAACAAAATTCGATTAGCTATCATTTCCTCGTCGTCAACGGGAACGAGAAACCCCGTTTTACCATCATCAACGATTTCAGAAGGACCACCGGAATCTGTCGCGACTACGGGAAGTCCATGAGCCATTCCCTCTAGAATAGATAACCCGAAGGGTTCCACGATAGCGGTAGATGTGAGCAGAGCACCACTTTGATAGTAGGTATCCATGTCGGAAACCCATTTATTGAAACAAAATTTATGCTCTACCCCCATTCGTACACGTTCTTCTAAAAGCAATTGTCTGTAGTCTCTCTCCCAAAATTTCCCTGCCAAGGGAAATATAGCTTCAGGCATTTCATCAAGTACCAATTTGGCAGCTTTCAACAAGGCATATTGTCCTTTTCTACGACAAATACCTCCTACGGATAACACGGTATGGCCATCTAAAGAAGCAGGGGACAAACTGGGAACCCGTACTCCGTTATAAACCACCTTTATCTTATCCGAATCTCGTCCTAGATACCTAACGAATTCCTGTTTCACGGCGTTAGATATTACGATGATTTTATTTGAAAGCATTTCCATAACAGGGTAGAGAAACTCATATTTCAACATATGATTTAGCTTCGGGTCTTGGCTTAGAATCTCGTGAATGTACCAAATATGGGGGACGTTACAAAGGTGCGCAGATAACGCCCCCTCTGCCATTGTGATTGTATTGGAAATCACCAAATCAATATTATGCTTCTTGATGATATCAACAAACTGATCGGTGCTGGAACGTATATTAAGAAAATACTGGAAAATTTTATAAATAGTATCTTGTTCAAACCCCGCCCACCAACTAAACTTTACTCGGTGAGGAATGACCCCAGACCTCTCTAACTCGTCATAAAATTCACCACGTTCGGGAAAGATACAATGGCACGTTATCCCGATAGACATCAGGTGTTTTATAACGTCGAACATTACATTTTGGGCTCCCCCACTCCTACGGCCACTATGGCTTATGAACAAGATAGTCATTAGCCAGCTCCCTCCAATTGGTCGGCCAAGTAGGTACAGGGGAGAATTTATCAATAAGCCATTCTATGTCATGGATGCGCTTCTCCCATTGGTTCCGCATCCAAAAGTTAAAGGACCAATTCTGCCCATCCACCATCTTCCTCTTACTGATGAAGTATCCCCTTCCGTATTGCTTCCCTTTGTGTAGGTGGGCGTACCAAGTATTTTTATTTATGACACATCGGCCCCCACCTAACCAGGTCTTGTTCATCAATTGTTGCGCTTCCTGAACGAAGTTGCCGTACCCTTCCTCAGGCATTCCTTCAAGGAAATCTACGAAATGTTTCTTGGTCATAAACCAGCAAGACCCTTGGCTGCTCATCTCGTCATCGATCATGATATCTTTCTTATCCCTAGCACGCTGTCTCCAAACCTCTCCGTGCATCCCCGGCTCATGGGGCTTATTCCACGGCCAGCATAGGTAGTGGTAGTCTACAGGAGACTTTCCAGTATCCTTGATCGTCCAATTCTCCGCATCTAGGGAATATCTACGAGGTATGACTATCCAATTGTCTTCACAGTCTGCTTGCAATACCTCATCGAATCCCTCTTTCATCATACAGTGAGCGTCCAATTTCATTAGGTACTCACCCCTAGCTACCATCGCTCCGTTATTGATAGCATTTCTCATTCCCCTCGCTTCAGGTACATAGGAAACAGTTACACGAGAGTCGTGAATTCGGATGGGTGGGTCGGGGTTATACCCATCCAGCACACCGATTACCTCTACATCTCCAGTTGCCTTCGCCAGTACATCTCTCATGGTTTTTTCCAAAAAGATTTCGTTGCGAGACGGAATTATGACCGATACCTTTGCCATTTTGCCCTCCTATCTTTCTGCTTTGAAGTTGCGTACCCGTAGATCGGCCTGGAATTCTCTTGCTCTGGACTCCGCTGTGTAATCTTTCACTCGTAGATCGGCCTGGAAACTCCTTTCTCGTTTATGGGCTTTGTACGCTCTTGCTCTCCGTTGAGCTTTAAACGTCCAAGCTGATTCAGCCGGGACTTCAATACTTGGTGAAGGTGATGCGCTGATAGAAGCCGAAGGTGATAAAGAAGCAGATGGACTGTATGAAGGAGATTCACTTTCGCTAGGACTAATTGAGGGTGATTCAGAAGCTGACGGAGAATATGAAGGTGATTCAGACGCAGAAGGACTCTCACTTGGTGATTCTGAGGCCGAAGGGGAGAAGCTGGGTGATTCGGATGCCGATGGGCTTATCGACGGAGATTCAAAAACACTTGGACTAGGTGAAACCGATGGGGATACCGAAGCACTTGGAGATACACTTGGAGATTCAGAAGCCGAAGGTGAAACACTAGCACTTGGGGATACAGAAGGAGACTCCGAAGCTGAAGGACTAACAGAAGCAGACGGGCTTACTGATGGGGATTCCGAAGCACTTGGAGATACTGACGGGCTTTCAGACGCTGACGGAGAAACAGATGGGGATTCGGAAGCTGACGGCGATTCTGACGCTGATGGGGATACACTTGGAGATTCCGATGCCGATGGAGAAATAGAGGCTGAAGGGCTTACTGAAGCAGATGGACTTAATAGCCTCCTAAATACAACATCTTCAACATATAAATAATCAATCTCAGAGGGACTAACTGAAGCAGAGGGTGATACACTTGGAGACTCTGATGCTGATGGAGATATACTTGCTGATGGTGATATACTAGGACTCTCTGAAGCCGATGGGCTTATAGATGCCGATGGGCTTATCGAAGGAGATTCACTTGCTGACGGAGAAACTGAGGCACTAGGTGAGATCGACGGAGATTCAGAAGCAGAGGGAGAAATACTTGCCGAAGGAGAAATAGATGGAGACTCCGAAGCGGATGGGGATACTGAGGCACTCGGGCTTATGGACGGAGATTCAGAAGCCGATGGAGAGATTGAAGCTGATGGGGAAATAGAAGGCGATTCGCTTGCCGAAGGCGATATAGAAGGTGACTCACTAGCTGACGGGGATATAGACGGAGATTCAGAAGCCGATGGGCTTATAGACGCTGATGGAGATATGGACGGAGATTCACTTCCTGCCGATGGACTTGCGGATGCACTAGGAGATACCGAAGGACTCTCCGAAGCTGACGGAGAAATAGATGGAGACTCCGAAGCCGATGGACTAATGCTAGGAGATTCTGAGGCCGAAGGCGATTCAGAAGCACTTGGAGATATGGACGGAGATTCAGAAGCCGATGGAGATATACTTGGGGATTCGCTAGGTGATTCTGAAGCTGATGGGGAAATAGAAGGACTTTCTGAAGCAGAGGGAGACACCGAAGCTGATGGCGAAATCGAAGGTGATTCAGAGGCTGACGGAGAAATCGAAGGAGACTCACTTGCCGATGGACTTATTGACGGTGATTCAGAAGCTGACGGAGAAACTGAAGCCGAAGGAGATATACTGGGGCTTTCACTAGCTGAAGGTGAAATACTCGCTGACGGAGATATGGACGGGGATTCAGAAGCTGACGGGGAAATACTTGCGCTCGGTGATATTGAAGGAGACTCCGAAGCCGATGGAGACACTGATGCTGATGGAGATATAGACGGTGATTCGGAAGCTGACGGAGATACTGACGGAGACTCCGAAGCTGAAGGTGATATGGATGGAGACTCACTAGCTGACGGTGATATAGAAGCACTTGGAGAAATCGAAGGAGATTCAGAAGCGGATGGAGATATAGACGGAGACTCTGAAGCTGACGGAGAAATCGAAGGAGACTCAGAAGCTGAAGGTGATATTGACGGAGATTCAGATGCCGATGGAGATATTGAGGCTGAAGGCGATATAGATGGAGACTCAGAAGCTGAAGGTGAAATAGACGGGGATTCAGATGCCGATGGAGATATAGAAGGTGATTCAGAGGCTGACGGAGAAATAGAGTCTGACACAGCAACAGGTGTATAATTGATATACACCGACATTTCCTGAGCCGTATAGGTGATCGTCCCACCGAACGGATCATCAAAAGGATCGGTGTTGGAGTTCTCTGCTTGCTGATCTGTTGCGCCAGCATTGTAATAAGTAACAATATTTTTTGCTAAATTGCCAACCCCGAGCCAGTAAACGGTATTCGGTGATAGGGTAGGGGGGGTGCCGTAAGTTCCAGTATACCAAGCAGGTGAGTTTCTCGTGAGGTCGGTCGATAGACTAATCGCAGAGTTTGCTACGAGAGCATCAGGCGCACCCGCATTATCGGTGTAGATTGCTGCGTCTGCGTTGTACCCACTCCCTCCCCCACCTCGATCCAGGTAAGCATTAATGTCTACCACATCTCCCATATCGGAAGGTGTGGTAAATTTACAGAACCTCTTGAGAGAGTTATTAATGGCCTCACTTGTTCCACCGATTGTGTTAAGACCGTAAATCGCCATCTATGCCCTCTCTATCCTAGCCTGGACATATCCTAAACTATCAAAAGAACCAGAATAATCCAACCACGAAGCTACCAATACTCCCTCTGGAGTATCCGCATGTCTATATTTCAAAGTAATAGAATCTCCACCTTGGTACTCGTTCAATAATATCTCCATAGCATCCGTTCCCATATAAACTATTTCGGATTCCAGGTAATCACCAGACGCCAATCTAACTCTTTCGGAGTCCCCAGAATTTTCAATCGTCCCCGTTCCCGTCCAATTAGAATCGAAGGTTCTAATATTTGTTTCCTCAACATCTGTAATATGACCCCAACAGGTTTCTCCTGTTATAAACGGAGGAGGAGAAGGACTAACAGATGCTGACGGAGATACAGATGGGCTTTCCGAAGCGGAGGGGCTTACGCTAGGCGATTCAGAAGCTGACGGAGAAACTGATGGAGACTCTGATGCCGATGGAGAGACACTTGCAGAGGGCGATACAGACGGACTCTCGGAAGCTGAGGGAGATACCGACGCACTTGGAGAAATCGAAGGAGAGGCACTTGCAGATGGCGATACGGATGCACTAGGAGATACAGAGGGGCTTTCGGAGGCCGAAGGCGAAACTGATGGGGATTCCGAAGCACTTGGACTTACGGAAGCGGAAGGTGATACCGATGGAGATTCTGAGGCCGAAGGCGATACGGAAGCACTAGGTGATATTGATGGGGACTCCGAAGCTGAAGGTGATACAGACGCAGAGGGACTGACGCTAGGACTCTCGGAAGCACTTGGAGAAATCGACGGAGACTCCGAAGCTGACGGAGAAACACTGGGCGATTCACTAGCTGACGGAGATACAGAAGCGGATGGAGAAACTGAAGGAGATTCAGAAGCCGATGGAGAAACTGATGCCGAAGGTGATACCGAAGGCGATTCGGATGCTGAGGGTGAAACGGAAGCGGAAGGTGATACTGACGGAGATTCAGACGCTGATGGAGAAATAGACGCTGACGGGCTTACCGAAGGACTTTCTGACGCCGAAGGCGATATAGAGGCTGACGGAGATATAGATGGAGACTCCGATGCCGAAGGACTTATGGACGGAGATTCAGAAGCCGATGGGCTTATTGACGGAGACTCCGAAGCAGACGGGCTTATAGACGCTGACGGCGATATACTTGGGGACTCACTCCCCTCTGAAGGACTAGCAGAAGCCGATGGAGATATTGAGGGTGATTCCGAAGCTGACGGAGAAATAGACGGTGATTCGGATGGGCTTTCAGAAGCCGAAGGCGATATAGATGGACTCTCTGACGCTGACGGGCTTACACTAGCACTCGGAGACACCGAAGGGCTTTCAGAAGCACTCGGAGACACCGAAGGTGATACGGAGGGACTTTCTGAAGCCGATGGAGAAATTGAGGGACTTTCTGATGCCGATGGGCTAACGGAAGCCGATGGAGATACCGAAGGACTCTCCGAAGCTGACGGGGAAATAGACGGGCTTTCTGACGGAGACTCTGAAGCCGATGGAGAAATAGATGGCGATTCTGACGCTGACGGGGATATAGAAGCACTCGGAGATTCTGAAGGAGACTCCGAAGCTGATGGCGAAATCGAAGGTGATTCGCTTGGGGATTCAGAAGCGGAGGGAGAAATTGACGGGCTTTCAGATGCTGACGGAGAAACAGATGCTGACGGACTTATAGAAGGTGACTCAGAAGCACTAGGTGAAACGGAAGCCGAAGGACTAACAGAGGGCGATTCCGAAGCTGAAGGGGATACAGAAGCCGATGGGGATACCGAAGGACTTTCAGACGCTGATGGACTTACACTTGGACTTTCACTCGCTGAAGGTGATATTGACGGAGATTCAGATGCCGATGGAGATATGGACGGAGACTCCGAAGCTGACGGAGATATGGATGGGGATTCTGAAGCCGATGGAGAAATCGAAGCTGACGGGGATATAGACGGAGATTCAGAGGCTGAAGGAGAAATAGATGGACTCTCTGACGGACTTTCAGAAGCCGAAGGGCTTATGGAAGGCGACTCACTAGCTGATGGCGATATAGATGGAGACTCGGAAGCTGAAGGACTGATACTCGGAGACTCGGACGCTGACGGAGAAATGGAAGCAGACGGAGATATAGAAGGAGATTCGGAAGCACTAGGACTGATAGACGCTGACGGACTTATCGAAGGCGATTCGGATGCGGATGGGCTTATAGACGGAGACTCTGACGGACTTTCACTAGCACTAGGACTAATGGATGGAGACTCCGAAGCTGACGGAGAAATAGATGGGGATTCTGACGGCGATTCCGATGCGCTAGGACTGATAGAAGGTGACTCTGAGGCCGAAGGACTTACGGAAGCCGATGGGGATACCGAAGGACTCTCACTAGCAGACGGTGATATTGAAGGACTCTCTGACGGAGATTCTGAAGCCGATGGGCTTATCGAAGGCGACTCTGACGCCGAAGGCGAAACAGACGCAGAGGGACTAACCGAAGGCGATTCAGAAGCACTTGGGCTGATCGAAGGAGATTCGCTTGGGGACTCCGATGCTGATGGCGATATAGATGGAGATTCCGACGCACTGGGGGATACCGACGCAGAAGGACTTATCGATGGGGATTCGCTGGCTGAAGGACTAATAGAGGGCGATTCGGATGGGGACTCGGAAGCTGACGGAGAGATCGAAGGCGATTCGGAAGCCGATGGAGACACGCTTGGGGATTCGCTAGGAGACTCTGACGCCGATGGGCTTATAGATGGGGACTCCGAAGCTGATGGTGAAACCGAAGCACTAGGTGAAATAGACGGAGATTCAGATGCACTAGGAGATATTGACGGGGATTCTGACGGACTTTCGCTGGCACTCGGGCTTATCGACGGAGATTCAGAAGCACTAGGACTTACGCTGGCAGATGGGGATACCGAAGGACTTTCAGACGCTGACGGGCTAATGGATGGTGACTCAGAAGCTGACGGAGATATAGAAGGTGACTCTGAAGCTGACGGACTTAACGATGCCGATGGAGATATAGAGGGCGATTCGGAAGCCGATGGAGATATTGATGGGGACTCTGACGGAGACTCCGAAGCTGACGGAGAAATAGATGGGGATTCAGAAGGCGATTCTGAAGCCGATGGGGAAATAGATGGAGACTCGGAAGCAGAGGGCGACGCACCTAGTATTCTTAACTGTATATCAGCAATATAAAGCGGAGCAACGGTGGGACTAGCACTGGCGCTTGGAGATATAGATGGAGATTCAGATGCCGATGGACTGACTGACGCCGATGGAGAAACTGAAGCACTAGGTGATTCAGAAGGAGACTCTGAAGCTGATGGAGAAATAGACGGAGACTCTGAAGCTGACGGAGAAATAGACGGAGACTCGGAAGCTGATGGGCTTATCGACGGAGATTCAGAAGCGGATGGAGATATAGAAGCTGATGGAGATATAGATGGAGACTCTGAGGCCGATGGAGAAATCGAAGGTGATTCGGAAGCAGACGGGGAAATTGAAGCTGAAGGTGATATTGAAGGAGACTCCGAAGCCGATGGAGAAACAGAAGCCGATGGGCTTATTGACGGACTCTCACTTGCCGAAGGACTGACCGAAGCACTAGGACTTATCGAAGGACTCTCTGAGGCAGATGGGCTTATTGAGGCTGACGGACTGATAGATGGGCTTTCCGAAGCAGAAGGGGATACAGAAGCACTTGGACTTATACTTGGAGACTCTGATGCGCTTGGAGATACAGAAGCAGATGGGGAAATAGATGGAGATTCTGACGCCGATGGACTTATTGACGGAGACTCCGAAGCTGATGGAGAAATAGACGGGCTTTCTGAAGCTGATGGGGAAATAGAAGGCGACTCGGAAGCAGATGGAGATACAGACGCTGAAGGAGAAATTGAGGGAGACTCAGAAGCCGATGGACTTATTGACGGGGATTCAGAGGCTGACGGAGAAATAGATGGTGATTCAGAAGCACTTGGAGAAATAGAGGGAGATTCCGAAGCCGATGGAGAAATAGATGGAGACTCCGAAGCTGAAGGTGATATAGAAGCACTCGGAGAAACTGACGGAGATTCAGAAGCTGAAGGACTAACGGATGGGGACTCAGAGGCTGACGGGGAAACTGAAGGAGATTCAGAAGCTGAGGGACTTATAGAAGATCCACTAGCAACGGTAACTGTTGTAGCTGCAGTTGTATATTCAGTAAGATCATCTTCTATAAGTTTAATGCGAACCTGAAATGTGCCTTCTGTTCCATCATTATAGACCGTCCAGGTTTGTTCAGCTTCTGTCTGAAGTCCAGTTATAGGGTTAGCTGCCGCAGCTACATTAAGCGCACCGGACGAGCCCATCGTAACCCAGGTACTAGTTCCCTGATCCCACTCAGCATACATATCTCCAGATTCAGCCCAACCACCCCCTCCTGCTGTTGTAATTTGGCCCCCAATAATAAAAGTGCCGCTAGGGGATATAGCAGGATCAGTTAAGGGGCGTGTTATAATTACGCCATTTATGTTTGTTGCCATTTAGGTATTCTCCACCCGTACTTGAACAAACCCAGAAGATGCGAATGGAACGGTGTAAGCATTCCAAGACGCTGCTTCACACGCTTCTACAGTAGCCCCTATTCTATATTTCAGAACACCATCATCTCCGGTGTCGTAGAAATTCTGATCTAATTCTATTGTGAATGACCCCGTATCTATTACTTCCGATTCCATATATTCGTTACTATCGAGAATCAACTGCTCGCTATCTCCACTGCTATCTACAGCACCCGTTCCTGCCCAATTACCGGAGAAGGTTCTAATGTTATCCTCAAGAACACCCGTTATTCTACCCCAACAAGTGCTTCCTGCCGCAATAGAAGGACTCGCAGAAGCCGAAGGGGAGATACTAGCTGACGGGCTTACTGACGGAGACTCACTTGCTGACGGACTTATTGACGGAGACTCCGATGGGGATTCCGAAGCCGATGGAGATATAGAGGGAGATTCGGATGCCGAAGGGCTTACCGAAGCTGAAGGTGATATAGAGGGCGATTCAGAAGCTGACGGGCTTACTGACGGGCTTTCAGATGGAGACTCGGATGCTGACGGAGAAATAGATGGGCTTTCGGAAGCTGACGGCGAAACGGAAGCAGAGGGGCTTACACTAGGTGATTCCGAAGCGGATGGACTTATAGAAGGTGATTCACTTGGACTTTCCGAAGCCGATGGGGATATAGACGGACTTTCTGAAGCTGATGGGGAAACGGAGGCACTAGGTGAGATCGACGGACTTTCTGATGCGCTTGGAGATACAGAAGCAGATGGGGAAATAGATGGTGATTCAGAAGCTGACGGGGATACAGATGCCGATGGGCTTATTGAAGGTGATTCGGAAGCGGAGGGACTAACTGACGCACTAGGCGATACCGAAGGACTTTCGGAAGCACTTGGAGATATAGACGGAGACTCGGAAGCTGACGGAGATATGGACGGAGATTCAGAGGCTGAAGGAGAAACCGAAGCCGATGGGGATATAGAGGGGGATTCAGATGCCGATGGGCTTACAGACGGAGACTCACTTGCTGACGGCGATATAGAGGGGGATTCACTAGCACTTGGGCTAATAGAAGCCGATGGAGATATAGACGGAGACTCGGAAGCTGACGGACTAATACTTGGGGACTCTGACGGAGACTCCGAAGCTGACGGCGATATAGAGGGCGATTCAGAAGCGGAAGGGGAAACGGAAGCAGAGGGACTTACGCTAGGTGATTCGGAAGCAGAGGGACTTATAGAAGGTGATTCACTGGGGCTTTCCGAAGCCGATGGAGAAATAGACGGGCTTTCTGATGCTGACGGAGATACGGAGGCACTTGGAGAAATTGAAGGACTTTCAGATGCGCTTGGAGATATAGAAGCTGATGGACTAACGGACGGTGATTCAGAAGCTGAAGGAGATACAGAAGCTGATGGACTAATGGACGGTGACTCAGAAGCCGATGGGCTTATAGAAGCTGAAGGTGAAATACTAGGCGATTCTGACGCCGAAGGTGATATAGACG
>Ga0307378_10009511_pt1 | contig 12772 bp, 6 predicted proteins | sample UN1MG_FD_202238 | JGI IMG/M metagenome (GOLD analysis project Ga0307378, IMG submission 202238) | Soil microbial communities from Risofladan, Vaasa, Finland - UN-1 | ecosystem: Environmental > Terrestrial > Soil > Coastal area > Acid sulfate soil | place: Finland: Risofladan, Vaasa | collected...
CGGTGATCTGATATTCCTGCATCGCCTCCAGCAGGGCCGCCTGGGTCTTCGGCGGAGTCCGGTTGATCTCGTCGGCCAGGATGATGTTGCCGAAGATCGGCCCGTGCAGGAACCGCAGTTCGCGCGTGCCCGACTGCTTGTCCTCCTGGATCACCTCGGTGCCGGTGATATCCGAGGGCATCAGGTCGGGGGTGAACTGAATGCGGCTGAACTTCAGCGAGAGCGCGTCGGCCAGCGTGCGGATCATCAGCGTCTTGGCCAGTCCCGGCACCCCGACCAGGAGGCAGTGCCCCCGGGCGAACATGGCCACCAACAGTTCCTCGATGACCTGCCGCTGTCCGACGATCACGCGAGCGAGCTGTTCGGTGATCAGCCGGAACGCTTCGTTGAGTTCTTCTACGGCTTGGACGTCGTTGTCTTGGAGCATGGTTCGTGCTTGTTTCAATCGGTTTCTGTGCGGGATAGTAGCCGTCTCGCTCCGCGAGACGAAGCCACATCTTGCGGAGCAAGATGGCTACTTTTCGGTCGGTCGAGCAAGGACAATTCTTGCGAATTCACATCGCCTCGGCTGCCGTGCCGACTTAGCGCGATCAGTTCCGTGCCGGTGGCGATCAGCAGTCTGCCGTCGGCCACCAGCAGGTTTCCGCCCGTTACGCCCAGCGGCACCAGGTCGATCGCCCTTTTCAACCGGGCCGTCTTCTGGTCGAACACGTAGATCTTCTCGCGGGTGGGCCAGAGGACGCAATCGCCCGCCAACACGCCGCGCCCGTATCCGAGTTTCTCATTCCCGTCGGGCCAGTAATACGCGACTCGGCCGCGGTCGGCGCCGCCTAGGGCGATCCAATACAGCTTGTCCCCGGCGGCGATCAGGTGCTCTTCGGTCGTGCCCAACAGATGGAGCACGTCCTCGACCTCGGAGCCGGTGCGCCAGAGTTCTCCTCCGGTGACGGCGTCCAGCGCGAAGATCTCCGGGCTGTCGGCCGGCGCTACCATCAAGGTGCCGCGATCGTAAAGGCAGGGGTTCAGATCGCGCCGCCAATGGGGCGCCGGTTCCGACAACCGCCCGCGCGTTTCCCGGGGATAAAGGTTGATCCACTTCAACTGGCCGTCCGCGGCGGAAAGGGCCGCCACGGCGCCGAGGTTTGTGTTGCAGTAAAGCGTCTCGCCTTCGAGCGTCAGCAGATTGTGCGTGTTCTCGTAGAAAATGCCCCCGGCGGGCGTTTCCGCGCTGCAGACGAACGTCCGCCAACGGCGGCGGCCGGTCCGGGCGTCGAAACAGGCCACGTGGGCCTGCGGACGCACGTCGCTGCGACGCATGGCCACGTAGATGTTGGACTGATCGGCCACGGGCGATCCTTCGAAGGCCCAGCCCGGCTCAGGCGTCAACGGCGGCCACCAGATCACGCCTCCCTGAGTCGCCAGATCGACGCCGACCAGATAGCCCGGCCGGAAGTCCTGCTCCTCCTCCTGCGGCCGGCTGGTCACCGCAGTGCCCATCCGTGCGTAGAGCTTGCCGCGATATGCCGTCATCGTACACTGAGGAATTCCCAGCACGTTCGGCGGATGGAACGGTGCGCCGGCCATCCCTTCGAATGCGGCTCGATAAGCGGCCGTTTCGTTCCAGGCCGCTTTGCCCGTGGCCGCGTCGAGGACCAGGATCTCCCGTTGCAAGTTGACCAGCACGAGAGGGCCGACCGACAAGGGGTGGAAGCTCAACGGCACGGCGAACCGGTTCTCCAACGTCCGCAGCGGAACCCGCCACGCGACTTCGGCCACTTCGATCATCTCCGGCGCGATCTTGTTGCGCGCCGGGCATCCGGCGAACGTGAGCCAATCAGAGCTGCATTTCTCGTCCGGCCAGGCGGTGCTCTCGGCCAGCAACGCCCCGAGCGCCTCGACATAGTTCACCTCCCGGCCGCCCAAGCGACCCCGAGCGTCCGGGTAATCCTGGGCCAGCGCTGCCAACTCCTCGCGCGCCCGGCTCGTGGAACCCTCCAGAATCGAGACCAGCACCAGCCGGGCGAGCACGGAAGGGACGTCGAGATCCGTGTCCGGATAGCCCGGCCAGGTTGCCGGCGCGTCCGAATGCGGAATGATTCGCTCCCAATGCCATCGCGCCGCGGTGTAGTCGCCCGATTCCAGGGCCATCTCGCCCAGAGCCAACAAGGCATCGTCGCCCCAACTGCTGGCCAACGCCTGTTCCGCCACGTTACTCAACAGCCGGCTGTCCCGTTGCTCGATGCCCTGCTCGTACCACTGTCTGGCCGCCGAATCGACCTGGCTGCGGTAGAGGTGGAGCGCTTCGCCGGGCATCGAGGCCAATTGGAGGTGGCAATAGTCGCGCAGCCGAATGTAGCGCCGGTCGGAAATCCTGAACAGCTTCCCGTGGGAATTCTCGATCATCTTACGCAGTGTTTCGACGGCTTCGCCCCACTGCCGATCGGCCAGATAGACCTTCACCCGCTGCATGTCCTGGGCCAGGACGGTGTCGTCGGCCTGATCGAGTTGGACGATTTCGGAGAGTTCGAATTCGTCCTCGGACACCAGCCCGCCGAATTGTGCCCGTGCATCGCGTTCTGCACCGCCGAGCAGCCAAACTCCGGCCACCCCCAGCAACAACAGAAGCCGCGGGGTACGCGAAACGCCGTGGAGAAGACCTCCAGTTTTCATCGGGTAGGACTTTCGCGACGCGGGCCCTCAGGCCGACGGAAGGGTTCAGGATTCGGGTCCGTGCAACGGCGATACCCTAATAGTATCGTCATCGCAGAATAGGAGTATTCCGGCCCCTAAATGGGGTGTCCTGGACGGCATAGCGGCGTTTCGCAATCGTGAATCGACGGTCGTCCAATCCAAATCTCGGCTCTGGCCGGGTAAGGATTGGCGTGTTAGTCTGGAAGATAGGGACAAATCCCCACTCTTCCGTCCGCGAGAGCCTTTCGATTGCCCTGCGATGCCGATCCGATTCCGCTGCAAAAAGTGCCGCCAAATTCTGGGGATCGCCACCCGAAAGGCCGGCACGGAGATCGGTTGCCCCAAATGTGGGGTCTCGCAGGTCGTCCCGAGCGAAGAGGCGGCCTTGGCGGCCCTGGCGATGGACCAGTTTGCCACGCCCCCCGAGACGGCCGGGGCTTTCTCCGACTTGGTGGTTTACGATGACGAACCGAAGGTGATCGAGAGTCCGCGGTTCCACCGAGGGAAAACGGCCGGCACGCCCAGGCGCGGAACCTCCGATTCGTCCGACACGATCGTGCCCTTGCCCGGCGAACCGGTCCCGTGCGACATGATCCTCTATTCGCGTCGGACCCTCTACACGCACGGGGTCCTATTCGCGGTTCTGACGGTGGCGGCGTTCGCGCTGGGCTACCTGATCGGCCGCACCGCCAAGGTCAGCGAAGTCCAACAGGAGCAGGCCGAGGCAGCCCGGCAAGCGGTGACCATCGAGGGCACGTTGACCTACCAGACCGGCGGCGGCGCGGTGCAGGCCGACCAGGACGCGGTGATCATCGTGCTGCCGGAAACGAAGAAGCCCTGGGAGAAGAAGATCCTCGTCCAGGACATCGGTCCCGGCTCACCTTTGCCCGGCGAGGAGCCGGACAAGGTGCCGGCCGCCGTCCGAGAGATCGGCAAGTTGGGCGGCGCCTACGCCCGGGCCGACGACAAGGGCGAATTCTCCGTCGTGGTTCCCGATCAGGGGGACTACTTCGTGCTGTTGATTTCCGCCCACGCCCGGCGTCCCCCGAGGTCGCAGATCCACCAGTTGCACCTGGAAAGGCTGGGCTACTACTTCACCATGCCCGAGGGCCTGATCGGCACGTACGCCTACGACTGGAAGCCGACCCTGGTGAACGTCGGTCTGAACCCGATCAAGCACACGTTCGGCGAGTAGCATATCGCAGAATAGCCGCAGCCAACGGGGACAGCGGGACTGGGGACTGGGGACTGGGGACTGGGGACTGGGGACTGGGGACTGGGGAAGAGTATCCGAGAATCCAAGCGTTGTCCCAAGAAGTCAACCGCATTGCCCCGAACCCCCAGCCCCGAACCCCCAGCCCCGGGTCCGGACGAACGTCACGGCTTGGCTTCCGCCGGTTCCTCGGCCGGCTTCGCATCGGCGGGCTCGGTTTCCGTATTCTCTCCGACATTCTCTTCGACCTTGAGCGGAAACACCCGCATCTGCTCGTACCACTGCCGCCATGCCGTGAGGTAATCGTCCGCGTCGTCGCGTTCGGCAGGCGCTTCGGGCTGCCCGTGCTCGCGATTCCATTGCCTGGCGAACTTGCCGAGCCGCCCCAGCGCGGCTTTCTGCCGGCCTTCCTCCTCGCCGCCGGCCACGGCCAGCAACGCCCGCACCTGTTCCTCCGGCGGGCCGAACTTCAACATGGCCGAAACGCCGGGCGACGGCTTGGCGTCCTCGTCGAGCAACGCCTCGGCCAGCTCGGCGTCCAGATCGATCTTGACCGACTCGATGAGCACCTTCTCGAGGCTCGGCTCGTACTCGTCGCGGATCTTCGTGCGGAACGTGCAGGGCGCTTTCGGCCAACCGACGACGAACTCGACCTGGTCCTTCCGGTCGATGCAGGAAATGGGTCCGGAAGCGAGTACGCCGAGGATCATCCGGTAGCCGTTCTTGTCGTCGGTGCTGGCGTCTTCCTTGAGCACTCTGGCCACGCCTTCGGCGATTTCTTCAAGGAACTCACCGCGAGCAAGGGCCCATTCCGCCGGATGGACCGGTATCACGACCCGGACGGCGTGGCCATCCAGCGTGATCCACTGATGACCGTTCTTGGCCGCCTGTTCGATGCGCTTCTGTGTTCGGTCCATCGGGCCGTCGGGCGAGGCATTCTCGACGATCTGGGCGTTGATGAGTTCGTTGATCAAGCCGACGAACTTCTTCGCGTTGGGGATGGTGATCATCTGGGCGGCCCCCACCCGGCCGTCCGGCTCGCGATAGTAGCCGACCGGTTCGACTTTCATCGAGAGTATCGCGGCGGCCCACTCCTTCTGCTGTGGATCGGCCGTTTCGTCGGCGGCCTTTGCACGCACGTTGGCCATGTCGAGGTGAAACGGCCAATCCCAAACGAGGATGCTTCCCGACTCGACGAATTTCGGGATCTGCTCGGCGCCCCTTTCGTTCCCACCGTTGCGGGACTCGTGGACGCCGTCGTAGTGAAGGAGGATCTTCAGTTCATCTTTCGCCGCGTCGTAGAACCAACTCAGCCGCTGCCCGTCCAGTTCGACGCACCCGAGGTTGGTCACCAGGGCCGCCGCCAACGAGAGCAGGGCCGCAAGACGGAGTTTTCGCATGGGATTTCTCCTGTTGGGGGTGGCGTGGGGCGATTCTGTATCATACGTCGCGGCTCGGCGGATGCCAAGGGGAGCGTGCGTGGCTCGGACTGGCGGCCGGGGTTAATCGGCGCGACCAACGGTCGCGGTTGTTTGGTCGGCGCGATCGGTGGTCGCGGTTGTTTGGCGGGCGATCTCGACGGTGGCGATCAGGGCGTCTTTCTCGAATCGCAACGCGGCGACGATCTCGTCCAGGCCCTCGATGAACTGCGAGAAGGCCGACTCGCGGTCCAAATGCGGGTTCTGACGCGATTGGGTCCGGTTGCCGTGGACGCTGCAGACGACCTGATTCCGCTCGGCGTCCAGCGCGTATTCGCCCTGATCGGGGCAGAAGTACCGCACGCCGTACTTGGCCTCGGACAGCCGCGGGACCTCTTCGATCGGCACTCCGTAGAGCTTGCAGAGCGTGTAGATCGAGATGATGTTCCGGTGGCAGGCCACCCGGGATTTCTCGGCCCAGTAGAGCTGCAGGTCGTCGTGCATCAGTCCCAGCGCCCGGCGGTTCAGCCGGAACAACATGTGGGCCGGGGCGGGCGGAGTGGGTTCCTCGGCCTGGCTGGCGTCGATCACCTCGCGAAGGATCTCCGGCTTGGTGGCCGCCACCAATTGATTGCCCACCAATGCCACGTGCAGGCGGAGTTTCACCGCGTAGATCTGGCCGCTGAAGACGTACATGGCGTGCTCTTTGTAGTCGGGCAGCCGGTAGGCGTCCAGCTCGGTTTGCAGGCCCGGCAGCACGGATTGCTGCTTGAGGAAGATCTGGCGGGAAAGCTGCTCCAGAAGCCGGGCGGCGCTCTCGGCATTCTCGACGTCGACGGTCACGTAGACCGGCATGTTCACCGCCATCACCAGCATGCCGACGATCGCCTGGGTCTCCACCGGCACGTTGCCGATCAGCGGCACGGCGGTCGCGCGGAGCTGGGTCGGATCGATCTGGAGGATCGTTTCCCCGTCGCAGAAGTGCAGGCCCACGCGATCGCCGATCCAGCCCTTCATGTCGGTCAGCGTGGGGTTGGCCCTGAGCGTTTCGGTCACGCCGGGAATCTCTTCGAGGAACCCGGCGATCTTCTCCCGGCCCGGCACCATCAGCACCGAAGCGACCGCCGACGGGGCGATCTGCGCCGTGCCCAGGGGCAGCGGGTTCTTGTCGACCATGCCGCGCAGATCGCCGTAGAAGGTCCCGTTGGCGAACGGCAACACGCAGCTTTCCAGCTTCAGCCGCTGGCCGACGGTCACCCGGACCGCCAGCGGATTGAAGGCCCTCTGCCAGAACTCGGCGTAGCGCTGCTTGTAGCGCTCGTACTCGGCCGCCTCCTGCCGCGAGACGTTCAAGACCGAGAGTTCCACGTTGGGCGTGAGGTATTTCAGGCGGTTGTGAAGCGAACAGGTGCAGGTATCGTTCTCCACGTCGAAGGCATAGGCGCCGCCGTGCGGGCAAACGATCTTCTGCGGATCGACGAACCGGCCTTCGATCAAGTCGCTGAGCGAATCGGGCGACCGGCCGTACTCCAGCCGATAGAAGAGCGAGGCGTTGTTGAGCATCACCAGGTTGTTGAAGCACTGCAGCCGGCGCTTCTCCGAGATCTTGGCCGCCGGATCGAGCAGCCGTTTGATGAACGCCTCGGAAGCGAAGATGTAGCCCGAATCGGCGTCCTGGGAAGGCGGCAGGATCGTGGTCACGTAGCGATAGTCCAGCGCGTCGCGCAGATTGGGCGACTCGCCGGTCGCGGCGTCGAGGATCCGGCGGATTGCCCGATGCGAGTTGCTGTAAATCATGTAGTCTTCATGCTGCACCACGAACGAGCTGACCACCCGATCTTTCGTATAGCGGGCAAGGACCTGATGGGCGCGGTAGTTGAAGTCCTGCTCGACCACCTCGGGATACTTCCGTCGGATCTCTTCGAGCCAGCCGGCGGCCGCCGCGGCGAACGCGTCGGGTTGCTTCAACTCGAAGATCACCGTCACGTCGGTCCCTTCCAGCACGAACGGATCGGCCCCGGTGACGGCGACCTGGCCGATCACCCCGTCGGCGAACAGCTTCGTCAGCGGCCCTCGTCGCAGGCAAAGCTGGTCCTCCAGTTTCGCCCGAAGCTGTTGGTCCTGGGCCCGAACCGTGAACAGCCGCATGAGGTTATTTCCCCATTGCGAGGAAAGGTCCAACGCTTCGTTTAGCGAGTTCATCGAGTTGAAGTGGGCGAAGTACTGGTCTTCCGGCACCAGACGCGACATTTCGTGCACCGCCGGCTCGATCTTCTCGTCGGTGCGTTTCTTCTTGAGCAGCTCTTCGTAAGGCAGCGACCGGAGGTCCGGCGGTCGCAGCGTGCTGATGTGGGTATCCAGGTTGCCGGCCGGACCCGTGGAACCGAGCGCCTCGCGCTGCATGGCGTCCTGAATCGCCAGCGAGCCGGAGACGAACTGATAGAGATCGGTTTCCAGCGTGGTGGGCGCGACGGGCATCAGGTGGGGGATCGGCGGCGGTGTCACTCCGTAGCGGGCCTTCGACTGCAAGATGCAATACTGATAAAACGTCTCTTCCGGATAGTACCGCAGCAGTTCGGCGAAGTAGACGTTCTGCTGCCCGGCCCAGTCGAGATAGATGCTCTTGGGGCCCACGGTCGCCTTGGGATCGGGCAGCGGAGGAATCGACACCTCGATCTCGCCCTGGCGTATCTCGACGTGCTGCGAGCCGTCGAGGTTCTCCGAGACGATCTCGTGCGAGAGTTTTAGCTTCACGGTGCCCTCGCCGCGGAGCCGGCCGTAGAACTCGGCGTGCTTCTGCTGGAAGCGGGTCTCCTTGGGATAGATCAGGTACGCGTTGTCGTCGGTCGCTTTCAGCCGCAGGTAGCTGCTCTTGTCGAACTCGTCGGCGATGAACGGCTGTTCGAGCCGCAACGTGAAGACGGTCACGTCGTCCGGCCCATTGCGATAGACCTCGACCTGGTGTTGGAACGGCAGCGTCTCGTCGGCCGCCATCGATACGGTGAACAACATCGTCCAGACAAACGGACTCAAAACCAAGGCTTTCATCACGCGGTTCCTCCTGTTTTGGAAATCTCGGGCGGGCGGGCCGGAAAGGCCGTTCGGTGTCGCCGAACGCCGCTGCCGGCCGCGCAGAACCATCTCTACGCGCAGGGCGAGGCACCCCAGAGAATATAACGCGAGTTTTACGGAAATACCAAAGGAACTGGACTTATTGCAGAACGCACGGGGGGTAAGGGCAGGGGGCGAGGGCAGCGAAGCGAAGTTCTTACCTCCCCTCTCCCGCTTGCGGGAGAGGGGCCGGGGGTGAGGGCATAGAAAAGACACGCAAACACGGCAAGACATCTCCCGCCGAATCGCCCTCACCCTCCCCCTCCCCCAGAGGGAGAGAGGACCCATTTGCAGAGTCCAGTCAGAAAAAGTGCCCGCATCGCTTCCCCCGGCCCTCGGAAACGGGCAAGGCGTGGTACTTGGGATACGAAACGGGAGGTACTTTTCGACCGGTTGACATAGGGTGGGTGTTCCGGTAAGCTAAGGGGTAGTTCCATGGGGCAATCACTGCACTCTCTCCTAATGAGGCAGCGACGGGCATCCTGACGCGATAATCGCCTCGGGATGCAACTCTGTAATTGGCTCACCTGCCGTGGGTCGGTTTTTCCGATTTCACCGGGGGCGATGCTTCGCCCGCAATCTTGAAGGGGGTGGCGAAATGAGAAGGTCGATCGTGTTCTTGAATGCGGCGGTGGCGGTGGTACTGGCAGGCACGGCCCGGGCGGACTTTGGCCTGAGAGGGACGGAGCACCTGAATGTCGCCACAGGCCACACGACGGGCGTACTGTGGGACTCCAGCACGGCAGATGTTCTGGCGGGCGGGTATATCGGAACAGCCTACGTCAACGACGAGGCCCTGCTGCGGGTGATGCGACTCGACGGCGGCACGACCGTTGGCACGGGGAGGGTGTACAATACCGGCCGGATCGCCATTTCAAGCGGCCGCGTCAACGACTTGTACGCCTACGAGACCAGCAACGTAAACGTCTCCGGCGGCAGCGTCGGCGGCCTGTACGCCTACAACGACAGCAGCGTGAACATCTCCGGCGCGAGCCTCGACAGTCTCACGGCCTACGGCAGCAGCAGCGTGAACGTTTCCGGCGGCACCTTCAACACCCTGTACGCCGAGCACACCAGCAGCGTACACGTCTCCGGCGGCACCATTTCCGGCTACCTGTCCGCCCGCGACACCAGCAGCGTGGCGTTACACGGCTACGACTTCCGGACAACGGGCGGATTGACTCTCGCCAACGACGAGGTTTTGGGCACGGGCGTATTGACGGGCAAGTGGTTCGACGGCACGTCGTGGATCATACCGATTACAACAAACGCCTCCGCCGCGACGATACGGGCGGCCATGCTCGCGCCCTCCGTCGCGTCCTTCGCCGGCGATCCGATGCTCGTCCACGACATTGATTTCGGAACGGTCAACCCGGGCGATTCCGTGCCAGGCGAGCCGTTTGCGATTTGGAACCTTGCCGACCCGAAATGGAGCATGAACCTCGACCTGCTGAGCATTGTCGGAAGCGGCGATACGGGCCCGCTCACCGCGAGCCTGTCGCCCTTTACCGACTTGGCCGCCGGCCAATCGCACTCCTTTACGGCGTGGATGTGCCCGAGTGAACCGGGGGACTTCGCCGCGAGCTATGCCCTGAATTTCTCCGACAGGCTCGGCACGGGCTCGTGCCAGACGCTCACGCTCAACCTGCGTGGTTCGGTCGTCCCCGAACCCTCGACCCTCATCCTGCTGCTGCTGGCCACGGGCACCCTCGGGCTCACCGTGGGCTGGTGGCGACGGCGACGGCGGTAGTCGCGTAGGTCAGGGCTCGCCCTGACGACCGGCGGCCGGTGACGCAAGGATTCGAATTGTTGGCCCGGGAAAATCGAAATCGAGAAAAAGTGGGTATCCACGAAGGACACGAAGAGACACTAAGGATTTATGGGTGCAGGTCGGCGGCGACGAAGTCGAGCCCCAGCCGCTCCAACGTCTCTTTCGTCGGCACGCCCGACTCGGGGTCCCAGCCCATGGCTTCGAGATAGTCGCGGACCTGCGTGTCGAGGTCGACGGTCACGCCGGCAAGCGGGCCGCTGGCCAAGGGCGGGGACCCGATCATGCGGTCGGGCACCTTGAAATCGACGTTCCGCACGCCCTCGCGGATGTTGAACGCCATCCGCAGCGCGGCGATCCGGTCGCCGATCACCTGGACGTCTTCCAGCGAGAAGTCCTGGCCGGTGGTGTGCTTCAGCGAATCGGTCAGGCAGGTGGGCTGGAGATTGGCCCAGGCGAACATGCACAGCCCGGCGGCGCTGGAGGCGTGGTGATGGGCGCTGACAATGCGATGGACGTTGCCCTTGCCGGTGTAGGTGTATTTGTCCTCGATCGGCGGCGCCAGGCCCGGCGGGGCGAACTGGGCCTCGACCGTCCAGGCGCTCATCTGGGTGTGCCGGCCGGGCGTGGCGTCCATCTTGTAGCTGGTGGCGATGCCCGGGTTGAGCCGCGCGTCGTGCATGGGCAGCTCCTCGCCGTGGACGTGGATGGCGAACGGCTCGGACGCCGCCCCGATCCGCTCGGCCGCCGCCTGCACCCCGTTGGCCAGCACCCGGCCGCCGAAACCCTCGCCCAGGGCGATCTGCCGGGTGGCCTCGACGATGGCCGCGTGGTTGCCCCAGGTCAGCTCCAGCCCGTCGGTGTCGTCCCCGCTCAGCAGGCCGTTTTCATAGCACTCGATGGCGAAGGTGACCGTGCAGCCGGTGCTGATCGTGTCGAGCCCGTAGCGGTTGCAGTACTCGTTGCAGAGGTTGATCGATTCGAGGTTGTCGTTTAAGCACATCGAGCCGAAGGCGGCCAGCGTTTCGTACTCGGGCTTGTGGGTGTCGGACTTGTAGGGGCCGGTTTCGACCTGGGTATGGCCGCCGCAAGCGATCGGGCACCGCCAGCAGCCGAACTTGCGCCGCTGGATGGCGATGACCGCGTCGTCGCTGATCTTGCCGGCGCCGGGGTAATCCTCGGGCGTGCCGGCCCAGTTCTTGATCGGCGCGTCGGACGAGGCGGCGCTGCTGGCCATGAAGCCGGCCGTGCCGTATTGGACCAGCGCGTCGTGGAAGGGATGGCCCTGCATGAACTCGCGGTGCTGCTTCATCGACGCCTTCATACCGTCGGGATCGGCCAGGGGGATTTCGGCGTCGCCGACGGCGATGACCGCCTTGACCTTCTTGGAACCCATCACGGCGCCCAGTCCGCCGCGTCCGGCGGCGCGGCCCTTGTCGTTGATCACGCAGGCCAGCAGGTCCATGCGTTCGCCTGCCGGTCCGATGCTGGCCGATCGGGCCTTCTTGCCGTAGAGTTCCTGGGCCCGATCTTCAACCTCGATCGTATCCAGCCCCCACCAGTCGTCGGCCGGGAGGAGTTCGGCCCGGCCGTTTTCGAGCAGCAGCAGCACGGGCTTGGCGCTGATGCCCTTGAAAATCACGCCGTCGAACCCGGCGGCCTTCATGGCCGGACCGAACGAGCCGCCGGAGTTGGCGTCGCCGAACGTGCCCGTCTTCGGACTCTTGGCGACCACGACGTATCGGTTGGAGGTGACCCCGGGCGTGCCGGTCAGCAGGCCGGCGAAGAACCCCAAGTGGCTTTCGGGGCCCAGCGGATCGACGCCCGGTCTCTGGAGCCGGTAGAGATAGTAGGCCCCCAGTCCGTAGCCGCCAAGGTAATCGAGGTAGAGGTGATCGTTGGGCGTCTCGACCGAGAGTTCTTGCGTGTCGAGATCGACGAAGAGGATCTTTCCCATGGTCCCGGGTACCGACATGCCGTGGACTCCTTCTGGCCTGGAGGGAAGACGGTTCGAACCGCCGTGTGAAGTCTGCAACTGCGTCGAGTCGCGAGTATTGAATATAGCTGCCCATCGCAACCGGTCCAGGGGGGAGGTTGCGCCGCACGAGGGATGACGAAGGCGGACAGACTTCGCCGAAACTTGCCCGTCATGGGCCGAAATGGGGCATTTTCCCGGAACCGATTTGCGTCGGCGGGGTTGAATATTTTATTGTGTGGAGGTCCACCGTCTCACGAAATCCCCCCGAACGGTGGACGGGACAACCCTTTTTCTCAACGAGGAGGTCTGGACGATGAAATTGTGGACGGCAAGTACAGTGCTGCTGGCGTTGGGTGTTTTCGCCGCTCAGCCGGCTTCGGCCCAGCGCCCGAACCCGGAGGACTTCAGAAAGCAATTGCTGGAGAAGTACGACAAAGACAAGGACGGCAAGCTCAGCGAGGCGGAGCGGGCGGAAGCCCGCAAGGAGTTCGAGGCCCGCCGTGGCAGCGAGAGGCCCGATGGCGACCGCCCGTTGCCGGAATTCCTGAAGAAGTACGACACGGACAAGGACGGCAAGCTCAGCGACGAGGAAA
>Ga0307378_10009512_pt1 | contig 12772 bp, 7 predicted proteins | sample UN1MG_FD_202238 | JGI IMG/M metagenome (GOLD analysis project Ga0307378, IMG submission 202238) | Soil microbial communities from Risofladan, Vaasa, Finland - UN-1 | ecosystem: Environmental > Terrestrial > Soil > Coastal area > Acid sulfate soil | place: Finland: Risofladan, Vaasa | collected...
GAGGGGTGTAGCTACCCCCCGTTCCCGCCGGGGCTGGACACCGGCGGCCCAAGTCCCGTACACTCAACGGACCGGATAAAACACCACTCGAACCAGCGAGACGCCGTGAGGGGAGCCACCGCACTTTGTACCGTTTCATCCATCCTCCTCGCCACCGCCTGCGGTGGGGAAGTCGGCGAGGCCCCCGTGGCGGACCCGGCCCCCGAGACGGCCCCCGTTCCTTTTCGGACGGGGGTCGAGGTGCTCTCCGGGGACGGCTTCCGTGCCCTGGACGGCCGGCGGGTCGCCCTGGTCTGCAACGCGGCGAGCGTGGACGCGTCGGGCGCGCCGAGCTGGGAAATCATCTACCGCGCGGAGAACGTCGAGCTCGCCTGGCTCTACGCCCCGGAGCACGGGCTGGGGGCCGACTCCTTCGGCGACCTGGCCGACACGGTGGAGGGTGCCACCGGCCTCGTGGTCAAGAGCCTCTACGGCCGCGGGAGGGCGCCGGACCCCGCCGACCTAAAGCTCCTGGACGCCCTCGTTTACGACCTGGCCGACGCCGGCGTCCGCTTCTTCACCTATACCTCCACCCTCTACCTCTGCCTGGCGGCCTGCCGGGAGGCGGGGGTGCCGCTGGTCGTCCTGGACCGCCCCTGCCCCCTGGGGACGCGGATTTCCGGCCCGCTCCCGGAAGGCGTCGCCCGCTCCTTCGTCGGCAAACTACCGGTCCCCATCCGCTACGGGCTCACCCCGGGCGAGCTGGCGCGGTGGATCGCCGGCGAGCTCCTCCCCGGAGCGCGGGTGGAGGTCGTCGGGCTGGAAGGGTACGCCCCGGAAAAGTGCCTCGATGAGCAGGCGGGCGGGCCGGTCTGGCGTCCGCCTTCACCGAATCTCACCCGCCTGGAGGGAGCCCTCGTCTATCCCGGTATCGGCCTCTTCGAGCCGGCGAACCTCTCGGTGGGCCGGGGGACGGACGCGCCCTTCGAGCGGGTGGGGGCGCCCTGGCTGGACGCCGAGGGGCTGGCGCTCTACTGGGAGGCCCACTGCCCCGGGGCGGTTTACGCCGTCACCGAGTTCACCCCCCACTCGCCCAGCGACGGCCGCTACGGCGGGAAGGCCTGCCGGGGGGTGGAGGTCACCGTCACCGACCGCAACACCTTCGACCCGCTCCGGCTGGCGGTGTACGGCTACGATTTCCTCGCCGTCCGCCACGCCGGTACGCTGGTCGTGGACCGGACGTACCTGCGGCAAATGGCGGGCGACGATTCGCTGGGTCGGCTGATTGCCGGCGAGATCGGGGCGGGGGAGCTCCTCGACCGTTGGGCCGCCGACGCGGAGCGGTTCGCCGCCTCCGTGGAGCCGTACCGCCTGTACCCCCCGGAGCCCTGACCATGTACGACTACGAAGCCCTCGAAAAAAACGTGGCCGCGGTGCGGGGGAGAATCGCCGCCGCGGCCGCGCGCGCCGGCCGGGACCCCGCGGGGATCCGCCTGGTCGCCGCGACGAAGTACGTGGGCGCCGAGGCGCTCCCCCTCCTGGCCCGGGCCGGGGTCCGCGTCATCGGCGAGAACCGCGTCCAGGACGCGCTGGCCAAGTTCACAGAAGTCGGCGATTGCGGCCTGGAGTGGCACTTCATCGGCACCCTGCAGAAAAATAAAATCCACAAGGTGCTGTCCCGCTTCTCCCTCATCCATTCCGTGGATTCCGCGGAGCTCGCCGGGGCGGTCGCCGAGCGTTCGGCCGGCGGACCGACGCCGGTCCTGTTCGAGGTCAACGTCGCCGATGAGGCCACCAAGCACGGCTTCGACCCGGACTCGCTCACCGAGAGCTTCCCCGCGCTCCTTTCGCTGCCCGGAATCTCGCCCCGGGGGCTGATGACGATGGCCCCCTTCGAGGCCGAGCCCGGGGACACGCGGCCCGTTTTCGGCGCCCTGCGCGGGCTGCGCGACGAGCTGGCCCGCCGCCACGGCCTCGGGGGCTTCACCGAGCTCTCCATGGGGATGACCAACGACTTCGAGGTGGCGGTGGAGGAGGGGGCGACCATGGTGCGCGTGGGCTCCGCCCTTTTCCGGGGGTTCGCGGCCCAGACCTCCTGTACAGTCAACCCATAGCATCTTCAATCATGGAGGAACGACCGTGCCAATAGGCGAAGTCTTCAGACACATCTTTTCCGCCGCGCCGATCACCGGCGAGCTGACCTGGGACTACTACGTCATCGCCGCGGTCTACTGCCTGGCCGTCGTATTACTGGGAGTAATCGTCGCCAAGGTTCTCAAGGCCGTCTTTTTGCGTCTGGCCGTGAACCGGAAAAAAACCAGGACCCCCCTCGGCGAGCGCATCCTGGCCTCCCTGGCCGGTCCGCTGCAAGGGGGCGTCATCGTCGGCTCCCTCTACGCCGCCTGGGCCTTGTATCCCTACAGCCCTCCCGTGCTCGACTCAATCCTCGGGGGGGTCCTCTTCGTTCTGGCGGCGCTCGTCGGCGCCCGGTTACTTGTAAATCCCGTACTGGCCTTCTTCCGCTGGTACGCTGAGGAGGCCGAGCGCAAGTCCGGCGTCGTCATCAGCACCGACTTCATCCCCCTCATCCGCAAGGTCCTCACCGTGGCGGTGTACGCCATCGGCGTCATCATCGTGCTGGAGCACTTCGGGGTGGACATCGTGGCTCTGGTGACCGCCCTGGGGGTGGCCTCCCTGGCGGTGGCCCTGGCGGCCCAGGATACCCTGGCCAACATGATTTCGGGCTTCGTGCTCATGGCGGACCGTCCCTTCAGGAACGGCGACCGGGTGAAGGTGGCCGGGGTTTACGGCGACGTGAAACGCATCGGGATGCGCTCCACGGACATCGTGACCCTGGACGGCAACACCGTCACGGTGCCCAACTCCAAGATTTCCGACGAGTACATCGAGAACTTCTCCCAGCCCTCACGCAGGTATCGCATCGTGTTGGAGATCGGTCTGGCCTACGGGACCGACCCCGAGAGGGCCGAGGAGGTAATTCTGGAGTCGGTGCGCGCCACCGATGGGGTTCTTAAAAAACCGGAGCCGGCGGTTTACTTCCTCACCTTCGGCGACTTCTCCCTCAACTTCACTCTCACCTGCTGGTGCAAGAGCTACGCGGTGAGCTGGGTCGTGACGAACGCGGTAAACGTCAATCTGGCCCGGGCCCTCGCCGGGAGCGGTCTTGAAATCCCCTTCCCGACCCGGACGATCCACCTGCCGCCGGGGAGCACGGCACGCAAATTGCGTCCATAAAAGGACGGGACCCCGTCCTCCGGCGGCTCCCCCGGGATGTCCCGAGCCCGACGGGTTCGATCCGGCGATGACCCGATCTCATGTAAAGCGGCTCCCGGACTCGCTTCCCGGCATCGAGAAGATCGTGAACGCCGGAGTACCCTGTCCGGACACCTTTTTGATGACATAGCTGTGTGAAAGTTGTACACTTCTCCTACTTTGAAATTTCTCTCCCCACCGGGGAGGTGCGAGCCGGGGCGCGAATCGTATTCCGTTTAAGGTGAGTCGGTGCGCCGCAATTTGCCGTAGCATTCCGCCACGCACACCCGGCCACCGCGAAGAGACGTCAATGATAGACGACGGCAACAGGCCCGACAAGCCCGATCCGCGGTTGCGCGCAGAGCTACTGCGCTACCGCAACCTCCTCTACGACCGGCTGACCGGCCTGCCCACCCTGCCGGTGGCGTTGAGCGAAATCCGCAAGCTCATAGACGTCAACCACCGCACCGTGGGCGTCATCTGCGTGGACCTCTCCCAGACCGCCGGGCTGGAAAACTCCTTCGGCTGGCAGTCCACCGACGACCTTATCATGAGCCTGGCCCAGCTCCTGGGTGTTTTCAACGACCAGGTCATGGGCGACAAGGGGCTTCTGTTTGAAGAGGCGATTCGGACGGGGAGCTTTTTCCTCTTCTTCGCCAGGGAGGGCCTCACCACGGAGGAGTTGGCGGAGGTCGCGCAACTGGTGAGGGAGTTCCTCTCCGCCAGCGCGGTGGGCCGAGAGCTCGCCGCCAACGGCTTCGACGTCAACATCGGCTACTCCCTCTTCGTGGACGACCCTCTCATCCGCTTCGAGCGCCTGGTGTACACCGCCGCCCGGGACGCCCGGGACATGGCGGTGGACGCCGAGAAGCGCGAGGAGATGCTCCAGTACCGCGAGCTGGCGCAGATTATCGCCGGGGAGCGCATCCGGACCCGTTTCCAGCCCATCATGTACCTGGGCGACCTGAAAGTTTTAGGGCACGAGGCGCTCTCCCTGGGCCCCCCGAACACCATCTTCGAGAACGCGGAGCGGCTGTTCAACTTCGCCGCCCGCTCGGAGTTCGGCCACGCCCTGGACCGGCTCTGCCGGCGTCACGCCGTTCTGGTCGCCCCCGAGCACGTCAAGGACGGGGAGCTCCTCTTCTTGAACACCGCCGCCGTCAGCTTCTCCGACCCCAGCTTCAGCGCCGACTTCGGCGTCGAGAGCAACCTCTTGAAGGAGAACGTCGTGCTCGAGCTTACCGAGCGCACCGCCATCCACGACCTGGCCGCCTTCTGCCGCACCCTGGTCACCTTCAAGGAAGAGGGGTTCTTGATAGCCGTGGATGACGCCGGCGCAGGGTACTCCTCCCTCTCGACCATCGCCGAGCTCCAGCCCGATTTCCTCAAGTTCGACCGCTCCATGGTCTCCGGCATCCACGAGAGCAAGATCAAGCAGGAGCTCCTGAAAACCCTCCTGGAAATGGCCGGCCGCACCGGCAGCCGCGTCATCGCCGAGGGGATAGAGCAGGCCGAGGAGTTGGAGATGATGCGGGAGATCGGGGTGGAGCTGGGGCAGGGCTACTACCTGGAACGCCCCTCGCGGGCCTACTGACGCTTGCGCCCTCTGGAAACGTAGCGAAACTGGGTCTATACTTTAGATGACGGTGTGACTTAAGGTGTCATGAAAAACTCCACCACCTCGCCGCAGACGAAGGTGATTCTGGTCGCCGACGACGAGCCGGACATCGTCACCATCGTCGAGATGATACTCCGCAGCCAGGGCTACGACGTCCTCAAGGCCGCCAACGGCCTGGAGGCGCTCGAGCTCGCCGAGAGGTACAGCCCCGATCTGATTCTTCTGGACATCATGATGCCCGACATGGACGGGTGGGAGGTGCTCCGTCTCCTGCACGTGGATCCGTCCACGGCGGAGATACCGGTGGCCATGATATCGGCCAAGACGGGCAGCCGCGCCAAGATAACCTCCATGCAGGAGGGCGCGGTGGACTACATCACCAAGCCTTTCGATTCCCGGGAGCTCCTGACCAAGGTCCGGGAGCTTCTGACCAGCCAGGGCTAGGCCGGCGGGAATCCCGGTCGCCGAGGGGCGGGGTTGAACCCGTCTTTATGTTATCGGCATTTCCCTATTTTTCCCTCTCCCCGTGGGAGGCCTGCGAGGCACGGGGTAGGGGTGACGATTGAGGCGGTTTCCCTCTCCCTGTGGGAGAGGGATTAAGGGTGAGGGCTGCCTTTGAAAAAACGGCGGGGACTAAAGTCCCCGCCCTACATTTAGAACCGCACGGCAACCTCATAGGGGCCGACCTTCAGGTCGGCCCGCATCCCTCTCCCCGTGGGAGAGGGATTAAGGGTGAGGGCTGCCTTCGAAAAAAAGGTGGTGTTATATCAATCGCGGCGGCCCGCGGAGGGGCCGCCCTACATCATCGCAATTGCAGGTGAGGGTTGCGCTGGTCCCCTCTCCCTTTTAGGGAGCGGCGCGCCGACGGGGATGGGGGTGAGGGCTACCTTTGAACTATTCCCGCACGAGAACGGCCTTCTCCCGTCCGCCCCGAAAGTGCTAAACTACCGTGCAGGCACTGTGACGCCGGACCGGGCCCCGATTCAGCAAACGCCCGCCGAGGACCATTCATGGAACACGAGAACCTGCGTACGCGATTCTTCGGCGCCCTGGGGCGCTTCACCCACCGCCGACGGTGGTGGATACTTGCCGGGGCCGTCGTCGTCACCCTGGGAGCCGGCTACCTGGCCGAGCGGCTCGAAATCAGGACGAACCTCACCGAGATAATGCCCGAGGACAACCCCCAGGTGGTGGCCTTCAGCGACATCACCAAGCATTACGACTCGGCGAACTTCGTGACCGTGGTGGTCCGGGGCGAAAATCCCGAGCTGATGGCCCGGTTCGCCGACCGCCTGGCTCCGCGCCTGACCGCGATGGACTCCTACGTCCGCTGGGTCAACTACCGCCTGGACGACGACTTCGCCTCCCATCACGGTCTGATGCTGCTCTCGGCGGACGACCTGGACGACCTCGCTCCCGTCTTCGAGTCCCCGGCGCTCGACCACACCCTCGCCGCGCTGAACGATTCCCTGGAGAAGACCTACGTGGGCGGCGGCGTCGAAACCCGGGAGCGAGAGAGCGACGCCATCATGCGGATCGAGGGGCTGTACCGCTTCGCGGAAAACGTCGGCCGCTACGGCGCCGGGGAGATCACCGCAGCGCCGGATGATACCGCCCGCCGGGCCGTGCGCGAGCTCTCCCTGGGCGAACCCTACATCTTCTCCGCCGACCGGAGCCTCCTTCTCATCTGGCTCCAGCCCACCTTTTCCATTGACGAGATGGACCGGGTGGTCGTGGCCGTCAACGACATCGAGGCCGTCTGCAAATCCGCCGCGGCGGAGGAGCCCTTCGCCGGGCGGATCGAGGTCGGCCTGGCCGGGGCTCTGGCGCTCGCCCGCGACGAGTACGAGGCGGGGATGGGTGATATGGCCTGGTCCACAATCGTGGCACTTATCCTCGTCCTTCTGGCCCTGATCGTATTCTTCCGCATCGTCGTCGCCCCGCTTCTGGCCGGAATCCCCCTCCTGCTGGCCCTGGTGTGGAGCGCCGGCGCCATGCAGCTCTACTCGGGCTGCCTCAACCTCTTCAGCATGTTCTTCACCGTCTTCATCGTGGGGCTGGGGATAGACTACGCGATTCACATCCTGAGCGGGGTGAACGAGGCGCGGAGCGAGGGACGCCCGATGGAGGAGGCGCTGGCCGTGGGGCTCGGGCGGAGCGGGATGGGGATTCTCACCGGCGCGTTGACCACGGCGGCGGCCTTTCTGTCCATGCTGGCCGGGGAGATGCGCGGCGTCCGGGACCTGGGCTTCGTAAGCGGCGTCTCGATAATCCTGGCCCTGGTGGCCATGCTCCTGGTGCTGCCGGCGCTCCTTTCCATCCGGGAATCACTCCGGGAACGGCGGGCGCGCAGGCGGGGCGTCGCCGTCAAGCTCCCCAAGGGCCTGGCGGTGGAGCTGCCGCTCCTGGGCGCGGTCGGACGCGCCATGGACCGCCGTCCCTGGCTCTTCGCCGCCGCCGGGCTGCTCGTCGGGGGCGGTTTGCTGGTTGCGGCGCTTCTCGGGACTCGATTCGACTGGAACATCTACAACATGGAGCCCAAGGGGCTGGAGTCCATCGAGCTGGCCGGCCTCATCGAGGACCACTTCGACCTCTCCCCCGATTATTCCCTGGTGGTGACCGACTCCGTGGAGCGCTCCCGGGAGGTCTACGACCGGCTGAAGGACAAGGGCTACGTGGGGGAGATAGACACGGTCTCGCGGTTCATTCCCGCGGAGGCGGACCAGGGGGAGCGGGCGCCCGTAATCCGCGGCATTGACGACGCCGTGGCCGCCTGGGCGGAACCGCCGCCGGTGACCGCCGGACAGGTGCTCGGCATGGCCGACGAGCTGGAGCGGCTCCAGCTCAACCTCCTCGAGCTCCGGGTCATCGCGGAGACCTCGGTCAAGTCCGAACTCCAGCGTCGCTGCGAGACGCTCACCGGCTACGACTCGCCGACGAAGCCGCTGGTGGCGCTCGCGGAGTCCCTGCGCCGAGAAGCGGATGACGCCGCCCGGCGGCTGACCGATTTCCAGCGGGCCTACTTCAGGGCGCAGCGGGACTGGCTCCTGGGGGCCGGCGGTGAGCCCGGTTTCGCCAATTCAAAAGAAATCACCGAGACCGACCTCACTCCGGAAATGCGCTCCCGATACCTGAGCCGCGACGGCACCCGCTATCTGGTTACAGTATTCCCCCGCTTCGACCTCTTCGCGGACCAGGACCGGCTCCGGGCCTTCTCGGACGGTGTGGGGGCGGTGGAACCGGAGAGCGTGGGCACGCCGCAGCTCTTTTTGTCCATGATAGACGAGGCCGGGCAGGACGGGGAGCTGGCCACCCTCATCGCCCTGGGTGCTATCTTCGTGCTGTTGTTCCTCGATTTCCGCAAGCTGCACACGACGCTGTTGGCCATGGTGCCGCTGGCGGCGGGGAGCGTCGTCATGCTGGGGGTGATGGCGCTTTGCGGGGTGAAGGTCAACTACATGAACATCTTCGCCGTGCCGCTGGTGCTGGGCATCGGTATAGATGACGGGGTGCACATCATCCACCGCTACCGCCGGGAGGGTAACTTCGATGTCACGCTGTCGCGGACGGGGCGGGCGGTGTTTTTGACCAGCCTGACGACGGGGATCGGCTTCGGCTCGATGATTTTCGCCCGGATGCAGGGCTTCTCCTCGATGGGGATAGCGCTCATGGTCGGCGTGGCGGCGTGCTTCCTGACCAGCGTTTTCTTCCTCCCGGCGCTGGTGCGGGTGGTGGAGCGCTGGGGGTTGAAGGTATGACCGCCCTCCCCGCGGCGGGGCGTAGAAGCTCCGCCCTACATTTTCCCCTCCCCCCTCTGGGGGGAGGCTCGCCTACGGGCTAGGGTGAGGGTAAAACGCGGCGGGGATAGGAATCCCCGCCCTACGTTTCGAATCGCACGATAACCTCGTAGGGGCCGACCTTTAGGTCGGCCCTCTGCGGGCCGCCGCGTTTTTTTAACGCGCAATCACCACCCGCCGGGTGAGGGAGCCGGAATCGGTCGCCAGGCGGGCGAGGTAAACGCCCGGTGGAAGCGCCGAGGCGTCGTAGGAAATATCATGGCGCCCGGCGGTCATCTCACCGTCGAGAATCGTTGATACACGCCGTCCCGAAAGGTCGTAGAGCGATATACTTATACGGCCGTCCTCGGGCAGCGTGTAATCAACCGTGAATGAACCCTTCACCGGGCTGGGGTAGATTGATAACGCAAGCTCCCGAGCTGCTCCGGGGAACGCCACCGCCTCCGTCGGCCCGAAGCGGCTCACCGTCCCGTCCTCCTCGATGGCTTCCAGCCAGTAGAGGTACTCGCCCCCAGCTTCTACATCGCTATCCAGCCAGCGGGCCGCCGTTCCGGGAAGAGCGCCGGAGATTGCATCCGGTTCATTTTCCCCCGCCGACCGCAGGACGTTAAAACTCGCCGGTGCGTCGCCGGTTATCGTCCAGCCGACCAGCACGCCCTCGTCGCAGGTGTTCGCGGAAACCTCCGCCCCCTCCACCCCCGGCCCGGGATCCCAATAAGCGTATTTTAGAGCTTCGTTGGCGTAATATGAGATATGTGGGTTGCCGAGGGAGTCCAGCGCAAGGGAGGTGTATCTTCCCTCCGAGTCCACGGTCTCAATGTGCCAAGAGCTGCCGGTCCAGCTTGCGTATCTGAGATTCCCGTTGCCTCGGTACGAGATGCGAGGTCGGTCGGAAGTGTCCAGCGCGAGGGAAGTGTAGTAGCCTGCGTCTTCGGTGTCAACGTCCAAAAATATCCACTTGTCTTCGAGCCTCCGAGCGTATTTTAAATAACTGCCGTTGGACCAGTATTCCTGATACATGATTCGGGGGTAGCCAGAGGAATCCAACGCGAGTGAGGTGTATTCGCCCACATGCCACTTCGTATCAACGGCTACGCGACCCCAAGTACTACCTGTCCAATAGGCGTATCTAAGGCCTGTATTGGTGAGGTCGTAATACGAAATGTGAGGTTTGCCAGACGAATCATGCGCCAGAGAGGACCACATGCCTACGTCATCCCCCTCGTCAACGGTCTCAGTCAGCCAATAGCCGCCGTCCCAGCGGGCGTATTTTAAATCTCCATTGTTGGGTTCATAATACGAGATGCAGGGATAACCGTTATAATCTATTGATAGGGATGTGTACTGACCTCCCAAGTCAATTGTCTCTGTCTGCCAAGAGCTGCCGTCCCAACGGGCGTATTTTAGGTTTCCGTTGGTGTAGTCGTAATACGAGATGTGGGGGTAATCGTTAGAGTCCAATGCCAGGGATGTCCATTCACCTACGCTTCCCTCCGAGTCAACTGTCTCTGTCTGCCAAGAACCGCCGTCCCAGTGGGTGTATTTGAGATCCCGGTTCCACACATCGTAATACGAGATGTGGGGATAGTCGGAGGAGTCCAGCGCCAGGGAAGTGTACCAGCCCACATAGCCCTCCGAATCCACCGTTTCGATGTGCCACTCGCCGGCGGACGCCGCGCCGACGAATACCAGCGCGAAAACAACGCAAAAAAGCCTCTTCATCGTAGCCTCGTTTCACAAAAGACGCTTCGAACCACTTGAACGATTAAACCTGGGAAGAGGGATCAACCCACCCCACCTTTAATATACACCCTTCCCGCGCCGAAGGCAAAAAAAGCGGTCCGGGGACCGCTCTTTCATAAAAGCTGGAGGCGGCACCCGGACTCGAACCGGGGATGAAGGATTTGCAGTCCTCTGCCTTAGCCACTTGGCTATGCCGCCGGCAGGGGGGGATTTTAGCCCAAGACGGGTGCCCGGTCAAGGGCGGCTTGCCGACACGGCGCGTCTCGACCTATAATCTCCCGAACCTTCGCCGGAACGGGGGATTCCATGGCGGCCTTTTCCCTGCTGGGCACAATCCTGTCGCTCCTGGGTGTTCTTAGCCCCGACTCGCTGCCGGCCGACGTCTTCAACCAGCCGATGCTCACCGGCGCCCCGGACGACTCCCTGGTCGCGATTTACGTGCCGGACCTCCTGCTCGACTACGAATCCCTCGCGAACCAACCGCTCCTGGCGGGTCTCTTCTCCGGGTGGCCGCCCGAGGAGGAGGATTTCCCCCAGGCGCTGGCGCAGTACACGCTGGAGGAGCTCTTCGGGCTGGTCCGCTCCGAGCTGGCCCTGTACCTCACCACCCCCGACCCGGACTCGGAGTGGATGGAGCCGGAGCTGACCCTCATGCTGCGCCCCCGGAACCCCGAAATCTTCGCGCTCCTGGACGCGCTCGTTGACGAGCTGGGCGCCCTCGAGCTGCCCGAGGGCTTCGAGGGCTTCCGCGCCTTCGGCGGCGAGGACAACGTCATCGCCTACACCGACGAGCTCATCTACTCCTCGCAGTCGGTGGAGGAGCTGTCCCACGTCGTTCACCACGGGTACGGGCTGGGCGATTCGGCGCGGTTCCGGACGTGCACGTCGCAGCTCCCGAAGAGGCTCGCCCTGGCGGCCTACGTGGACCTCCACGGCCTGGTTCGCCTGCCCGTGTACGACTGGTGGTCGGAGAGCTACACGGAGCCGGAGCTGACGCCCTTCGAGGAGAGGCTGGACGCGGTGGGGGTGGCGCTGGTCCCCGGCCCGGACGGCGGAATCCGGGTGGACCTCACCCTGTCCGAGGGGGAGCCGGTCGAGCTCCTGGACGCCTTCGGTGGTCAAAGTCAGGTCAACGGGCTCATGGGCCGCTACCCCGACCACTGCCTTATCGCCGTCGAGGCGCACCTGGCGCGCCCGCTGACGACCCTCGCCGAGCTGGGGCTGGCGTTCTACGTTCAGGAAGCGGCGGTCTCGGTGGAGGCGATACCCGAGAACAAGAAGCAGTTGTACTATCTACCGCTCCCTCCGCCCCCCGCGCCGGAGCCGGAAATGCCGCCCGAGGTCCTCGCCGCGCTCGGGGAGCTGGACGCCCTGGCCGGGGACACGGTGGGGATGTCGCTCCACGCCCTGCCCGGGGAACCGCAAAGCGAGGTCGCGGCGGACTTCCTCGACGACCTGCTGGACATGGAAGTGGAGTACGCCGACCCCCGGCTGGCGTTTTACTTCGAGAGCCCCGACCCGGCCGCCCTCGCCCTTGGCCTGATCGCGCTCATGTCGGTGACGGAGGGCGTCCCGGCGCAGGGCGAGGAGGTCACCGTCGGCGGCGTTCCCGGCCTGCGACTGGAGCTGGACGAGGGCAAGAGCCTCTACCTTTTGGAGTTTAACGGCTGCCTGGTGGTGACGCCGGACGGCCCGTCCGCGGAGTTCATCGCGGAGAACTTCGGCGGGGCGAACACGCTCGCCGGGGACGGGGCTTTCCGGTCGTCGGCCGCCTCCACCACGGAGCCGGTCAACCTGGCGGCCTGGCTGGACATGCCCGCGCTCCTGGACGCCACGGAAGGCCCCGACGCCGTGTACGCGACCGGGATGCCGGGCATGTCGGCCGGGATGGGATTCAACGCCGCCGTCACCGGGGGACGTGTCACCCTCGAGGGGGACTCCCTCCTCGCGGAGTTCATCCTCTTCGGCCTCGGTTTCTTCGGGATGTAGCCGTGCAGAGCATCTTCAGCGTGGACGAGATGGCGGAGTACTCGCGCCGGCAACGGTCGCAGGGGTACGGCATCGCCCTCGTCCCGACCATGGGCTACCTGCACGAGGGGCACCTGTCGCTGGTCCGGCTGGCGCATAAACTTGCCGAGCGGGTGGTGGTGAGCATCTTCGTCAACCCGACGCAGTTCGGCCCCGGCGAGGATTTCGACCGCTACCCCCGCGACTTGGATCGTGACCTGGGGCTCCTGCGGAAGGAGAAGACGGACTGCCTCTTCCACCCGAGCATCGAGGAGATGTACCCCGAGGGCCACGCCACCGAGGCGCGGGTCACCGGTCCCCTGACCGAGGTGCTGTGCGGCGCGGCGCGACCGGG
>Ga0307378_10009513_pt1 | contig 12770 bp, 8 predicted proteins | sample UN1MG_FD_202238 | JGI IMG/M metagenome (GOLD analysis project Ga0307378, IMG submission 202238) | Soil microbial communities from Risofladan, Vaasa, Finland - UN-1 | ecosystem: Environmental > Terrestrial > Soil > Coastal area > Acid sulfate soil | place: Finland: Risofladan, Vaasa | collected...
TGGTCGGGCGTCGAGCCGACTGGGCGGGGGCTAGGTCCAGTTGGCTCTGGAGCTTCTGGTTCTTGGCTTTCTCCGACCGCAGTTGCTGCTCGAGTTCCATGATTCTGAGGCGCAGTTCCCGGTTGGTCATCAGATTGGGATCTTTGGAGGACAGACCCCATCGCGACGGCTGCGTGACGCTTGTCTGGCCCGGGCAGACTCCCGCCAGCGCAAGCACAACCGCGCCGGTACGCAGAGCACAACGCCGCCAAGCGGGTGCGCTCATGGCCTGGTCCTTTCAGTTCCCCCGTTGATGATGACAGTGACTGTGCCCAACAGGATTTTGGACCGCTCGGTCTGAAGTCTCAGCACGATCTCCTGGCGGGTCTCGGCGTCCTTCTTCCTGCCCTCCCACTGCTTCTTCTCGCCCTGGCAGTTGGCCAGCTCGCCTTTCCTGCGGCCCAGCTCGCCTTTGAGGTCCTTGAGCCTTTGCTGCGCCCCGGCGAGACTGTCATCGTTCTCATTCCGCCTAGCCGGGAGGTTCTTCTGCTCGTCGTGGAACTGCCTCAGGTTCTCCTTCTTCGTCATGAGATCGCGGTCCTGTTCTCTCTTTGCTATCTCCTTACGGGCGTTGTCGCATGCCTCGCGCAGCTCGCGGAACCTGGGGTTGCCTCTCTGCTTGGGGTCTCTGGGCAGCTTGGCCTCCAGCTCGGCCAGCTTCTGTCTGGCGGTCGGAAGGCCCAGGTCCTCCTCTCGCTTTCGGACCGCCTCTTCCGCTTTGCGTATCTCCTCGGGCAGACGCCTTTCTCTTTGATCGAGATGCTTCTTCTGGTTCTGATGGCGATGCTTCTCGTCGTTGAGGTTCTTCTCCGCTTTCGGGATCGCATTGCCATCCAGTGCGCTGATCTTGCTCGACAGATCGCTGATCCTTGCTTCGCGCTGCTTGATCTCGCCTTGAATGGTTGCGGGAGTGCTCTCCGGCGCCCACAGGCAATTTGCAGTGGTGCGGTCATCCTTCGACTCCAGCCGCAGGCGGAAGGCTAGGCCATTCTTCTTCTTGGCATCGACGGCGTCGGTCCCGGCGCCGTCCTTCAGAACCCAGTGTTCGCCCTTATCGATCGCAGCCACTACCGGTTTGACTTCCCAAGGACAGTCGACTTGCTGAGGGCGCACGGGCGGGTCTTCCAGCGCCAACCGGATCTTCGCCGGCTTGATGAACTGGCATTGGCGCAGCTCGCGGTTGGCCGCGTCAAACACGTGAATACTGCCGTGGTGAATCGCGACCTCGAGCCGCCGAAGCGTAGGCTTGTCCTCATCTTTCTGAGCCACATCCCGAGGCCGCTGCCACTTCCAATGCAGCGCACCGTCCTCGACCCATCCGACGCCCAGGATCGCGGTGGCCGCGTTCCCGTAATTGTCCTTGCCCTTCCAAACCACGTACAGCCTGCCGTCGGACTTGCCCGATTCAGGATCGGTCTCACTCAGGCTGAACGGAGACAGGGACTCCTCATCGATGGTCAGTTTGAGCGTTACTTTGGCGGCGCCGGCAGGCACTGCGCAGAGCTTCCATTGGTTCTTCTGGATTGCGCCGAACTTCCCGATCGGACTGACATATGTGGCCAGATAGACGCCATCGACCTTTCTGTCGTCGTCTGTGGGGACCGGGCGTGTGCCGGTCGCCGTGTTAGGGTCGCGGCCGTTAGCGTGCGGACTGCCGCTCGTGGAAGCGGATGCGAGTTGGCCCTTCAGCATGGCGTTTTCCTCCTTGAGCTTGGCCAGCTCACCTTTCAGCTCACCTTGCCGCTCCAGGTCGGCCCGCGCCTCCCGAAGTTCTCGTTCAGCCGTTTCTCTGCCCCGCTTCTCCTCTTCGGTTTGCGTCCGCACCTTTGCCAACTGCGTCTGGAACTCGGCAACGAGCTTCTTGTTCTCGTCGAGTTCCCTCCTCAACTCCTGAAGCGGGCCGGGCACCACGGGGGGCGGCTTTGGACGGGCGTAGTGCCACACCAGTAGCCCGCCTATCGCAAGCACCGCGAGAGGCCAGACAATGGCCACTGTCCAGGCAAGCGTCCGCCGCCGTGGCGGAGGGGCCATCCGGCGCGCTGCGGTCGATCCTGTCGGCTGCGCGGCGGCCCGGCCCAGCGCGGAGGGCGGCGCCAGATCGTCTCCACCGACCAGCTCATACTCGCTGGGAAACGCCTCTTCCTGAGCGGGGGAGGCCTTGGCGCCGGGCACGGAAACAGCGACGGCCCTGTGGGGCTCTTCGCGAAGCTCGCCGGTGCGGGCCATCATGACGTATTTGTTCGCAGGCGCCTCGCCAGGGGGGTTGGTCAGGTCGATCAAGACGCCGCTGGTAGCCCTGGAGCGCGCCGAGTTGGCGCCCGGCGTGCCGATCGCGCAGCATCGCCATGAACAGGTCAGGCCGGCGGGCAGACTGTCGAAGTAGGTGCTGAAAGTCACCCGCCATCGGACCTTCTCCGGGAGCAGGGCGATGGCCTCGTTCAGCAGGGGCAGCACGTCCATCCCCGGCTCGAAGAGGATGTAGGCGGGTTTGGAGGCGTCCAGGAGAAAGGCCTGGGCCAGCATCCCGCCCCAGCCGGCGTCCCCGGTAAGTTCGGCCCATCGCTGGCAGGCCCTCAGCGGGTTCGGCCCGTCCGGCACGGTCTTGCCGACCGGCAGGACCTGCGGCTCGCCGGTCCACTTGCCCTCCATCACGCCCGGCTGCATCATTACCCACGCCGGTCCCGCGGGCACCTGCTCGGAGGTGTTGACCACCACGTGATGTGCGAGCTTGTTGAAGCGGCCCTGGTAGTCGGCCCCGGCGAAGCAGACGTGTGACAGTATGCTGTAGAAGTGCGCCCCGATGTTGACCCGCCAGTGGGCAAAGATGGGCGGGTTCTTGGAGCGGTTGGGACTGCCCACCGGAAAGACGGGCCGATATCCCCCCAGCGACTCCAGCTTCTGGATCATCGTGGCGGGCATGCCCGTGGTGTAGGCGACCGTGCAGAAGCCGGTGCTTCCCGGTTTGAGCCCCTTGGGAGCCGACGTGTAGTAGAGTTCGAGTGCCATGGCCTCTCCAGTTTTTCGACGGCCAACTCAGTTCATCTTTCTTACCAGCCCCGTTGCCCACACCGTGAATGCATAGACCACAGGGACCGTTGCCCAGCGGGGCTTGATGTCTCGCGGGCGGATCACCAGCATGTCGTTGTCCTTTCCGGGGCCTGATGATCGCTGCGCGCTTGGCGAGCAGCCCAGTGCGGACACCGGCATGTAGACGACCTCCTTGCAGCAGTCCTCGGCTGCGGCGACGAACTCCGGCGCCAGGTCGCGCAGGAAATGGCGGACCTTTCGCGAGACCCGCTTGACGCGCCGCAGGTCGATCCTCGCCAGTCCGTCGGGGCTGTCCTCCGTCCGCACATAGGGATCACTGGCCAAGTCTTCATCGATCAGCCCCTCCCAGATATCCGACTTCGAGACGAGCACTATCAGGGGCTGATCCAGCTTGCTGTGGGCCGGCATGTTGGCGTGCAGCCGGACACGCACCGCCGCTTCCGTCAGGATGGTGGACTGAAGCTGAGTGTGGGCATACCTGCCGAGCTGGGGATCTTTGCTGAGATCGCGGCATGCTTCCCTGATACGCGGGTCTTGAATCGGATCGTAGATGAACATCAGAACCTTCGAGCAAGCAACGTGCTGGGTTCCGGGGGCAACCGGCGTGTCCATCCTGGGGAGGAAATGCTCTCCTGCGTTGTCGTACAGGCACAGAACCCTGGTCAGCTCTTCCACCTGCGAGGGATTGAAGTGCTCCTTGAGCGGTCTCATGCTGAAAAGAAACGGACGGGGCAGAAGCACCGACTGGCCCTCCAGATTGGTCGAATCGTAGTGGGCGCTGCTGTCCAGTTGCGTCTTGATGATGCCGACGGCGTGGTCTCGCCGTTCCTGAAGGAAGAGCATCTTCTGGTACTCGTTCAACGTTTCGTTGATGGTCGGGTCGACATCGCTGAACACCAAGCCGAACTCCGTGGGCAGGATTCGGCCCAGCTCCCATGTCATCGCCGTGAGGAAATAGGACTTGCCGCTATACGGCACCCCGATGAGCGAGAAGATAAGCGGCTCGTACCTCAGAAACACCCGGGGGATGATCAGATGGCACCTGGGGCAGGCCAGGCTCTGGCAGGCCAGTCCCCTGGCGTCCAGGGCTTCTCCGGTGACGTTGAAGCGGGTGGGCAGGAACCTAAGGAACTCGTCGGACCCAAGCACCGGATCCCCCCGCAGGTCCTCGTGCTTTGCCACCCAGACGATCTCACACGTCTCGAATCGGTGCCAGCAATGAGGACAGGTGATGAATTTGAGCAGTCTCCCGCGGGTTCCCTTGCCGCTGGTTCGCACCGAGGCACTCGCTGGCATCGTAGCCTCCTCAGGTCTCTTCAGCAAATCATCCGGACACTCGCTCTGGTGGCCTGGAGACCGCCGGTGGCTGCCAGACCTCAACTGCCACCGCTGGCAGAGGTCCCGACCCGTCCCTTGCCGGCCACCGGGCCGGCAGCCTCTCATCAAAAGTGCTTCCCAAGCCTATATTTACATCACCATCTAACGTTCTGTCAAGGCCCAGCCGCAAGTGTTGCCCTTGTGGGGCTGTCCGCGGCGCGGCTGGGAGCTGGGGCCACACGCCGTCGGCGGTCGGCCTGTCTGGCGAGGCGTAGCTGGCGAACACGTCATTGGCCATGGTGCCGCCCGATCCTCTGCGGCAGTGTCACGAAGAGTATCACCTTCACAGAATGTTTCGAGAGCGCCATGTGGGCCTCCCGGGCCTCTTCCTCAACCCGGCTTCATGCCGAGCCTGCGCATCGTTCGATAGAGCGAGCCGGTCGGCACGCCGAGCATCTTGGCTGCCTCGGCCACCCGTCCGCCCGTCTGATCGAGGGCGTTCTCGATGGCTGTTCTCTGCGCTCGCGCAACGACCTCCTTTAGCGTCTGCGGCGCAGTGCTGCGGGCATAGAGGCCCTTCGGCAGGTGCTCCATCCCTATCGTTCCGCCCCGGCACCGCCCAACCGCATGCTCCAGCACGCGGAGCAGGTCGGATATGTTGTTCGGCCAACTGGCCTGCCCAAGGGCCCGCACCACTTCGGGCGCCACTCGCGGCGGGGCCGCCATGCCCCTGCGCATGGCTATTTGCCTCACCATATCTTGGCAGAGCTGTTCGGTGTCCTCGCGGCCTCGCTCGGCCAGGGACGGGATCCTCACGTGGCGGCCTCGCAGCTTCAAGGCAAGCTCGGGAACGACCCGCCCGGTTTGCTCGAGCATCTCTGGCGGGAACCTGGACGTCGCCAGTAGTTTCACGTCGCGCTCTAGCAAGCCTTCCCGGTCGACGCCGACCAGGCGCCCCGCCGCGCCTGGTCCGGCGGCTGAGGAGGGCAGTCGGACGGCGATCTCCTCCTGCACCGCCATTGGCAGCTCCTCAACGTGGTGAAGCACGAGCAGTCCCTTGTCCGCCTCGTTGAGGTAAGGCGTGAGCTCGTCGACGGCCCCCCGTCCCCCGCCGAAGCGGCGCCGGCTCCCGGCCACGTAGTAGTCTTTGAAGAACGACCCACAGGGCAGGATGATCGGCCGGGCACTGCCCCCAATCTGTCGCCAAAGGGCGCGTATCAGAAACATCTTGCCCACCCCCGGCTCCCCGGTCACCAGTCCGTATGGCAAGTGCATAAGCTCGTCGAGGTCCTCCAGGGCGTGGCGAAAGCACGCGCTGGTGCCGACGATTTCCGGTACGTGCGTGAGGGCAGGGGCGCCGGAGGCAGACGCCGTCGCCTTGATCTGTCGGACGATCTCCAGAACTGCCTCGGCAACGGCCTTGACCCACATGCCCCTGTTGTCACGTTTCACCCAATTGCTAACTATCGGATGCTCGGACGCTTGTAACTGTCCGGTGCCGGCTGCACGGCTGGTGACGTACACGACGCGCGGCCGCCGGGCAGGGGCCAGGTCGATGACTTCCCTGGTCAGCTCTGTCAGCCACGGCGCGTCGCCGGGAAGACCGTTCCTGTCGTCCAGGGCGATCACCGGTGCGGCCCGGGCCTCCATGGCAATGCGGGTTATCACTGCCTTGTGATCCTTTCCGACCGCTATAGTCTGCAGCTCAACCGCGCCCGGACCGAGAAGCTCCCTGAGCCTGCGCCGCCTCGCGGCGAGCCTCTTCGGCTCCAGTGATGAATCGAACGCCACGAAAAACGCCCTCATCGGCGGCCCCTTCGCTCGAAGATTGTGGACCGGATAGTATCGCACCCACATAGAAGCTGCAACCCAGGGCAGTCGGGCCAGGCACTTCACTCCGGGCGCCGGTCGATCCGGACGTGCGCCGCGGCCTGACTGGCGTGATGCAGGCCGCTCAAAGCAGTTGTCCAGTCCTCTACGCATTTCAATCTTCCAGCTGCTGCCGATCTCATCGGCCGGCCTATTCATAGGGTACGCGCGGGGGTCTGAGTGAGACGATAGGCTGAGCCACAAGCCCGAGCACGGATACAGAGAAAGCTGCTCAACTGTGGCGCATGCGCGACTCAAACCTCTCGATGCGCCATGGCAGGCGAAGGCACGCGCAAAGCAGTTGCTTCCCGCGGATTCGGCGGATAGGCTTGCCTCCGGCAATCGCGAGGCATCTCTAGGAGATCGCGCCATGGCGGGAAGGCGGTTTGCACTGTCTGCCAAGGTACTGGTTCGCGACGAGCACGGCCGCGTGCTGCTGCTGAAGCGGTCGGCGAACTCAAAGAACAACCGCGGCAAGTGGGACCTGCCGGGCGGCAAGGTGGACACCGGAGAAAGCTTCGACGAGGCGCTGCTTCGTGAAGTTGCCGAGGAGACAGGTCTGACCGTTTCGCTCGTGGGGGTGGCCGGGGCCGCTGAATCGGATCTGCCCGATCGAAAGGTGGTGTACCTTCTGATGGAAGGCAACCTGACGTCCGGCGAGGTGCGGCTGAGCGACGAGCACAACGAGTTCGCCTGGGTCGAGCGTTCAAGGCTTGCGGCAGTGGATGTCTGCGAGCAGTTCCGTTCCTTCCTGGAGGCGTACGGTGGCCAGGCCGGGTAGAAGAACAGATGCCGGTGGTGCTCTCACGCGGGCCCGGATGCGCCAGTTCGCGAAGCTGGACATGGACGGGATGTCGCGCCGCACAAGGGATTCGGCCAACGAGGACTGGGTGCGCGCGCGGATCGCTTGGTTCGGGGGGCACCGGCCGAAGTATCGGCGGATGGCGGCCACGCTCCAGCAGGTGCTTCAGGCCGCCGCGGACCGCCTTGCTCCCTTGGCGATCGTACAGGCCCGCGCCAAGACGCTGGCCAGCTACACTGAGAAGCTCCAGCGCAAGCTGGAGAAGTATCGAAAGACTGATGGCGAGGGCAGACTCCTGCATCCCATCACGGACCTGTGCGGGGCAAGGGTCATCACCCATACGTTGACCCAGGTGAAGACCGTCTGCGGGTTCATCGAGAATCACTTTGACATCGACGCGAGGAACAGCGTTGACGTGAGCACCCGCCTGAGGGCCAACGAGTTCGGGTACCTTTCGGTTCACTATATCGTTCGCTTCCGGCCGGGCGTGTTCCCCACCCGGTCCGTCCCGGTCAACGTGCCCGCGGGGCTGTGCGGGCTCGACGCGGAAGTGCAGGTTCGGACCTTCCTCGAGCACGCCTGGGCCGATATCAGTCACGATATGAGATACAAGAGTTCCTTCAGGATTCCTGACAAATGGGAGCGCGAATTCGCCCGCCTTGCGGCGATCCTCGAGGACGCCGACGGGGCCTTCTGCCGGGTGGAATCGGGACTCGCCGAATACGCGGCGAACTACGGCGCGTATATGAGCGAGGAGCGCATGCGGGCCGAGATGGGCAGAGCGGAGGTCGTGCTTCAGGTGGATCCGGCGAACGTGGGGGTGGCCCATCGGATAGCGAGGCTGGCGATGTGCCTGGGCCACTGGGCGAAGGTGATCAAGGTCCTCACGCCGTTCGTTGACTCGGAGTCGGCCCCGATTCTTCGCGACCTCGGCGTGGCAATGTGCAAGCGCTACAAGAAACGCAGCACCGGTTTCCGCAGGGGCCAACGGTATCTCGAGCAGGCGATCGCCCTGGAACCCGGCGACTCCGACGCCATTGCCTCTCTGGGCGGCACGTGGCGCGGCATAGACGAGGGCAAGGCCCTCAGCACATATCGGCAGGCATTTGAGGCCAACCCGAGCGACCCGTATCCGCTGGGCAATTACCTGGAGTGCGAGATAGCAAGGCGGAAGGACCTGAGCCCGGTCCGGTTTGCGCTGGCGAGCCTGAACGCGGCCATTCAGAAGTGCCGGAATCAGGCGGACGTCGGGATGAATATGCCGTGGGCATTCTACGACATGGGCAAGTTCCACCTGCTGCTGAAGGAGCCGTACGAAAGCCTCCGCATGTACGCAAAGGCCGTAAGCGTCAGTACGTCCAAGGCCATGGTGGCCAGATCATTGGATTCGGTGAATCGGTTGCGGCTCAGCAGGGAGGAAGTCCCCGGGCTTCAGTGGGTGAGGCGTTTCCTTGCCCTTGCGGCAGCCGTGAAGTTCGGGCAAGGCGGGTTGTCTCGGTCTCTCAGGTCGCTGGCCTCAGCGAGGCGCAAGCCGCTCCGGGCTCCGATCGTCGTCATTGCCGGCGCGTGCGGCGGCAGCGCAGGTCGCCGGGTTGACGCGTATCGGCGACTTGTGTTGGCGGCATTCCGGGACTTCAGTGGCACGGTCGTCTCCGGAGGGACGACGACGGGGGTTGGCAGGCTGGCCGGAGATGTCGGGGCCTCGTGCGGCCGCAAGGTCCGGACAATCGGCTACGTGCCGTCAGGGGCGACTGCCGATGGGGACCGCCGGCGATACCACGAGATCCGTCGCACTGGGCGTGGGGACTTCAGCCCGCTAGAGCCCCTTCAGGCCTGGATTGACATCCTTGCGTCCGGCGCGAACGTTCGCCACGTGAGGGTTCTTGGTTTCGGTGGAGGACCTCTCGCCGCTGCCGAGTACAGGATCGCCCTGGCTCTGGGCGCGCGCGTTGGCGTTGCCGGGGACAGCGGCGGCGCCGTCTCTGAATTAGTGGCGGACAGCGACTGGCGCGGATCGGAAACGCTTCTCCAACTGCCTCCGGACTGCGCGACGATTCGGGCATTCATCGCCCCGGCGACCCCGTCGCCGCCGACGACGATCAGGGAGACCATCGCCAGAGCCATTCACGAAGCCTATCGTCTCGAGCAGGCCCAGCGTCATCGCACCGATGAACCCTCCACGGCGGACTGGGATAGCCTGCTGGAGTACCTCAAGGAGTCTAATCGACAGCAGGCGGACCACATCTTCGAGAAGCTTGACGCGTTGGGCTACGTGGTTCGGAGGCCTCCAAGGAGGACTCGCATCTCTCCCAGGGAGTTCACACCGAAAGAAATTGAAGCGATGGCCGAGATGGAACATGGCCGGTGGAACGTCGAGCGGATACTCGATCGTTGGACACTGGGTGAGAAGAAGGATGTTGCGCGGAAGGTCTCTCCGTACCTGGTGCCGTGGAAGGACCTCCCGGAGAACGTCAAGGACTGGGACCGCCAGGCGGTTCGCGCCATCCCAGAGTTTCTTGCCCAGGTCGGGCTTGAAATTCGTGGCAGGAAGATGGGACACTGACAGGCATCCCTGAGTGGCGGGTGAGGCGGCCGCGGCAGGCTTTCCGCCGGGCGCACTCGTGCGGGTGGAGTGTCGATTCGCAGAAGCGGTCACGGACTCGTCTGGGGACGATGATGGCAATCGTGCTGAAGGCTCTGGAGCCGGAGACAAGGCATGAGGTCCACATCAACGGGCCCGTCGCGCACCTGGGTCGAAGCTGTCCGGAGGGCAAGGAGGGCCTGGCATTAATCGCCAGGGGCGTTGCGGACCACCACGGCAAGATATTCCACGGCTTCAACTCCTACTACTATGTGAGTCTTACAGACCGGCCCACCGAGCTGTTCCGTGGTCCCAACTTCTCCTTCCACCTCGACCAGCTCGCTCCCCAGTGCCCCGTGTACGACGGGGACCAGCTGAAGATGGGCGAAGCGCTGGTTCGAATCATCAAGCTGACTCCTCCTGTGCCCGCACCTGTTGCGGGACGACGACGGAAGCGTTCTCCGTTGACTGCCGGACTGCGGTGCAGATACGTGGATTGCCGTCGTGGCTGTGAGTCGTCCAGGCTCGGCGAGGTGGTCCACGCCACGAGTGGACATATATATAGGATTCGCAATTACGCGGAGCCCCACGAGATACTCCGCGCATCCGTTGACTGGATGTTGGAGCTCTACGAGAAGCCGGTCGGACTGGGAATCCGCCCGAAGCTGACCGTACCCGAAGCGATCGCGATCAAGCCCAGGCCGGACTTGGCGCCGTCCTGGCCGGGCTCTCACGTGCCGATCGAGAAGGCGGTCTCGAAGGGCGAGGCCGTTCGCGCGGTCGAGCAGCGGGGGATACCGCCCGAGCGTTTCGACGCCGGAGCCGCCTTCATATACACCAGCGATGACGGCAAGCTTGCCGGCATCGGGGCTGGCATTCTGGAGGGCATCTACGACGCGGAGGCCGTTCCTCGGGCGAGTCATTTCCTCCTGGTTCAGTATCCACCCGACAGGAAGCCGAACTGGCTTGACGCATGCGTGGTGCACCATGTGGCGGCCCAGATCTCGCAGTTCCTCGGCGACGTCAGGGCCAATCGGCTCCGCCAGCTTCGCGAGGTGGAACGCCGATTGGTGATGGATAGAAACCATGTCTATCACGAGGTGAGGGGCAAGTGCTCCGAGGTCCGAAACGCGATCAAGAGGGTCAAGTCGGCGCTGAAGGCCGGGTCGCAAGTCGCCCGTTCCGATCTGGATTCCCTGGAGGACGTCTTTGAGAGCCTGGTCCAGTGGGCCAAGAAGGGCGAGTGGAGCCTCAGCCCCGCGGGACTGATATATGCCAAAGCGGACTTACACTCCCTCTGCGCGGGAGTATTGCGGGCCGTGTTCGGCGACTCCGAGGAGCTCAAGTCGCTGACGAGGTGGGAAGTCAGAGCCGGGCCGAAGCCGGATGCGCGATTGGCCGGTGTGCCCTGCGACCGGGCCGCCATTGAGAGCTGTGTGTACGATCTGATCGTCAATTCGGACGGGGCCCTGGGCAAACGGGGCAAGGATCCCCGGCGAGTGTGCATCTTCCTGGATGTCATCGAGCAGGACGGCCTGCCCTATTCGCGGATACGGGTGGCCGACAACGGGGTGGGCATGGCCCCTGAGATTCGCAGCGCGATCTTCGGGGCCAGGTTCTCTACGAAGAGGGGCGGACGCGGCTTGGGGGCGATGAGGACGGCGGACCTGGTGGCACGGCACCGCGGGTTCATTGAAGTTGCCAGCGCCCCGGACGAAGGGACGGTGGTGGACATCCTGCTGCCGATGCCTCGGTCGTCGCGGGGCCTGGACATGAAAAGGCCCGGGGCCTGGTTGGCGCCGTACACTGAGCAGGCCGCACTGACACCATTGGTGAAACGCGGCGACCTGAGCGCGCTGCTGCGACAGGACGCCGAACTGGGCAACTGGTATCGACTATAGAGAGAACGGCTATGATCGTGATCTTGCACATGGACGACGACAGGAATCACTGGCTGCGGCAGGTCGCCCGTCGCGCCGACGAACTGGCCGGCGAGCTGGGGCCGGTCAAAGTCTTGCCGCGGGATACGCTATGGGGGGCGAGGAACGTCATCAAAGGCGAGGACCCCGAGATGCGGCAGCTCGCAACGCAGGGCCACCGGCTGAATATGTTGGTGGCGGACCTGCTGTTGGGGGGAGGTACGGAGGCCGATGTCAGGCAGTGGCTGCTGGGCGTCAGGGAGCTGGTCACGCGAGTGGAGCCCACAGCCGCCAGAGGTGTTGCGCCCTCGCGGCTGAAGGCCGTGGTTTCAGGACCCGAGATGCAGGAGATAGACGAGCAATGCCCGGCCTTCCCTGTCGGCAGGCTTGCGGCGGCAAGAGGGGTCAAGGTCATAGTCCTCACCAACGTCGAGAAGTTCCTGCCGCCGGAAGACCTCGATCTCGACGCGGAACGCCGGATCGTCATGGCTGCCTGCGGGGCCTGTGCCTATGTCCTCAAGACAGACGACCGGTGGCTGGAGAAGCTCAAGGAGGAGATGGCCGTGGTGTCCAAATGACTGTGCGCCTCCTCTGCTTGTCCACCCGAAATATTCGGTCAGGGCTGTACTATAAGGACTTATGACAGGTTGTCATCGGAGGTGAGTTCTGCCATTGCAGACGCATGAATACCGTCATCAACTTGTTCATGAACCTTCGGAATGCCCTGAGATGCATCGGTGAGTTGGTCGGTTACCTCCTGCGTTTCGCCAGCATGTTCTTGCGGACCAAGGCGTCGCTGGCTGCCCGGCTGGTAGCTGCCGAGAGTCAGCTGGCCGTCTGTAAGCGGCGGATTGAGCAGAAGGAACATCCCAGGCCCAGGTTCACCACGGGCTTTCGGCTTCTGTGGGTCGTCCTGTCTAAGCTGTGGACTCCATGGCATGCTCCGCCTAAGCAGCGCTCAATCGCCTTGCTCCGTCTCCTCTCTCCGCGAGACAAGGTCCATCATGTGCTGGACCGGGTCGCTTACGAAGCCCCCATCTGTCTCCAGTTCATCTGGCGTGAATTTCGCTTCTGGCCAGATATGCTCCTCGCAGGACCACTCACCAAGCACGGCACACAGCTTGTTCACGTAGTCGCAACGGAGACCATCGGGCTGGTTGAGGGGCCGTAGCGGTTCTGCAAGGGCACCCGCCAG
>Ga0307378_10009517_pt1 | contig 12765 bp, 6 predicted proteins | sample UN1MG_FD_202238 | JGI IMG/M metagenome (GOLD analysis project Ga0307378, IMG submission 202238) | Soil microbial communities from Risofladan, Vaasa, Finland - UN-1 | ecosystem: Environmental > Terrestrial > Soil > Coastal area > Acid sulfate soil | place: Finland: Risofladan, Vaasa | collected...
GAAAGGACGTATCCGGCGAACCGGCATCCCCCACAAAGCGCTCCGCCTCAGCGGCCTGGCCGGGCAAGACCAGGGCGAGGAACAGCACGAAAACCACCAAGGCCGCCAGGGCCACCCACCCGGTGGAAACCCTTTGCAGCCACGCAGAGTGCCGTTTCAGCATCCGTCACCTCCATACGCTGACAAGTTGACCGACTGCCTGCCATCAAGGCGCGCCGGCGACCGCCGCCAACAACGCCAGGGTCGCCTGCACAATACGCGCCTGTTGAGCCTCGCGGCTGATGAGCGCCGGCAGGTCCCCGACCTGATCGCCGTACCAGCCGAACTGGCCGTGGTTGCCGTCCTGGATCTCGACCCAGCGCGTGTCGGGCGGCAGCAGTGGGCGTGAGGCCGCGATCTTGTCCGGCGTCACCAGCCCGTCCAGCGAGCCGTAGATGGATGCCACGGCAACCTCGGACGAGGACAGGCATCGGTGGTCGCCGGATAGGCCGCCCACAACACCAGGCCCTGCAGTGCGCCGGGATGGCGATAGACGTAGCGCGCCGCCATCGTCTGCGCCACCGCCGCTGCTTGCGTCGTCGCCGCCGGCAAGGCAGGGAAACCCTTTCCAGTTGACCAAATTCCCTGCAAATCGCGACGCGCCCTACTCCACCTCGAACCCGTGACTGGTGAATTTGAGCGTGCGGCTGTTCTCCGTCACGGTGCGCACGACGTGATCGGGTGCGCCGGCGGGGATTTCGGCCTCGATCTCCAGGGTGACGGTGACCGTTGCGCCGACCAGCCCGGCCAGGTGGGCGATGACTTCATCGGCGATGCGGCCCGCGTCGCGGCCCACCCGCGTGGAGTCGAGCGTGACGCTGCCGTGGAAACGCCGGGGGGTTGCGGACGGCAGTGGTGGCGGCGGGACTACCTCCCCGCCCAGCGTCGTTCCAGCACCCGGCAGCGGCGTTATGCCCCCAGCGCCGATGGCGGTCGCTCCCCCCGTGATCACCGTGGGGGCGGGCCGGCCGGCGGCAGCCCGCAGCGCCTCGGCTTCTTGCTGCCGCAGGGCCACTGCGGACCGCACCAACAGGCCCGTTAGATTGTCCATGCTCACGGCCACGAGCTGCCCACAGCGCAGCCCGCGATAGCGCCCGGCTTCCTCATCGAAGCTGTCGGCGTAGGCGAAGGATTCCTGCGGCCACAGGAGCAGCCCGAGCCCATCGCGGATCGCCGCCAGCAGCACCGCCGGCTCCTTGAGGCGGGGCAGATAGGGATAGCGCGCAAAATCCTCCACCAACTGCTGGACCGCCACGTGATCCCCCCGCCAGAGCGGCACGCGGTCCAGCTCCATGCGCAGCCGCGTCCCGGCCAGCGCCGTCACCAGCAGCTCGTCGCTGCGCAGCTTCTTGCTGGCCCGCACCGCCAACGCATCCTGCCCCGTCAGCCGGTCGGCCTGCCACGTCACCGCCGACTGCGGCGTGGGCTGCACCGGCGTCAGCAGCCATTGGTAGGCTTCGGGGATGCGCGCCGTCACGGTGCCATCGGCGCTGACCCGCTGCATCTCGGCCTGCTTGACCTGGTGCGGCGAGAGGTCGAGCGTCTCTTTTTCGGCCAAGATCGAATCCCAGGCCAGGTAGCGGCGCACCGCCTCATCCAGGTCTTGCAGGCGGTTTTTATCCACCGCCAGGAAGACCAGCGCGTTGCGGAAGAGGCGCGGCACGCTGCCCCGCATTTCGTAGATCGCCTGAGCGGCGACCTCGGCAGGGTTGCCCGGCTCTTTGCTGTAGGGATGCTCCACGCTTAGGACAACCAGGCGCGCGTCCCAATCATCCGGCACATCGGCCCCGGCTTGCGGCAGCGGATGGATGCGGCTGAAATCGCCGGTCTTGCGCAGATCGGTGCGCAGCCGCTGGTCCAGCTCGCGGACGACGGCGTCGGGGTCACGTTTGAGCTGCTCGGCGCGATCCTCCGCCAGCTTGGTGACGGTGGGTTGGGTGGAATACCAGTAGCGCGCGGCGTCCTGGTAGAGGTAGGTAGCCGCGCCGCTCAAGCGCCGCAGGGCGTCGCCAAAGACGGCCGGCGATTCTCCCGGCATGACGCAGCCCAGCTTGATCCGCCGGTCCTCCAGGCCGCGGTTGGCGGCGGTGGCCGTGGGCGCGGAGCCGAGGTAGATGGTGCGGGCCACGCGGCGGCAGGCGGCGTACTTGCCCAGGTTGGGCACTTCGCCATCCAGGCGCAGCGGTAGCGCGTTGGGGCCGTCCACATCCTTGGCGAGCACCGGCACCCAGTTGTCCGAAAGGTAGCGGGTCAGCTCGAACTGCACGCGGGGATCGTCAATGGGCAGGTTGGCGGGCAGGATGAGCGGGTTGCGGTCGCCCTTCTCCCACAGGCTGTGAATCACCGCCGCCATCAGGCGCAGCACGCCACGGGTGCGCTGGAACTTGACCAGCGTGGACCAATCGCTGTAGAGCCGGTCGAAGACCTCCGGGTGGATCGGGTAGGCGGCCTTGAGCCGCTGCTCGTACTCCGCCTCGCGGCATTCGGGCGGGAACTCTTGCTGCTGGGTGCGGTAGAGGTCATAGAAGGCGCGCGCTACCACGTCGCGCGCTTTGTACTGCTCGGGATCAATCAGCGGCTCGAACAGCCGCCGGCGCACGATCTCAAAACCCTCCTCGGCGCTGGCCGGCCGCCACGACGATTCGACGCGCCCGACGGCGTTGCGCAGCCGGTCGAGCGCGGCCCGGCCCCGCTCGCCGCCCACTTCCACGTCATCCGCCTGGGCGTGGGGCGAGCTGCCCGTGTCCGAGGCGGGCAGGCTGATCACCAACAGGCACTGGCGGGCCAGTTTGGCCGATTCGGTGAGCGCCTGGGCAAAGGTAAAGTGGGTCTCAAAGCTCCCGCCCGGCAGGCTTGTGCTGAGCGAAGCCGAAGCATCGCTGGTCTCGTGGAGCTGGCGGGCGTAGGCCACCCACTCATCAATGAGGATCAGGCACGGCCCGTAGTCGTTGAACAGCTCGCGCAGCACGTCGCCGGGACTGGTGGCGCGCTCGTCGTCAGCGCGCAGGCGCGCGTAAGCGGCCGGGCCGCCGAGCTGCCAGGCCAGTTCGCCCCACAGGGTGCGCACCAGCGTGCCGTCGGGCTTGAGCACCGGGTTGCCGGGCGAGACGCGGTTGCCCACCAGCACCACGCGCTTGACCTCGGGGAAGGCGGTCGTCCCGCCGGCCGCTTTGAGCACCTCGTCAATCCCCAGCAGTTCGCCGGGCTTGACGCCGGAAAAGAGGTGGTAGAGCGCCAGCATGGAGTGGGTCTTGCCGCCGCCAAAGTTGGTCTGGAGCTGCACCACCGGATCGCCGCCCTGCCCGCTGAGGCGACGGACTGCGCCCACCAGCAACTGCTTCAGGCTCTCGGTGAGGTAGGTGCGGCGGAAGAACTCGACCGGGTGCCTGTACTCATCTGTGCCCTCGCCCAGGTGGACCTGCCACAGGTCGGCGGCGAACTCGGCCTGTTGGTAGCGGCCGCTGGCGACGTCTCTGTGCGGCGTCACCACCTCGCGCCAGGGTTTGAGGCCGCCATTGACCTGGCTCTCGATGGCCGTGCCGGCGCTGCGGCGCTTTTCGTTGCGCACCTGCTCGTCGAAGCGCACGCGCAGCAGTTCCATTTTCATCCGTTCGATTTCTTCGGCCTGGGGCGCGGAGATGGCAATCAGCAGCCGGGCGGCGGAGTCGAGGGCGCGGTAAGCATCGTCGGTGGAGAACGGCTCCTGATGCGCCCAGCGGTTGCGCACCTCGCGCAGCTCGCTGACCAGGGAGCGCTCGGCGTGGCCCAGCGTCTTTTTGAAGACCTCGTTCCACTGGTCCCACATCAGGCGCAGGATGAGCGCGGCATCCAGGTGCGGCGCGTCGGCGTCCTCGGGCCAGGTCAGGTCGTGGGGCCAGCCGGCCGTGGCGGCCGTGATCCAATACTTGCCGTGCTGCGCGGCGAGTTCACGCTCCACAAAGGGATAGAGGCCCTCTTTGAGCAAGTCCAGCGCCTTGCCCACGCGCTCGTGATTGGTGATTGCCATCTCAGCCTCCCGTTACTTGGAAAGAGTTTTATGACAGGATTAACAGGATTGACAGGATTAAGAAAGTAAATCCTGTTCATCCTGTCTAAATAAACCGCTCCTGCACCATGCCGGTCTTCTGCTCCTCCGCCGCGAGCCGGGTGATTTCCGGCCAGCTCTGCACGAGGGCGTTGTACGCCAGCGCCTCTTGGGCGCGCTTTTTGCGCTCGCAGACGGTGTAAAGGCGATAGGCCAGCTCGCGGGCGGTCTCGGCTTCGCTGCCGAGCTGCGCCGCGAGGGCCGCCGCCGCGCCCTCGCCGCCCGTCTCCAGCGCGTGGATGAGCAGATGTGCGGCGAGCCACACCGTCGCGCCGGGCTGTTTGCCGGCCAGTTCGACGGGCCGCAGCAGGCGCACCTTGCCGCTCTTGGAGAGCACCAGCCCCGCCTGCGCCATCCCCTCGACGCTGGTGTTCTTGGCCTTGGAAAGCGTCTCGGCGTCGCCAAAGGGGCCGTCGTTGAAGCCCATCTGCTCGAACCAGGCCACGGCCCAGCGCGTCTCGGCGTCGAAATCGCCCTCCTGCTCGGCCAGCACCTCGTCCAGCGTCTGGTTGATCAGGGCCAGCGCCTCGCGGACGGTCATGGGCTTGCCGGCGGCATCGAGCACGCGGGCGTAGCGGGTAAAGACGCCCATGCCGGGGCCGATGGACGCCTGCGCCAGGTCTACCGGCGCGATGTTGCCGCGTTGGAGATTTTGGAGTGCGCCGGGCAGCTCCGCCCGCAGCGCGGCCAGGAACTCGCGCCGCGTGGCCGTGGGGGCATCGGCGGGGCGCGGGCGGCAGACGAGGACGATGCTGGAAGCGAGGGCGTTGCTCCCCTGGTTCCGTGTTCTGTTCTCACGTTCAGTACTTACTGGCCAAGTACCGGTGATGGCAAAACCGGCGCGGATGACGGCGTCGAGGAAGGTTTCCCAGCCGGTGGACCTCACCCCCGGCCCCTCTCCTGCGAGGCGAGGGGAGTTGGTGTCGGTCTCCGACTGCTTGAAAGCATAGTAGATGGTGACTGGAAAAGCCGGATGGCCCTGCTCGGCTAGGCGGCGCATCGCCTGCGTCATACCGTCCAGGAAGAAAGTCTCGGCCTTTTCCTTGTTACCGTGGCGGTAGGGTGTGGCCACCAGTTCTTCGGCTTTGGGCACGGCCAGCGTGGCAAAGAGGTTGGGGAAGACAGACTTCAGCGAATGTCGCAACCAGACATAGAAAAAGTCCGAGAGATCAGCATAACCGACATTATCGTAGTAGGGCGGGTCAGTCGAAATAACTTTTCTAACTGAATTGATCTGCTGAGCCGCGTCCGCTTGAATTCCAAAACCGTATGCCGCCGCCGGGCAAGTGAAATCCAAAGCCTTCGCTGTATCATCAATCATACTCCAAAATGAGCCACTTGGTCCTCCGACTGAATTACCCTCACAGAAGTCCCAACTCATAGGTATAGCATTACGTCGAAATAGGTGTCCGGGACATTGCACTGACGGCATCCATGTCGCCAAATTATTCGCTCGGTTCGTAGTCTTTGACATCCCGAATGCAAGATACACCGCCACCGCGTCCGCGTAGGCTGGCGCGCCCGTGCCGCCCTCAGCAAGGGGCTTACCATCATCAAGTAACCCCGCCGCGAGCGCGTCTTGCCGCACACGCTCCCGCGCCTCCTGCACCAGGTCGGAGAAAGTCGTCAGCGCGACGAGTTGGCGTGGGGTGAAGAGATCGCTCCATTTTGTCATGCCGTAATTGCCCACGCGAAAACCAAGTGCCTGCTGGAAAAACTCGACTTCCGGCTTCCACGTCGGCTGCGCCTGCCGGGCAATGGCCTCGTGCTCCGGCGTCGGCGCGAGGTACACGCGCCCGTGCTCGCCCTCAGCCACAATCGCCATGAGCCGCGCACCCATCCGCCCGGCTTTGCCTTCGGCCTTGATGTAATCGCCAGAAATCGGCGAGCCGGAGAGCAGGCATCGAAAGTTGGCCCCGCGCGCCAGCTTGGTGCCGTTCTTGGCGCGTTCCGGCGGCTGGCCCACCTTGACCGTAAAGCGGTAGCCGCCCTCACCCCCGGCCCCTCTCCCAGAGGGCGAGGGGAGAATGACCGGCTCGACGTAGGCTTCTTTGCCCGGCTTGGTGGAGAGCATGAAAGTGGCAGCGAGGGGCACGTCCACCTGGGCGAAGGCGGGGTTGGGGCTTTTGACCGTGCGCGCCCACAGCCAGGCGATGACGGTCAGGCTGCGCCCCACGTAGGGCTTGAGGTCGGGCCGCTCCCGCGCCATCTCGGCCGTGATCTCAACTTTCGGGTAAAGGTGGCCGATGCGCTTTTCGGCCTCGTCGCGCATCCACTGGCCGTAATAGCGCACATCCTCGGCCAATCCATGCGCGCCACGCCAGGTCTGGGCCAGCAGCCGTCTTTCATGGCGCGATTCAGGGTTGACCGGCGGGCGGCCGGCGAATTTGGGCGGGATTTCGATCATGGCCTTGTTGATCAGCACGGCCACGGGGTTGAGGTCGGAGGCATAGGCTTCCAGTCCCAGCCGTTGCGCTTCCAGCGGCAGCGCGCCGCCGCCGGCAAAGGGGTCGTGGAAGGCGGGGAGCCTGTCCGGGTTGAACAACTCGGCAGCGCGGGGATGGTCGCGGTGGGCGGCGCAGGTGGCCCGCCAGGATTGCCAGATCTCGTCGCGCGCGGCGTTGAGCACGTCCTCGTTGGTGGTGTTTTCCCACTTGACCAACTGCTCGATGATGCGAAAGAGCCGTTGCCGCTCCTGCTCCTGCGCTGCCTCGGTGGGGAACTGCTCCGAGTGGGCCGAGGGATCATCCACCATCTGGGCGAAAATCACCGCGCGGGCGGCGGCCAACGGTCGCCGCGCCCACCACAGGTGCAGCGTGCTGGGGTGGCCGTGGCGGATGGATTTTTCCCGCGCCGAAGCCTTGTTGATGGCGTCCAGTGGCAGGGCGACTTCGATGAGTTTTTTGGGTTGGGTCATACTGTTTCCTCTTCTTTGACAGGTAACTACTCAGGGGTGCCATACGTCAACCGCCATATATGGTCAGTAACCGCACAAAATGCCATTTCCCGCCATATAAATCCGTCCCATATATGCCGTGTTTGCGCATTTCAGTTTATTGCGGCCATATATGGTGATCATCAGGGCGATGCCTGAGTAGTTACTTTGACAGTAGATTTCAGATAGTCAATGAAATCGGCCAGGGATTGGAGCATTGCCAACACCTGGTCGGACTCAGCGGAGAACGGCCCCAACTTGGCAAAAGCCGAAGCATCCAGGCGGCGATAGACCACGCGAACGGAAGGCTTCATCTCAAGTTGCACCGCCGCGATACATAAAGATTCCTGACAATAAGCCGTGATACGGTTGACACCGGTGGCTGGGATTTTGTCAAGTGAAACGGTTCCCTCACCTAAGCGACTTTCGATAAACCGTTGCAATTTGTCGCGCTGTTTGACCGGAAGCGATCGGCTACCCTTTCGAGTTCCCAGGTCTATCAGACATTCACCCAATAGAGCGTTGTCCTTTCGCGCTCCGTGCAGATCCAACACCCAACGGATATGCCGCTCTTGAACCACCTTTCTGAGAGCCTGCTTATACGCACAACGCGCTTCGCCGTGAGCATTGGGGTCACAAGCATCGCTGCGCCAGACGTTGGCAATGACAGAAGTGCCACAAAGTTCAGATAGTAACAAAGCCATTCCGGCCGTATACTCGTCTTCTTCGTGCCATTCTTCATCAGCATCATTGCGATAAGTACGAGTCCCGTGAGGGGCCGAAAGCAGTACCGGCGAATCACGCTCGGCGACCACAAACGGCAACTGCCCCGGTGGCGGGGGTTCGCCGTAGTGCACATGCGCTTCAATGCGCACCAATTGATCAAGATGTTGAGGCCCTAATACGACCATCGTCTGCTCCTTGGTACTGATCAATGCAAGGGCAAGTCTCCGGCACCACATGGCGACCCGGCAGCACTCCCGAGATCACCGCCAACGCTGGCGGCACTCTCACCCCCACCTTGAGCCTTCCGCGCCGCACTGCCAAAACGCCACGCCGCCGCCGACTGCACCAACCCGGCCTTCACCGGATTCTGTTCAATATGCCCTATTCTGGGGGACGGCAGTGTCGATATAGGCAAAGTGGCTCAATCTCGGTCCGGGCGATCCAGGGTCTTCCCAACGCCCCCGCAGATCTTGCACAGAATCTCACCCACGCCATTACAGCCGTGGCATTCTACGCTTCCGAGCAGGTTGCCTCGTTTGGTGATAGTCCCCTTTCCCTTACACAAAGGACATTTAATTTTGCCCTTACCACCACAACCAGCACAGATATGAATAGTTGCCATTGTATGCTCCTCTCTTCGCAATATACTGTTGCCCGTGTTCAGGCCGGTTCCCCGGCCCGCGCCAGCAGCTCGGCAAAATCATAATTCACGCTGGTCACGCCGAAATCCGGCTCGCGGTGGAACGGGCGGCGCAGGTAGCGCACGCGGTGCGCGCCCCCGTCCATAAACTCGACCAGGGCCAGGATAAAGTCATCCGGTTTGTTGAGCGAATACAGGATCTCGTTCTTGGTGACCGTCACCGTGTCCGCGCCCGCGACGCGACCTTTCACTTCGATGAAGCGCAACCGGCCCGTGCCGGGGACGCGGCTTTCGACGTCGTAGCCCAGTTTCTCAAATTCGCGGTCGGCCGGCTCATAGTCCAGGCGGCGCTCTACCTCCATCACGATGGCGCGGGCGCGGGCCGCCACAGCCTGTGTGTCCACCAGGGGCGCGGGCATTCTGCCGGCCTGTCCCGTGATCCGGGCCAACAGCCCCAGGGGGATGACCAACACGCCGCCCAGCACCACCGGCGGCAGCGGCGCGATCTGCCGCTCCAACTTGAGCTCTGCCATGCGCTTTTCCAGGCGCGCCTGCAGCAGATCGGCGCGCTTGCGGGCCTCCTGCGAGTTGAGGCGGGCGTTGGGCCGGCCGGCCTGCTCCTGGGCTTTCAGGTCTTCGGCGCGGTGGTCCCAGTAGCTGATCTCCTTGGTAAGCCGCTCCTTCACGGCGGCTTCGGTCTTGGCGATCCATTCCAGCCGGCGCGCGCGCACCTCGGCCAGATGCTCCGGCACGACGTGGGCCACAGCGTGGGCCTGCGCCTGCTGCTCCAGCTCGCGGCTGATCCAGGCGCATTCGGGGCCGGCCAGCAGCGCGTCCACATCCGGCTCGCCTTCGGCCAGCGGGCGGTAATCCAGATAGGGCGCGTAGTGCAGGGTGCGCGTACCGCCGGCGGCGTCCAGCTCCACGTAGAGCATCTGCCTGGAGATCACGCGCCGCTCACCGGAGCGGGTGAGGCCGGCGTCCTGGATGGCGTGCTCCAGGTAGAACAGCACACGCGGCGCCAGGCCGGGGTCGCGCTCGTCCACCAACACCGCGCCGCGGCGCAGCAGGTCGCGGTGGCGCTCCAGGGTCAGATCAATGGTCGCGTCGAGCAGCGGATGGCCCGGACAGACGAAGGCGGCGAGGGGCTGGCCCGGCGGGGCCACCAGCGCCTTGTCAAAGGCGATGCGCTCGTAGCGCGGCATGACCGGCTCGCCGATGCCGATCAGCCGGTCGCGCTGCCGCACCGGCGCCGGGACGTGCGTCACCTCGTAGCGGCGTGGCTCGCGCTGCTTGACCGTACCGCCCAGACGCCGGAACGCTTCCAGGAAGAACGACTCGATATAGTGCGGCTGCAGGCGGCGGGCCTCGGCGCGCTCCATCTCTTCGCGGATGCGGTAGACGCGGCTGGAATCCATGGCGTCGTGGGCCAGCGCCCGCTCTTCGAGCAACTCCTGGAGCTGGCTCGGATCAAAGGCGTTCTCCACCACCTGGGTGAGGCGCGCGCGCACCTCAGGCTGCTCGCCGTAGCGGATGGCCTGCACCAGCAGCTCGCGCAGCGGCTTGCCGTCGAACTGAACCCGGCCGAGGACGTCGAAGACCTGCCCGCCGAGCGTCTGGCGCGCCTGCTCCAACTTGCTCAGCAACGTGCGGTACACATCGCCCTCGCGGGTCTCGTCGGCGACCAGGTTCCACAGGTGGCACACCTCGGTCTGGCCGATGCGGTGGATGCGCCCAAAGCGCTGCTCCAGGCGGTTGGGGTTCCAGGGCAGGTCATAGTTGACCATCAGATGCGCGCGCTGCAGGTTGATGCCCTCGCCGGCCGCGTCGGTCGCCAGCAGCACCTGCACCTGGGGATCGTGACGGAAGGCTTCCTGCGCCTTGAGCCGTTCCTCGCGGCCCATGCCGCCGTGGATGCAAACCAGGGCATCCCGGCGGCCCAGCAGCGTGGTGATGCGCTGTTCCAGGTAGTTGAGCGTGTCGCGGTGCTCGGTGAAAATCACCAGCTTTTGGCGGGGCGAGGGCGTGGGCCGGGGAATCGCGCCGGTATCGTAGGGGGCGCGGGTTTCGGCCACCCGATTGGCGATGGCGGCCGGGGTAAAGATCTCGCCGAGCAGGCTGGCTAATTCGCGCCACTTTTTATCCTCGCCGCTGCGCCGCACGGCCAGCGCCAGCGCTTCCAGGCGCTTGAGGGTTTTGATCTCGGCCTGTAGCTCAGCGATGGTGCGCGCGGCGGTGGCCTGATCGAGAACCTCGGCCTCGGTGGCCTCCACCTCATTGTCGGGCGCGTCTTCCAGATCCTCCAGGTCGTCGGGATCGAGGTCAATCCATGCCGGTAAGATGCCGGCGACCCCGGCCCCCCGTTGGAGCAGTTCCAGCTCGCGCAACCGGCTCTCCAGTCGCTCCCGGCGGCGCTTCAAGGATTGGTAAATCGCCTCCGGCGAGGAGGCCAGGCGACGCTGCAAGATGGTGAGCGCAAAGCCGACCGTGCCCACGCGCTTGTCGTTCTGCAACGCCTCGGCGCGGTTGAACTCTTCGCGCACGTAGGCGGTCACTTCCTTATACAGTTGCGCCTCGGCGTCGGAGAGTTTGTAGGGGATGGTGTAGGCGATGCGTTCGGGAAAGAGCGGCGTCGCATCGAACTTGAGCAGGCCTTCCTTGACCATACGGCGCATCAGATCGGAGACGTCGGCGGTATGCACCCCGTCGCGGAAACGGCCCTCGAAGCGGTCGCCATCGAGCAGGGCCATAAAGAGCTGAAAATCCTCCTCCTTGCCATTGTGCGGCGTGGCCGTCAGCAGCAAAAAGTGGCGCGTCAGGGTTGAGAGGAGCTGGCCCAGCCGGTAGCGTTTGGTGTACTTGATCTCGCCGCCGAAAACGGAGGCCGACATCTTGTGCGCCTCGTCGCAGACCACCAGGTCCCAGCGGCAGTCGGGCGCGGCGAGCTTCTGCTGCACCTCTTCGTTGCGGGAGAGTTTGTCCAACCGGGCAATCACCAGGTTGGCCTCCAGAAACCAGTTGCCGGTACGGGCGGCCTCCAGCTTGTCGTTGGTGAGGATCTCGAAGGGCAGGTGAAAGCGGCGGTAGAGCTCGTCCTGCCACTGCTCGGCCAGGCTGCCGGGGCAGACGACGAGACAGCGCTGCAAATCGCCGCGGGCGATCAGTTCCTTGATCAACAGCCCGGCCATGATCGTCTTGCCCGCGCCGGGATCATCGGCCAGCAGGAAGCGCAGCGGCTGGCGCGGCAACATCGCATCGTAGACGGCGGTGATCTGGTGCGGCAGCGGCTCCACCAAGGAAGTATGCACGGCCAGCACCGGGTCAAACAGGTGCGCCAGCCGGATGCGGTGCGCCTCGGAGACCAGGCGGAACAGCGCGCCGTCCCCGTCAAAGCTCCAGGGGCGTCCGTGCTCCACCACCTCCAGGCGGGCCTCATCGTGGCGGTAGAGCAGCTCGTTGGCAACCTTGCCGGTGGGGGTCTTGTAGGTCAGTTCCAGCGCCTCAGAACCGAACCACTGCACATTCACCACCGTGACCAGCGCATCCGGCAGGATACCGCGCAGGGCGGCGTTGGGAGTCAGGTCTTCGAGGCGGCTCACAGCGCGCGCTCCCCGTCTGGCGCGCCATCCACGAGGGCATCAAGCACGGCGCGGAACTGGCGCTGTTCCTGCACGGGGCCCACAAAGGTGTGGCGGTCGGGGATGGGCGGTTCGCTCATCGGCAGCTCCTTATCTCCACATTCGAAAGCCCGCCCCGGCGACTGCGCGACTTGACTGGGCGAGGCGGTAACTGCTCAGGCTGCCCTGATTGGGACACGGACTCTCCGGGCAATATCCGTGTCAATCCGTACGATCCGTGTTGATCCGTGTCCTACTGCGTGACCTGCCTGAGTAGTAGCGACTGGCGTCAGTATAATGCAAAACTGTTTGGAAGTCAAAGCAAGCGGCCGGCTGGCGCCGGCCTTTGACAGTTTTTCGATTTAACGTATAACCACGAGTACACGTCAAATGAAGATTTCGTTCAAGCAACACGGACGCTTGCTGGCCGGCTATCTCAGGCCACAGTGGCACAGGGTCTTGCTGCTGGCGGCGCTGATCCTGGGTCACATTGGACTGCAACTCGTCAATCCACAGATCGTGCGTACGTTCATTGACACGGCGCAGGCGGGCGGTGCGCTGGGGAAACTGACCGGCGCCGCACTGCTGTTCCTCGGTGTGGCGGTCGCCGGCCAGGCGGTATCCCTGGCGGTGGCCTACCTGGGGCAGAACGTGGCCTGGACGGCCACCAACGCGCTGCGGCTCGACCTGACGCTGCATTGCCTGCGGCTCGATATGCCGTTCC
>Ga0307378_10009518_pt1 | contig 12764 bp, 13 predicted proteins | sample UN1MG_FD_202238 | JGI IMG/M metagenome (GOLD analysis project Ga0307378, IMG submission 202238) | Soil microbial communities from Risofladan, Vaasa, Finland - UN-1 | ecosystem: Environmental > Terrestrial > Soil > Coastal area > Acid sulfate soil | place: Finland: Risofladan, Vaasa | collected...
ATTCTTTATATTTTTCAATGGAAAAAGCATTTTTTATCATAACTGTCTGAATCCTTATTTTAGGATAATCAATATTTAATTTACTTTTTATAAGTTGTAATTTTTCAATATTGTTTAATACTTTTTCATAGTTACTTCCAACTCTATTTTCTTCATAAACTTTTTTAGTGTATCCCTCAAAAGATATAGATATTCTATCTAGTTCTGCCTCTATTAATTTATAAGACATTTCTTCAGTTAATAAAAGAGCGTTGGTATTAAAATAAACATCTATCAATCCCTTCTTTTTTGCATACTTAACGAAATAATCAATATCCTTATGAAGTAAAGGCTCCCCTCTTATGTTAAATTTAACACCATATAATCCATTATCAGAACCTTCATCTATTATTTTTTTAACATTTTCTTTTGAAATAAATCCTTTTTTATTCCTATTTCCAGAAACTGTTGTAGAACAAAATGGACATCTTAAATTACATATATTTGTAACTTCAATATCTATAAATAAAGGAAAATTTTCTATATTAAAAATTTTTGGCCATTCCTCCCATTTTTTTCTATACTCAATAAATTTTTCATCATTTTTATTAAAAAGATCCTCTCCTTCTAAATGGTGGAACCACGTATTTATAGATTTTATTTTCATTTTTTTGCCCAACTGATAAAATTAGATGGTTTCTTTTCTAAAATATTTTTATAAAGATATAAAGAATTACATTCTTCTTTAGTTATAGGCTCTTCCCATTTTTGCCAAGAAGGATCTTCAGATATATTTAGAATATCAGAATTATAAAAATCCCTAAAGATAGTAGGGGTAATTATTTCAAAACCAAAACCATATTTTTTTTTACCATACTCATATAATAATTTCATAGTCCTATATTTAAACCAATCATTTCTTTTAGAATACCTATAAGTAAAACATGTTGTGCTTCCATATCCATAACAATGTTGACTTTCAAATTCTGACTTTAAATCTTTTTTAGAATATAAAGTATATCCATCTTGTCCTACAATACTAATTTTAGAAGCTCCTTTGATATAGGCATAAAAAATAGCCCACGTTCCAATATCTCTGATACAACCAAACATTTTTTTATTTTTATATCTAACACAACATCTATTATATTCTACAGATTTCTTATCTTCAGAACCTGGTTTCCATAATCTTTGATTATTTCTAAAAACCTTATATGATTTTTCCCACTGTTTTCTTAATTCTTTTTTTGGAAAATGTTCTGAAACAACTACCATAGATTTTTCGCTACATAGATGGCCATAAGCATTCCAACTTTTAATAGATCCCCAAAAATGATAATCTGGTATTAAAAAATCTGTAATATAGTTACAACCAAAAACAACTACATCATTCTTTTTTATAAAGTCTTCTACCTTATTCCAATATTTCTTTAAACTAGAGCCAGAACAAACTACTAAAACATGTTGTCCTTTTATTTTTTTAGACATATCTTTTATCCATTTATTAAATTCCTAATTTGTACTTTTTAATAACTCAACAATTTTATCGATATCTTTCAACTCTATTATTTCCGTATTAAAATTTAAATCTTCTGTTATTTTTTCGGTATCTGGCAAAAATACTTCTTCAATATTGTAATTAATAATATTATTAATTTTTAAATATGCTTTAAATAAGTCATGAATATAAATTTTATAAATTATATTCGGAGTATATTCTATTTTATTACTATTATCCTCAATAGCTTCTTTAACTATACTTGCCATTTGAGGAATAGTTATAAAATATCTATTACATTCTTTATTATTAATTATAGTAAATGGTTCTGATCTTATTTTTTGTTCATTCCATATATCTAATACACTTCCTTTAGAATTAAGAAAGTTAACTCCTCTTACTAATTTGAAATTATAAAGTTTAACAATATAATCTACAAATTGTTTTGTCAAAGCATATATATTTTGTGGATTAGTTGCTTTATCTGAACTTATATATATAAACTTTTTCTCTTTTTTATTTAAATAATTTATTAATTCTAAATTTGCTATGATATTTATGTCTATAGCATGTTTTATATTGTATTCACACCACATAACATGTTTTAAAGCAGCACAATTAACAACTGTATCTATTTTGTTATATTCTATAATATTCTTTATTTTATTAAAATCTCTTATATCTTCTATATAAATTTTTTCTTCTGGAATATTACATACTCTATACAAGTAAGCTAAACTATTCTCATTATTATCTATAGCTGTTACATTATAATTATCTTTAATCACTAATTTACATAATTTTTTACCAAGAGAACCTCCTGCTCCTATTATCATTATGTTTTTTTTACTCATTATATTTCCAAATACATATCATAACTCATTACTTTTTTTATAGGATGTAACCATTTCTTATTTATTTTAAATTTATTCTTTTTATAAAAATTAATTGCTTGATAGTTTTTTAATACAACTCCTCCCCAAAGAATAATAACTTTTTTATTATAATATTTAGAAACTTCAATAATATACTTCATCATTTCTGTTCCTAATCCTAAACTTTGAAAATCATCTAATATAGAAGGAGCAATCGTACATATCTCATCTTCTTTAAATTTCTTATTGTATCTGTATATTTCCCATTCTCTCATCCCTAAAAACAAGACGCAATAACCTATTATTCTTTTATCAAATACGACAATAACTCTTTTAATTTTATTATTTTTAATTCTACATATATTCTCTGCTGTTTTGTCATCAAACAAATGAGGTGAATACCATTTTTTCATTTTACCAGAAACAGATAAAAAATAGTCTTTTAATAATAACTCATCATTAGATTTCAATAATCTAATAATAACTTTTTTATTACCTAATTCAATTTGTTTCTTTTTCATAAATTATATTCTTTTTGTTTTTTTATTTTCCAAAAATTATCAGAATTTAATATCTCTAAAAACAATTCTGCACTATTCCCTTTTCCATATGCTCCTGCTATTTTATCGTCATATTTTAATACTATCTCTATATTCTTTTCAATATCTTTTTTGTCATATCCACAATTAAATATATTATTTGTTAAATCTCTTCCTTTTTGTCTTGTTCCAATATTGACAACTGGAATAGAAAAATAAGGAGCCTCTATAATAGCAGAACTAGAATTGCCTATCATAAATTTAGCATTTGACAACAACATTATAAAATATTCATATTTAATTGACGAGAATATTCTAAACTTATCATTATGCTCCAATCTTTTATATTCATCAAAAATAAAATTATTTCCATTATCATTATTAGGATTAACTACAATATAATTTAAATTGCTATCTATAACTGCATCAACTAAATTTTTAATTTGTTTTTTTATATCTCCTATTTCAGTTGTAACTGGATGAAAAATTAGAATTCCATATTTATCAAATTCTATTTTATATATTTTTTTTACAGCATCATATAACTCTAAATCTATATTAAGTAAATTATCTACACTAGGAGAACCTATTATGAAAATATTATCTTCATTTTCTCCCATTCTTAATAACCTTTGTCTCGCTATCTTATTAGCACAAAAATGGGCATGAGACATCTTGCTAATAGCATGTCTCATTGAGTCATCAATAGTTCCAGAAGTATCTCCTGCTTGCAAATGAATTGTTAAAATATTATTTAACGATCCTACTATTGCTCCTGCTAACATTTCTACTCTATCTCCCATTAAACATATTAAATCTGGTTCTATTCCTTTAATATACTTAGAAAAACCTTGAATAGTATTAGCAAGAGTAACATCCATTGTATCATTATTTTTATAACTTAAATAAGCATGTACATTTTTATATTTGCTCTCATAAATATCATTTATAGTATATCCATGTTTAGAACTCAAATGCATACCAGTAGCAAATATAAAAACTTCATATAAATTAGATTTTTCACATGCATTAATTAAAGATTTTATATGACCAAAATCAGCTCTTGTTCCAGTTATAAAAACTATTTTTTTCAATTTAAATCTCCATAACTCAAAATGTCATCTATCTCTATATCTCTAATAGCGATTTTTCCAATTATATTATCGGTATATAATGGAGAAATACCAGTACCTGGTCTTTTTTCTGTCAACATATCTTTTAAAATCTTTTCATCTTTTTTTATGAATCTTTTTGCTACAATACTGGTTTGAACTATTTTTTTCATATCCAATTCTTCTTCTAATGGTTGTTTTTCTTTTTTCCCACATATTACAGATATTCTTCTAGCTCTTTCTATATAATCTTTTAATTCATTAGGTAAAAGACTCATTTGATGATCAGGCCCTTTTAATTTATTACTTAATGTAAAATGCTTCTCTAATATCTCAGCACCTGCTGCTACAGCTAATCCTCCTGTTTCTATTTCTCTTGTATGATCAGAAAATCCAACTGGTAAATTAAATTCATCTTTCAAGAATTGAATAGAAAATAAATTAATTTTTTCTATTTGAACAGGATATGAAGATACACAATGCAAGAGAAATAAATCTTTACATCCGTTATCTTTTAAAATGCTTATAGCCTCTCTAATCTCATTAATAACAGACATACCTGTAGATAAGATAATTGGCAATCCTGTTCTTCCAACCTCTTTTAATAATGCTAAAGACCTTATACTTCCAGAAGAAATTTTAAACATCTTTACATCTATATCATATAATATTTTAACCCATTTTGGAGAAAAAGGAGTTGCTAAAAACCCTATATTCTTATTATCACAATATTGTTTTATTTCTTTTAATTCATTTTCTTTTAACTCGTATTTTAATAACATATCTTGTTGATTTTCTTCATTATCATATGTTTTTTGATATTCTGCTTTAGGAGAATTTTTAGTAGTTAATTCTTTAGCGTTAAATACTTGGAATTTTATACAATCTGCTCCTGCTACCCTAGCTATATCTACTAACCTTAAAGAAGCAGAAATCTCTCCATTATGGTTAACTCCTGCTTCTGCTATTATATAGGGTTTATTATTTAAAATACTCATTAATTATTTCTCAGTTAATTTAAGATTCTATTACATTTTTTATTCTTATATCATACTTACTAATTTATCAAACATCTCATCTCCTTCTTTATTGTTTTGTTCAGCAATACGTATTTGAGGATAATATTTTTCTGGTAATTTAACATATAAATTAAAAGTTCTCAGTAATCCATTTAATTCTTCTTTAAAAGAATCTGAGAAATTTAATACAGATCCTGGCCTTAACTGAGTTGTATCTATAACTAGATCTTTGTCTATCATCTTTTCTTGTTCACAAATGTCTCTTAACCTACATCCATGATAAGGAGTAAATAAATATATATTACATTCTATAAGATTATTTATACCCCATAATTTTTTATTTAATTCTATTGTATCAAAAATTAAACTTCTATTTTCAAAAGGAAATCCCATAATGTTATTGACTGAAACACCAATTCCACAATCTGATAATATTTTCATCTTATTTATAATAAGATCATTAGAATATCTTCTTTTTAAAATATTTTTTCTAAATTCTTCATTCCCATGTTCGATTCCTATAGTTAACCAAAACATACCAATTTTTTTTAATTTTTTTATTCTTTCTTTATTAATAGTTTCAAATCTGGTTTGAAACCAAAAAGGTAGTTTTATTTTACTATATTCTTTTATAAATATATTAAATTCTCTATCAGGCATATCTAAAAATGTTTCACTTGAGAAATACACAAACTCATAATCTTGTTTGCTCAGTTGAAAATGTATTTGTTCTATAACTTTTTCTACACTATATCTGCGATAATACATTCCGCAATTATTTTCTTTAAATAAAATTCTTAATTTAGGAGCAGCACAAAAAGAGCAATTGTATGGACATCCTCTATCTGTAGTTATGTTTACCATTTTATACATTTTACCCTGCATCGGTTTATAAAATATTCTTTTATCAAAATCATCAAAACAAGGATATGGCAAAGATTGCAAATCTACCAATTTATGAGGATTATTTTTTATAACTTTCCCATCTTCTTTAAACCAAATACCATCTATATTTTTTATACTTTTATTATTCGCCATATTTGTACATAATGTAGCAAATGAAACTTCTCCTTCTCCAACACATATCATATCTATAGATTTTTCATTTATGACAATATCTGGAGAAACTGTAGGAAAAACCCCTCCCACTATTATAGGAATATCTCCTATATTTTTCTTAATATAATCAACAATTTTAATACAATTACAAAAAAATGATTCTAATAAAGAAATACCTATAATATCAGGATTATACTCTTTTATAACCATATGTATATCTAAAAAAATGTCTCCCTTTTCTATGAAAACATTTTTTTCATCTTTTATTTCTTTTGTCATCTTTATTTGAGATCTTCTTTTATCAACATTTTTTTCATTTTTTAAATTATAAAAAACAGTATCAAAAATTTTAACTTCATGCCCTTTATCTTTTAATGAAGCCGCAATAGAAGACAACCCTATAGGAACCCCAGTTATTCCGTATGGAACTGTATAAATTAATAATACTTTAGTTATTTTTTTCATAAAATTTTCCCATATCTCTTTTTTATATATAACCTTATTCTTTCAATCCAATGTTGAGTATATTCATTATTAAAATTATTACTTATAGAAACTCTCAAATGAGTTGCAAATAATTTATTATCCCAATGCCACTCTTCCATATATTCTTTTTTAGCTTTAGATTCCATTAATACTTTTAAATATTTTTTCTTGCTATGATCATTTAGAAAAGGTAATTTCGCTTTTCTATCATTCCCCAAAATACACTTGAGACTTTTATTTTTAAAATTATTATCATAAAAAATAAAAGGTATCCTAGATGATGTTTCCCAGCGAAACCTACTCCCGATTTGCAATCCTGTAACTTCTTTTTCATAATCACTACAAATAGTACTAAATTTAATACGATTACTTGCATTGATACGAGGCCTAAAATCTAGAGAAATATTATTTAATAAATCTACTCTATAGCAAAAACAATAAATAAAAGGAAAATTTTGATGCCTGTTAATAATAGATGGAGAACTTACTCCAAAAGCAGTATTCCCTATATCTAAATTTTTAACAACAATATCATCCCATCCTTGGTATAAAAAAACTATATCAGAATCCATCATTATAACGTAATTCTCTTTCGACCGTTTAAAAGCCTTATTTAATGCTTTTCCATGACTCATCGATGGACAGTTTTTACATTTCTCCGCTGTTCCAATATGCTCATATCCGTCTATCTGTTTTTTTACACCTCCCGAATAAATACACTTCCAATTTATTTTATGATTTCCACTTAAAAATAATGAAGAAATTTTTTTCACAAACTCAGCATAAATAATAGTATCACTAGTAACACATACAAATAAATCTATATTAGCCATTAATTATCCCGTATTTACATTTCTTTAATTTGTTTTTCAATTAAAGGAATATCTAATTTACTATTTAATTCCTTAGTTGTTGATAAAGTCCTATCACAAAGGGTTTCTGTTCTAAAAGGATTAACAGTAATATTTAATTTAAAATGGTCATTAATCATAGACACTAAATCATATTTATTAACAGAATTTGAAAACACATGATACAACCCATCCTTATACAATTTGTTTTCTATAATTTGTTCACATATTTTAGCATACTGTAAACAAGTTACTCCATTCCAAAAATGATTTATATATCCATTAATATTTTTACCATGTTGAGACTTAACCCAAGAAACCAAGCTAACATTATTATGAATTTCTTCCCCTATAACGCTAGTTCTAATAACCATAGATTTTTTTTTACATTCTTCTCCTAGAGATTTACTTTTCCCATATTCATCTAAAGCATCATGAATAGATTCTTCTACATACCCTCCTTCTTTACCAGAAAAGACACAATCTGTCGTAATTTGAATTAATTTCATATTATTTTTTTTACAATACCTTGATAATTCTATAGGGAAACATGAATTTATCTTTATCGCTTCATAGGAATCCCACTTTGTATTTTGTTTAATGATTCCTATACAATTTATAACATAATCGCAATATATAAAATCAAAATCACAGTCCATCGCATTAAAATAAAATGATTTTGATCCATAAGATAATTCTTTTTTTCTGTAAGATAAATAGACATTATCTTCTCCATATTTGTTTATAAAATACTTTCCGACAGAGTATCCCAACATGCCGGTACTTCCTAAAACTAAAATTTTCATATAAATATCCTTCTATTTTACATTCAACTCCATAAAAGATGTTGTTGTCTCTTTCTTATTATCGTAAAACCGGGATGTATTGGTATAGTACAGCATTCTATTCCCGAAATATTTTTTATAGAGATATCCCATGCGAATTTGTATGAGTCTCCACAAAAATCATCTCTAGCAAAATTTTTATTTTTAGGATAGGTATCATGAAGGATAATTACTCCTTGATCTTTTACTATAGGTAGAACATTATAAAAATCTTTTAACACATATTCTTTACTATGATTAGCATCTATAAATGCCACATCAACAAAAGGCAGATAAATTTCTCCCAAATGAACTTTTTCAAAAAACTTATCAGTTGTCATTTTATAAAATTCATAACCTTTTATTTTATTTTTAGGTTTATTGATATCAACCCCAATAGACCTACCAGCATAAGAAGATACACTAGATATCGTATTCCCTTTTTTTATACCTAATTCTAAATATATTTCTGGTTTAAGTCTTACAATAATTTCACATATTAAATCTAACTGATCATTTTTACTTAAATGATTAATGATAGCCATAATTTTATCTCCTAAAAATCTAAATGACCCTTAACTCTCAGCAATTCTTTTAAATTTTCCCTACTAAGAAGAAAATTTTCTGAAGAAATTATTTTTGCTTCTCTTTGTTTACAACTCCTATTAGCCAATTCTGGAAAAAATGGAGTTATAACAAAATAATCTCCTTCGTCCACAGTTCTAACAGATTCTTCTAAAGAAATTAAAGACTCATGGATCTTCTCCCCAGGTCTAATTCCTATCTCTTTTATTTCAACATTTCTACCATCTGTCATAATATTAACAACATCAATCATTCTAGCGGACGGTATTTTAGGAATATATATTTCTCCTGGACTGGCTCTATCTATAGCAATAAATATTATATCTACTGAGTCATTTATGCTCATCATAAACCTAGTCATTTCTCCATAAGTAACAGTTACAATACCTTCCTCTAATATCTGTTTTTGAAACAATGGAATCACAGAACCTCTAGATGCCATTACATTACCATAACGAACTGCAACCACTTTTACATTCTTCTTATCTATACTTATGTTAGATTCGATGGCTATTCTTTCCTGTATAGCTTTACACATTCCATAAGTGTTAACAGGCTGACAGGCCTTGTCCGTTGATACTACTACAACTGTTTCAATGGGTAAGTCATTTTCTTTAATAGCACGTATAATATTAACTATTCCAAATATATTTGTCTTAACAGATTCTAATGGAAAATATTCACAAAGAGGAACTTGCTTCATAGCAGCGGCATGAATAACTATATTAGCATCTCTCATAGCAGACAAAACTGAAGTGTAGTCTCTAACATCTCCGATTCTAAATTCTAATAAATTTTGATCATTTTTAAAGATACCACTCGGAGGAGCATAACTCCTCCACTCTAATGACATTTTATAATGCTTATCCTCATCTCTAGAAAAAATTATTATCTTTTTAAATCTTCCTTTTTCCCCTGTCATTAAACGCTTTACTATCTGCTTACCTAGAGATCCAGTTCCTCCAGTTATCAGAATTGTTTTATTAGTAAAGATCATCACTCCCCCTCCACATAACTACTACTTATAAATAATTTCTTACTATCTCCACAAACTATATAAGCATTAGGATAAGGGTCAGTTAACATCCTTATTTTATTATGCAACCAAAAAGAAGATCTGTTTTTCAACTCGCTTATAGTTATCTCACTTTGTTCCGGTTTTAATCTTTTAAATACCATAGATTTAGAACTATCTTGTTCTACAAAATTTAAAGATTTCATATTAATTACTTTTTTGTACTGCTTATCTATTAAATCTAACTTTAAAAATATATTTTGTTGTATTTTTTCTAAAATTTCTATAGTTCCTTCTAATCCAACATTAAATATTCTTTCGAAGATCTCACAGATATTACCAGATAAAGAAAATTCTTTTTGAAAACAAATATCTCCATCATCTAATTTATCTGTCATTCTAAAAATAGAAACAGCACTAATCTTTTCATTATTAATAATCTGATTCTGCAATGGAGAACCACCCCTATATTTTGGTAATTTAGAGGGATGCAAACAAAGACATAAATACGAATTTATTATTTCTTCTGAAACCATCCAACTCCATCCATAGAATAAAATAATATCAGGACTAACGGAATCTATAAGAGGCTTCCTGAGATCATCTTTAGAAGTTATTATCACAATATCTATGTCATTAATTCCTATTAGCTCTTTGAATATTTTCAAAGCCCAATCTCTATATCCTACGCATAGTACCTTTACTTTTATTCTACCCATCTTAGTACCTCAAAAGCTTCAGCATATTCATACCCCGATTGATTCCCTCTTACTTTAGCAATAGATCTTATAGTATCCAAAGACCTATGCTCTCTTAACTGTGTCTTATAAAATTTATTTAATTTTATCTTTCTTTCTATATCTAATTTTTGAAAATAATTTGGCTTAAAAAAATCTATTTTTCTAAGAGTTCCAAAAGTCTCAGGTTGCTCACTCAACAAAACTTTTTTCACAAAATGCATTTTGTCATGAGGACGAAGAGCGGTTAAAGCAGCTTCATATATTGATCTATGATCCTGATTGTATGACGGAAATGGAAGAATAATAATATCTGGTTTTTCTTCACAAATGATATCTTCGTATTCACTAATTATGTCAACTTGAGGTATAGTATCTAATTTATTCTCAGCTCGTATAGAAGATATTATAGTTTTACATCCTAAAAAAGAAATAAGATCTCTATTCTCCTGCTGAATTACATTATCATCAAACAAAGGATGTTCATTATTATGATAAAAAATCACAATACTACCAGGATCTTTTTCTAAAAAACTAGCACAAGATAATACCTCATCATCCATATGTGTTGAAACAACTAAAATTTTATTTAACATAATAAAAACTCCTATTTTTAGGACAAGTATCATGTAATATGATGGCTCCCTGATTCTTTAACTTAGAATCTTTTATCATATAAAATATCATATTTATAGACTTATTTTTCATTCGTTTGCTTTACTACGGTACGTATTTAAATCTATCTTGAAGTTTTCTTTTTAAAAGTATGAAAGTTTCTTTATATTTAATATTTTCTTTTTCCATTTTTATATATTTTTTAAAAATTCCATTATTGCTTAACAAATTTAAACCATATTCAAATCTATTTTTGACTTTAAAATATGCTACTTGTAAAATTTTAACCGGATAATTTTCTTCCCATTCAACTACAGTACACGCCACAAAAGAAGTTGATTCTGTTTTATTTATTTTGACCCTAGCATCTTCAACAAAAAATATTCTATTTTTATCGTCAATTGCATCGATTGGAATACTTTCTTTAGTTGTTTTATAATCACAATTATTTTTTTTAAAAATTGTTGGTAAAAAATCTTTAATAGAAATTATTTTAGATTTAGATTTAATAGAGTTTTTAGTATTATCCTTTACAAGAACCCAAGACATATAGCCTTTAGCATTTGGAATGCTCGTAATATCAGATGGATCCCCATGATCTGAAAAAAACCAAAAAAATGAATTAGGTTCATTAACATCCCATTGGCTCATCAGATCAATAATTTTTTTAATGGCTTTTGGCTTTATCTTTGTTTTATCTATTACTTTTTCTCTTTTAACTTTATAATATGAATGAAAACTATGCCAATGTTCATATTCAATAAAATAAAAAATATTAAAATTATTATTAGAATCTTGAATAGAACGAATAAAATCATACTCTCTATTGTACCATCCATAAAGTTTTTCATTATCACAAAATAACATTTTACCCATAAAAGAATCCATACGGTTTAATTTTTTCTTTTTTTTATAATTACTTTTAGATAAACTATATCTTTGCTCATACCCTTCATTAAATGAATCTGTATATGTATCCCCACGTATATGACATAATAATGGTGGGAAATTATGTATATGTATATACCATCCATGCTTAGACAATTTAGTAGTTACATATTCTTCATGCCAGGGAACATAAATTAATTTATCTTCTTCGTTTCTATATCTTCTTAAATATCTATTACCTATTCCCCTATCTAACAAATCCGATGGCATTTTTGCAGTAAACATAGATATTAAAGAAGATATAGTAAAACAATTACCTATTTGCAATAACAATTGCATTTTATTAAGTTCAGCAAACTGAATTATCTCTTTTACTAATGGCATTGTATCAAAAAAAACACAATAAATTTTAATTTTATTATTATTCATATGTTATTAATTTAGAGACATACTTCCATAGATAAATCATCAGGGCTTTCTTGGAGCTTGGAAGTAAAAACATTTTTACTCTTCTTTATCATTTAAAAAAAAACTAGCTAACTTTAAGTCAGTATAAGTATCAATATCAATTGATCTTTCATATGGCATAATATATGCACAACTTTTTTGAGAATAATAATCTTTCTTATTATAAAAGATATCCCATTCTCCTAAATAAATAGCACCATTTAAAAAATACTTT
>Ga0307378_10009520_pt1 | contig 12763 bp, 14 predicted proteins | sample UN1MG_FD_202238 | JGI IMG/M metagenome (GOLD analysis project Ga0307378, IMG submission 202238) | Soil microbial communities from Risofladan, Vaasa, Finland - UN-1 | ecosystem: Environmental > Terrestrial > Soil > Coastal area > Acid sulfate soil | place: Finland: Risofladan, Vaasa | collected...
ATTTTTTCATTAACTAGACCTCTATCATCTTCCGTAAAGCCCTGAAGCGAAATTGGAGCAGATTGTAAAAGGGCAGGGCCGAAGCGCTCGTTCTCTTTTTGCAAGAAGACAGTGCACTGAATAAAATCCTCTCCGGCGTTTATCGCTTGAATAGCAGCGTCCACTCCTTTAACCAGATAATCTTTAGTTGTGTCACCAGGGTAGAGATTAATAACTCTATTTTTGTATCTATTCAAAAAAAGCCCTCCGAGTCGCCTCCTATAACCAGCAAGAACTATTACATCCGGAGTGCAAACTTGCTCGATTGCGCAAATTACAGCTGCATCGTAGTAGTCTCTGGCTATCTCATCATTTGGGTCTTTATTGAGAAGATCAAAAAATTTCTTAGAACTAAGATTGGCAACAGGAATTCCGTATTCTTCTGCTAATTGAGCTCCCATACAGTTGGGAACGTTCGTGAACACGAGATCGATTCTTCCGTAATTTTTTTCACCTTTCTTTTGAAGCCTTTTTTGCTCTTCATGAATAGCAATAAAATTAGTCCCAGATCCTGATAGAAACACAGCAACACTCATTGGCCCATCGCCTGCATTATGAATCGGCTCTATTTTGTTTTTGTTCATAATCTGTCTATCTCTCAGAACTCATTTGCAATATCAATCAGTTCAGGGAAATTATATCTACATTAATACTATGAGCAACCCACTACAAAGACTGCTGACAGCTATTATAGCCGTCCCTATATTATATGTGATATTCCTACTTGGAGGAGTAATATATCTCGTTTTCTTCCTAATCGTAATCCTACTAGGTCAGATAGAATATCAAAAACTGCTGGAATCAAAAAATCTGCCGAATGAAAAAATTCTTGGCATAATATCGTCACTTTTAATGGGAATTTCAGCTTACCTTGGTTATTACTATTTTACTTTCTGCTTCACTGCGCTTGTACTAATAATACTTATCTTAGACCTAAGGAAAGGGGATTTTAGTCAAACAGTAATAAATATTGGCGCAACGCTTTTTGGGGTTATATACCTGGGTTGGCTTCTCAGTCATGCAATACTTTTAAGAAATATTGATAAGTATGAGAGTATCAGAATATATTCTGAGAATAATCAAGGTATATCAGATCTGGGATTTTTCCTTGTAGTCTTTGCGGTTGCATGCACATTCTTAAATGACACCGGAGCATATTACACCGGAACGTTGATTGGAAGACATAAACTCGCGCCAAAAATCAGCCCGGGAAAGACAATAGAAGGCACAATCGGCGGGATCGTAGTTTGCATTATAACTGGGCTCATCGTTAATTACCTCTTTGGCAATCCGCTTAGCTCAGACTGGACTATAGCTTTTGCACTGCTAGTTGCAATCTCTGCTATCCTGGGAGATCTCGTAGAATCCTCAATCAAAAGAGGGGCGGGGCTCAAAGACTCAGGCGACATTGTTCCCGGTCACGGAGGGGTGCTAGACAGGTTTGATAGTCTAATTTTCGTATTCCCGGCCTCATATTATTTCATAATAGTTTATTACAGCCTGCACGGAGCGATTTAAGCTGAAGTAGGTTTACTTAGCTCACCCTGTATCATCAACCTGAGTGCTATCAATATTAAGATATTTACAGCAAGTCCTGCCAAGGCAGCAAACTGTTCTTTGTAGAAGATAAAAACATAAGTAAGAAGTATTGAGACTAGAACAGAGCGCTCAAACATCTGATATGAAACAAGCCTGGACTTCCTAAGAAAATATACTCCTAGGAAAACAAAGACTCCCGAAAGCAAAGAAGAAAATATTTGAGCCTTATCTATAAAACTCAGATTAATAGTTTTTTCAGCTATCCTATCCAAAATTTTAATATCTAAGATACTGTCCCAGCCAAGCCCTATGAAAAAGGTAAATACGATTATATAAGTTAAGGTGAGAAGCAATTGCCCAACAAAGAAGATCACAATTGCAGAACGAAAGTATTTATAACTTACAATCTTTGCATAGAAATCTCTAAAACTAATTTTGACCTTTGTATACCAACCGGGCTCCGACATGGGCACCAGTTTTGAACTACTTACCAAATCCCTGACTGATTTAGCAAGAGGATTCTCAGGATCGCTTTTATCCAAGTATTTTATAACCCTGTCTTTTTCATCCTGATCAAGATCTGCAAGAGCTACTTCTTCAAGCCCTTTTAAAGCATTTACTAGGTATTCTTTCCGGGTAAATGACCAGCCTGTTCTTATCATATGAATTGAAAGAATAATCAGAACAAAAATGATATACATTATTGAAATAGAGGGTTCAAAGAAATAGTCATTGTCACTTGTGACAAACTTTCCTACTTCATCAATAAACGTTCCAAATCCTATACCTCCTAAAATTGCTGCCCAAAGCTCAATACGTTTGCCTATAAAAGAAAAGAGCATAATTATTGAAATCAGCATAAGCAGACCGCCCCATAACATATGAGCGATATGAAGAGTGCCGTTTCCTATTTGCGGATAGCCGCTCAAATGAAGAAAGAGCCTTATTATAAGCACTGATGCAACAGCACAGACTATAAATACCTCAAGATAGAAAAGTGCATCTAAGTTTCTGACAAGGGTTGTATTTCTTTTCATAATTGACTCTGTTTAATATTCTATGTTAACCTCACATCTAAATCCACAAAGAGGGCAAACATTTCTAAGATAACTAAGTAACTTAGCATACTCATAATGACAAAACCTCACTCAACAACTTCACCGCCTTCACTAGAGACTGTCATTGAGGACAATAATACACTCAGGCTAAAGATTAAAGGCTCTCTCAATGCCTATACAACGGCAAAAGTATGGGAGAACTCTCTTCTCGCTCTAAAAACAACAAAGCCCAGCCAACTTATTTTAGATGGATCTGAAATAGATTACTGCGACACCACTGGAATTGCCTTTTTTACAAACCTCCAGATTCGCCAAGAACAATCAGGGGGCACATATAAAGTAGAGGGGCTATCAGATGAAATAAATAAATTATATAAGCTCTTTGACCCTGAGGAATTAAAACAAACAGGGGAGTCAGATTCAACTCATACCGAGAGCAAGATAGAGACCGCTGGGAGACTAGGCGTTGAGGCTTGGGAAGAGCTTCAGATAAATATTATATTTACCGGGCGTGTTACTGTAGCTCTGTTTAAGGCTATGCTACGTCCTGATAAAATAAGATGGCGTGATGTATTCATTACTTCTGAAAAATTTGGGGCAAACGCTCTATTTATTATTGCCCTGGTAAATTTCCTGGTGGGACTTGTAATTGCATTTCAATCTGCAGTACCGATGAAACAGTATGGTGCTCAGATATTCGTGGCCGATCTTCTGGTAATCGCATATTTTAAGGAATTAGGACCTTTGATGACTGCTTTTGTGGTGAACGGCAGAAGCGGCTCTGCATTTGCCGCCGAGCTCGGCACAATGAAAGTAAATGAAGAGCTGGATGCGCTTGATACAATGGGGCTTGATCCTGTGCCTTTTCTGGTCGTTCCCAAGGTAATAGCTTCTGTAATCATGCTGCCAATCTTAACGGTGTTTGGAAACCTGTTCGGACTGCTCGGGGGATTAGTCGTTATGTTCTCTCTAGGATTTACATTCAACACGTATCTCAACCAGCTCACTATCGCGGCTACATATGGAATGCTGCTGTCAGGGCTCTTTAAAACACTCTTTTTCGCAGTTATTATCGCAGGTGTTGGCTGTTTAGCTGGGATGAGAGCTGCAAAAGGTCCATCAGCTGTAGGAGATGCGGCAACAAAGGCGGTAGTTGTAGGAATAGTTCTGATGATACTAGTGGACGGCATATTCGGAGTCGTATACTACATTTTAGGAGTTTAATGTGAGTGAGACAATAATTAACGTAAAGGATTTCACAGCGGCATATGGCGAGAATGTAATTATCGACAACATTACTTTTGATGTTTACAAAGGAGAAAAGTTTGTAATCCTCGGAGGGTCGGGATGCGGAAAAACGACTCTCTTAAAACATATGATAGGTCTATATCGGCCTGCTAATGGAAGCATACTGATTGAAGGTGATGACATAGCAAAAGCAGAGGGCCAAGAAAGAATCGAAATACTAAAAAGCATAGGTGTAGCATATCAATCAGGAGCATTATTCGGATCTATGACCGTATTAGAAAATGTTATGTTGCCTCTGGAGGAATATACAGACCTGAATAAGGATTCGATAGATCTAATTGCCAGGATGAAACTCAACCTAGTTGGTCTCACAGGGTCTGAAGAGAAAAGCCCCTCAGAGCTTAGCGGAGGAATGATCAAACGCGCCGCTCTGGCAAGAGCTATGGCACTTGACCCTGATATTTTATTTCTTGACGAGCCCTCAGCGGGTCTTGACCCTATTACTTCAGCTGAGCTTGATCAGCTAATAATCCAGCTTTCTAAAAGTCTAGGAGTTACTTTTGTAATTGTTACCCACGAACTAAATAGTATTTACAATATCGCTGATAGGGTTATTATGCTAGATAAAGATACCAAAGGAATAATTGCAAGCGGAGATCCTAAATACCTAAGGGATAATTCAGAAATCCCAATAGTGCAGAAGTTTTTTAAGAGACAGACTGATGAACAGCTCGACAGTTAACAATAATTAGACAGATAAAATTATGAATAATAAACCCAACTTCTTTAAAATTGGCCTTTTCGTGATACTCGGAACATTGATCCTTGCAGGAGCAATAATATTCTTTGGCGCCGGTAAGTTTTTTGAGAAGAAATATGTAGTTGAGACATATTTTGATCAATCCGTTCAAGGACTCAGTGTAGGCGCTGCGCTTACATTTCAAGGAGTGCAGGTTGGAAATATAAGTGAAATAGGGTTTGTCTTTCAAGAATATGATACAGATCTCCAATATGTATTAGTTAGGGCTCAGATATATCCCAACAAAGGGAGCAATAAAGGAAAGCCGAAGCTCTTCATAAACGATAAGGATAGGGAACAAGGTTTAAAACGTATGATTGATAAAGGACTAAGATTACAGCTTGCCTCACAGGGGGTCACGGGTATTGCTCTACTAAATGCTGTTTATCTTGACCCGGCTAGCTACCCCCCCTTAAACATAAATTGGAAACCGGAGTATTATTATATACCTTCAGCTCCGGGAACGATAGAACAAATAACTAAAACTATTGAAAAACTTACAGAGACTATTCAGAGCATAGATTTTAAAGAAATTTCTGACGACGTAGAACAGCTTGTAGTTACTATAAACATGGCTGTACAGCAGGCTGACATCCCTCAAGTCAGTAAGGACCTTCAAAACCTGCTTGTCAGCATTGATAAAACCGTTACCAATACGGATAAATTGCTTAATGGTAAGGATATCAAACAAACATTATCAAATATTGCACAAACTACCGAAGAGCTTAAAAGAACTTTAAAACGGACTGACCAACTGATACAAAACAGAGAGCACAATATAGAAATTACTCTCAATAATGTACAGAAGATTTCAGAGGATATGAGTGAGTTCATGGAAACCTTACAGAAATATCCGTCTTGGGTACTCTTCGGAGAACCACCACCGCATTTTGGAAAAGACATCAAGGTTGAGGAACCAAACCAATGACAATAAAAAGCAAACTATATTTCTCCTCACTTCTTATATTTACCGCGCTGATGATAGGGTGTGGTGGAATAGCAAAAAGCTATCCGGAAAGAGCTTATTTCCTATTTGAAGTAGCACCACCTACCAGTCCTTTAACTCCAGTACAAGGCGCAACTGTAAAAGTAAGAAGATTTAGTATTTCGCCTGGAAGCGAGGGCAAGCAATTCATATATAGAACAACCGATATCCAATATTTATCTGATTTTTACAACCAGTTCTTCAGACCGCCTAGTATTATATTAACGGAAGCAGTTACACAGTGGCTTGATCAAGCTCAAGTATTTGAAGACGTATTAAACCCGCTCAGTCAGGCATTCCCTGAATATTTTATAGAAGGCAATATAGTAGAACTCTACGGTGACTACAGAAATCAATCTGCTGCCCAAGCAGTGATGAATATCCAATTTTATTTACTTCAAACCTCTGACGATGGCGATCAGCCGACAATCATTTTTGGCAAAACATATGAATCCACTAAACCTATAGGAACTGCTACACCACAAAATTTGATGAATGGTTGGAATCTTGCACTTGAAAATATTTTAGGTGAATTCCTTAGCGACTTAAGCTATCATCTAAAGAGCGCTCAGCAATCGTTAAATAATCAATCTACTAACAATAACTAACACAAGTTATTTGTTTATAACTAAAGAGAGAAGCAATATGAGAGCAGTATTAATAATTATTTTTATCTTACTGATAGCTATATTAGTTCCACCTTATTGGTTTGGAATGAAGGCCGAAGACGAATACAACAATCTAATTCAAACAGTATCGGAATTTGAGAACCTGGAAATTGTTAGTAAAAGCTATAAGAGAGGATGGTTGTCCTCATTGTCAGAAACTACATATTCCCTAAAGGATGAAGATATAGAATCTTTGCAAATTATTGAAAAAGACACTATTTATCATGGACCTATTCCAGTTGGGTTACTATCTAAAGGAAAGTTTATGTTAAAACCAGTAATGGCAATCATTGAAACCCAAGCTCAAATTAAAACCGAAGCAAAAGAAGAATATTCTGAGTTCGTAAATACATTGCCCACTATAGACTTACAAACAACTCTTTCATTAAATGGCTACGGCACTTCAGAAGTCTCCATACCAAGTGTAGAACGAAAATTAAATGATGGGAAAGAGATGAAATGGTCGGGATTGGATGGGCTGATTAATTTCACACCTGAGCTATATACAGTTTACTCAGTGATTAATTCAGGAAACTTAGAAATCGAAGATGATACATTTCGAGTCAAGATAGCCGGAATCGATATTGAATCTAATCTTGATTACCCTATTTTAAATTATAAGAACCCATTGGGGGATTTAGACGTTAAGATTGCAGAATTTAGCTCAGAAGGCAAAGACGGGGATAAGCTTAACAAGCTAACGCTAACCAATCTTGAATTCGCCGGTTCTACAAACCAAAAGGGTGATCTCTTAAATCATACTCAGAGTTTAGGTTTTGAAACACTCACAGTGGGCGGCAATAGCTACGGTCCAGGCATATATGAGCTTCAAATGAGGAATATCGATAAAAGTGCATTTGAGGAAATACAAATAGCTCTTGATCAGAATCAAAATAATGATGAGTCTACAGTAAATGAGATGATAACCGCCGAGATGATGAAAGTACTACCAACTCTCTTTAAAAATGCGCCTGAAATTGAGCTTACAAAACTATTTATAAAAACAGGGGAGGGTGAAATTAACGGACATGCTACAATCTCGGTAAGCGGAGATAGTATTGATAATCCAGAACTAGCAGCCAATCCCATATTCCTCCTAGCAGCACTATCGGCAGAGATAAAACTATCTGTTTCAAAACCACTCATGGATAATTTATTAAAAGACTACAAAATCGAAGAAATCACTGATGAAAAAAAGACTAACAACGAAGTACTCCCCACGGATAAAGAACTCCAGGTTTTGGCTAACACCAGGGCACAATCAGAAATACAGGAAATGCTGGATCAAGGCATATTTGTGATCAAGGACGGCAGCTATGAAATAGAGGCTGTCTATGGACTGGGTCAAATAAAAGTAAACGGCAAGGCTATTAATATAAACTCGTTCTTGAATTTATAAGACTTTAGAGACCGGTCTTGAATTTAGATTCTAACTCTCTGTACTTTGCAGTTTGAATAACCTCTTCAAAATCCTTAAATTTGAGCATGTCTTGAAATCCTTCACTACTCCCGTGTTCTTTAAGATATGTGAAACAAGATTCAATGGCTCTAGTTGCCGAGAACAACCCAGCTAGAGGATAAACAACGATTTTATATCCTAAGTCCTCTAATTCCTTTGCGCTTAAAAATGGAGTCTTCCCTCCCTCAATCATATTGGCAAAAAGGGGAACGCCCCCACTAAATGCCTCTGCAATTTCCTTAAGCTCTTCCACGCTTTGAGGAGCCTCTATAAAAACAATATCTGCCCCGGCTTCAAAGTATGCTTGTCCTCTATTAATCGCTTCTTGAATACCATCAGAAGCCCTTGAGTCAGTCCGCCCGATTATAACCAGCTCACTGTCTCCACGCGCTTCTACAGCAGCATGTATCTTCTCAACATGCTCTTGCATCGTAATCACTCGCTTCCCTTCAAAGTGTCCGCACTTTTTAGGCCACTGTTGGTCTTCAAGAATAATTCCACCTGCTCCAATTCTCACAACTTCCTCTACTGTTTGTATAACGTTTAAGGGGTTTCCATATCCGGTGTCAATATCTACCACAACGGGTATATCGACTGAGCTCACAATTCGACTTACGCTCCAAAGCATCTCCGTTGCTGTTAGAAAACCAAAATCAGGCCTCCCTAACATTGTTGCCGATATGCCGAATCCGCTTGTAAATGCCACTTCGAAACCGGCCTTTTCAGACAGCTTAGCGCTCACGCAATCATGAACCCCTGGCAGAACTAAAATCCCTGGATCTGATAAAATTTTTCTTAATTTCTGACCATTTGTCATACCTATTTCTCCTCCATTCGGTAACTAGAAAAATAGATAGCACTTTACCTGCTGTCAAGAACAATTGATCTAGTAGAGCGTTTATGATAGTTTTGAAACTATGAAATCAGGCTACATTTCAGGAAATCCAAGCAACCCGGAAAAAGAAGAACAAAATAAACCCAAAGGTATTTGTATAAAGAAAGTAGAGAACGGGCTTAAAAGTATAGATATAATTCATCTCATAGAGGCGCTTGAGGGAATAAAACTAGATTTTGATCATCTTTACTATTATGAGCACACCGATCTAGTGGTACCGAGTTTGAAGAAATCGCAGGGAAGGGGGGTTCCCAAACTTTATTCTACAAAGGACTTTATTATCATCAGATGGCTCGTATCTCTTCAGAAAAAGGGGATACATTTAAACCGGTTCCGGGATATAATTCAGTTCATAAAACAAAAAATGCCCGACGTCTTAGAAACGCCTCAAAACTGGAACCTTATCACGGACGGCAAATCAATTAAGTTTGTTAATAAAGTCACTTCAAAAACTTTTGAGGTCTCTAAAGACACAAGCCAGTATCTATTTTCATTCCCCAAAGACTAAATCCGCTAATAAAATTTACTATGGGACAATCTAAATTGAGTTTCCTATTTGTGCTCCGACAGACTGGCGCGTTCCGACTTCGTACCTTCGGCAACAACGTCGGGAATGGAAGTAAAAGCAATGCGCAGTGGGGCTGATTCTGAAGCGTCGTGCATAGATCCGAAATATATACTGTTCATACCATAGCGTTCATTAATCTTATCAAGAGCACTCTCTAATTTATCATGTTTAAACTCGTTTGAGAAAAGTGAGTAACTTGTCTCATTAATCGGGGTTAGCTCCGACAAAATTACAGCAACACTAAGAGGCGTAAGCCCTTTGGGTCTATCTTTCCAAATATCTGAAAAGGCTTTAATTAGACTTTGTGTGTCATGACGCTTCCCGATGTTAAGCGTCCTTTTCCAGCTGTTTTTGCTATTAAAATATTTAACTTTAATAGTCATATTGCCGGCCATATATTTCAGCCTTCTAAGCCTAAATGCAGCCTTGTGTATTAACCTTATAAGCACAGCGCGCGAGCGCTCCGGGGTCCTCATCTGAGGTGCCATTACATGTGAATGACTCACCGTTCTCCTTTTGGTTTCCTGCTCGGCTATCTCCTCACCTTTCAAGAGATAACTCAGGCGCTTTCCGCCTACATTTTGCCAGATATCCAAAAACCTGTCCCCGGATAAAGAATAAAGATCCTCTACATTATGAACATTATGCTTTTTAAGACGGGCATGCATACGTGCGCCAATACCGGGCAGGGCCCTGAGCGAGAGTGGATAGAGAATTTGGGGTAAATCTTCTTTTGTTATCACAGTAAACCCGTCGGGCTTTTTCATGCCGCTTGCAACCTTTGCTATAAAGCGGTTTGGCGCAAGGCCGACGGAGCAGCGCAAATATTCCCCCACATACTCTTTAATTGCTCTCTTAACGGCATGAGCCAAAGCTGTGGCATTTTCATAATCCCTGTGCCTTCCCGTTAACTTGCATGACATCTCATCGATCGAATGAACTTTATCTATCGGCAAAACACTACCTACGGCCGAAACTATTAGCTTGTGATATTTAATGTAGATAGTGGGTCTTGATTCAACAATGTTTAAAGTACTACAAAGCCTCTTTGCCACTCCGACCTTGGTACCCGTTTTTATTCCGCATTTCTTAGCCTCGCAACTTGCGGCTATACAGCATGTACTATCAGCCATCACTGGTACTACAACAGTTGGCTTGTCTCTTAATTCAGGCCTAAGCTCCTGCTCTACAGACGCAAAATATGAGTTCATATCGAGAAAAAGCCAATCCAGTTTTTTATTTGAATTATTAGCCATGACTGAAGATTGTTACCTGCTATATTTCGGACGCCGGAACTAAATTAATGTTGCAAGAATGTGCATACCCTAAGAATAAGTATGGACCCTTTTCAAGTTAAAGCCAAGGGGGTTTATTCATAGTCAAATATATAGAAAGGTATGCATACAATTGATGGGCTTACAACTCTATTTTTATCAGATCCCCATCAATATGCACTTTATACGTATTTACGCCTTCTTCGGCCGGTGGTTCCAGAGCTTCTCCTGATTTAAGGGCAAATTCTGCCCCGTGCCAAGGACATATTACCTTGCCACCATCAAGTTCTCCCTCGCATAGAGGGCCGCCTACATGAGTGCATTCATTATCAATTGCATAATATCCACCATCACAATTAAAGATAGCTAATTCTTTCCCCTCAATCTCAACCATCATCCCTTGACCGGGCTCAAGCTCATCAACTCTAGCGGCTTCAAAAAGATCTCCCATTTTTCGCATCCTCCTTCAAAAAGCTCAATATATAGTGATGTTTACTCATCAAGAAACTCTATAGATTCTTCAAACTCCTCAGCCATGCTAGGGTGTCCGTGGCGGTTCGCAGCTTCGATCCCTTTGGAGTAAGATTCTTTTGCCTTCTCAGTATTCCCCATTCTCATATAGCACTCTGCCATCATGCGATAAACTGCACCTTCATCGTCTTTTAACTTTAGATACTCATTTATTTCAACGATGGAATCCTCGTATAACTCAGACTTGAAAAGCTCGTTTGCAAGACCGTATCTTCCCAAAGGATTATTAGGATCTTTCTGAATAAGTGCTTTTAATTTTTCTATTCTTGAATTACTCATCTTCTAGTCTTTCTCCGTGGATCCTGTAGTTATAAGAATTCTAGCATAAGATCATCTAGCAACAAGATTATTTTCTAAAGTTAAAGACCAAATATTGATTGTTTATATTTATCCTGCATACTCATGTGCGAACCAAATTACAGATAAATTCCTATGTATAAAAAAATTATTGATTTCTTATTCCAAGCGCTTGCTGTAAAACAGTACCTAATATTCACAGGCACTTTTTTCATACTTACAGCTTTAGTAATGCTTATACTAGACGCCCAGATAAGACCTCAGTCTTGCCCTGATATGATCTCCCTTGAGCTAGTCTTTAGCAAATCTGCATTAAACCAAATAATCTCCAATTGTGGAGAGGCCGGCATTCGCTCACACTTAATCATGATATGGGTTGATTATCTCTTTATATTTTCCTATATTGGCTTTTTAGGCAATCTACTAGGCTCACTACTAAAAGGCATAGATTACGATAAAGCTCTCAACTTATTTTCTATTCCCATGATTGCGGGAGTTTTAGATATTATCGAGAATACGCTTTTACTCATTCAACTCCAGAACACAGAAAGCCTAAGCGGACTCTTAATTTTTATAGCTTCAAGCGCTGCCCTAGTTAAGTTTATTTTAATAGGAATAACTATTATTCTGATTTTGTATTATCTCTTTAACAAAAGAAAAAGCCCTGACGCTGCTTAGAGCTATTCTACAAGAAAATCTCTAAGCTAATCCATTTCTTATTGAGAATTTCACAAGATCCACAAGATTATGTATTTCAAGTTTCTTCATTATATTTGCTCTATGCGTATCTACAGTCTTTACACTAATCGTAAGTTCTTTGGCGATACCACTGTTACTTAGACCGTTAATTATTAATTCCAACACCTTCTTTTCTTTACCGCTTAATGCCTTAAATGTCTCTGTTATACTGCTCCCCATTAAGAACGAAGTATAATTAAGTTGGTAAAATGCTTCGTAAAAGGTATAAGGAGAGGGAGCAATGAAACGAAGAAGAGAGGCCTGCTGAGTTTCTAAGTCCGGTTGCAAATATTTCTCCTTCACTCCCATCAGGATTAAAGCGCATTATAGTGGCGCGGCTTTTTTCTTTTTCGATACATACATTACAGGAGTGTACTGCACCCCTTTTGTCAAGCTCGATAGGTAATGTGCAAGGACATATGGCGGTTTCCCCTAGAATGGGGAAATGGCGATATATATGGCACAAACAATTAAAGAAGAGAGGTTGAGATGGGTATTACCCATAGTGAGAGGGGAGGTGCGGTTAGTAGATGTGGCTAAGGTATGTCCACACAGCAAAAGGAGTCTGGAAAGATGGGTAGCGGTATACAAAAGAGGTGGAGAGAAAGCTTTGGAACCCAAAGCAACTATACCTAAGACTAGTCCAGAAGAGACACCGATCTGGA
>Ga0307378_10009522_pt1 | contig 12762 bp, 7 predicted proteins | sample UN1MG_FD_202238 | JGI IMG/M metagenome (GOLD analysis project Ga0307378, IMG submission 202238) | Soil microbial communities from Risofladan, Vaasa, Finland - UN-1 | ecosystem: Environmental > Terrestrial > Soil > Coastal area > Acid sulfate soil | place: Finland: Risofladan, Vaasa | collected...
GCTTTGCGGGGGACGGGGGGGGCGGACGGTTGTGGTGGTGGCGCCGGAGGGCGGGGCGGAGAGGCCGGGGCGGCGGCCGGCGGTCGTGCGGTGCGGGGGGTGTGGGCTGTGCTACACGTCGCCGCGTCCGACGCCGGAAAGCATGGATCGCTTCTACCCGGCCGATTATGGGCCGCACGAGGTCCGGCCGGTCGCCGAGGCGTCGCGACGGCGGAAATGGCGGCCACGGCGCTCGGCGCTTCGCCTTCCGGCGCGTCGCGAAGTGCCCTGGCACGGCGAGGGCCGGCTGTTGGACTTCGGGTGCGGCGGCGGGGCGTTTCTGGAGCGGATGCACCGGCGGGGCTGGCGGGTGATGGGAGTGGACGCCTCGGAGACGGTCGTGCGGAGGATCGAAGAGGAGTTGGGGCTTGCGGCCCTGGCCGGCGACCTTTCGGCGCCGGGGCTTGCCGCGTCGAGCTTCGACGTGATCACGATGCGGCAATCGCTCGAGCACGTGCACCGCCCGTTGGAGACGCTCCAGCGGGCCTTCCGGCTGCTGGCCGGGGGCGGCAAGCTGATGGTGTGGGTGCCGAACATCGAGGGTCTGCCGTTTGGGTGGTTTGGCCCTGCCTGGTACGGGCTGGACTTGCCCCGGCATCTGGTGCACTTCACGCCGTCGACGCTCCGCCGGATGGTGGGCGAGGCGGGCTTTCGGGTCGACCGGATCTGGATGGTCTCGCACCCCTCCTGGCTGCGTCGCTCGGCGGCACGTGCCCGGCAGCAGGGCATCGGGACGCGCGGATCGTGGTGGCTCGCGCGGCGACCGGCCGCTCGATGGGCCGCCTGGTACGCCGCGCTCCGGGGCCGGTCGGACTGTATCGGGCTAAGCGCGACGAAGCGGGGATGGTGAGCGTCGTTGCGCTTTGTTGATCGGTTTGCCGCTGGTTTGGCGACGCCCGACTCTCCGGCGGTTGACTCGATCGTCGCACCGCCGAAGAATTCCGCGGACGAACGGGAGAGGGTCATTGCTTACCCAATCGCTCAGTAATAAGGTCCGCCAAGACCGGCAGGCGTTTCGGTCGATCGGCCCGCGGGTGGCACGGGCATCTTGCCCGTGCACCGTGCACTGGCGAAACGCCGGTGGCACCCGACCGTGCACCCGGCGCTCGCCTTGCGATCGTTCCTCTTTCTGCCTATGATCCAGTCTCGGCTGCGGCCGAGTGGGTGCGTGTCGGTCGGCCGACGCGTTCGGATCGCGGAGTCCGCGGATTCACCGCGGCCCCGACGCGGCCCCTTTCTTTCCCCCTCCCGATCGCAGGAGCCGGCAATGGCGAGCCAGAGCAGTGCATGGCGATGCCGGGTGTGCGGCTACATTCACCGAGGGCCGGAGCCTCCGGAGGTCTGTCCCGTCTGCGGCGCGTCGCGGGAGGAGTTCGAGCCGTACGGCGAGGAGCCGAAGCGGCCGGACCGCGGGGCGAAAGACCGTTGGCGGTGCGTCGTCTGCAAGCACGTCCACCAAGGCGACGCCCTGCCGGGAGTCTGCCCCGTGTGTGGCGCCGCGCCGGACAGCTTTGAGCCCGTGGACCAGGCGTCGGGCGAGTCGGCCGACTCGGGCAAGGCGTTGAAGCTGGTCGTCGTCGGGGCGGGAATCGCCGGCACGGCCGCGGTGGAGTCGATTCGCGAGGCTTCGGCGCGGGCCGAGATCACGCTGGTTTCCAGAGAGCCGGGGCTGCCCTACTATCGTTTGAATCTCACGCGGTACCTCGCCGGCGAAGTGAAGGCCGAGCAACTGCCGATTCACCCCGAGGGCTGGTACGAGGACCGGGACGTGCGCCTGCTGCGGGGCGCGGAGGTCGTTTCGCTGCGGCCCGCAGAGCAGGTCGTCGAGCTCCGCGGCGGCCGGCGCCTTCGTTATGACCGGCTGCTGCTGGCCGCGGGAGCCCATCCGTTTCTGCCGCCGTTTCCCGGCGCGACCCGCGAAGGCGTGACGGCCTTGCGCACGGTCGCCCATGCCGACCAAATCATCGAGGCGGCCGGGAGCGGCGCGAAGTGCGTCTGCATCGGCGGGGGGATTCTGGGCCTGGAGACGGCCGCGGCACTGGCCGGGCGCGGGGTCGACGTCACGTTGCTCGAAGGACACGGGTGGCTCTTGCCACGCCAGCTCAACCAGCGTGCCGGCGAGGTGCTGGCCGAGCAGGTGGTCGGGGGCATCAAGCTGCGCAGCCACTGCCGCACCCGGGAAATCGTCGGCGACGAGCGAGTCCGCGGCGTCCTTCTGGAAGATGGCGAAATGATCCCGGCCGACCTGGTGGTGATCGCCACCGGCATCCGGCCGAACAGCTACCTCGCCCGACTGGCCGGGCTGACCGTCGACCGGGGCGTGGTCGTCGACGACACGCTCGAAACCTCGCACCCGAACGTGTTCGCCGCGGGCGACGTTGCCGAGCACCGGGGCGTGATTTACGGGATCTGGGGGCCTTCGCAGCACCAGGGGAGCATCGCCGGGCTGAACATGGTCGGCATCCGGACCGAGTTCGGCGGCATTCCCCGGTCGAACACGCTCAAGGTCCTGGGCGTGGATCTGTTCAGCATCGGCCGGATTACCGCGGAGGACGGGAGCTTCGAGGCGATCGACCGCCATCGCGACGGGCGCTACTCGCGCTTCGTCTTCCACGACAATTATCTGGTGGGCGCGATTCTGCTCGGCGACACGACGCTGACCGCCCGGGTCAAAAGCGCGATCGAGCGCCGGGAGGACTTCTCCCGAGAGCTCCAAAACGGCCCCAACGGCGAGCAATTCGCGGCGCATTTGAGCGCGGGCAGCGAGCGTGCTTGACGCGAGCTCGGCCGCGCCGCCATCGCTGCTTGGACGATTCGTGGAGAACCTTCCGCCGACGCTCGCCACCAGCGGAGGCAACAGGCGGAACGCCGTTGCCCTATTTCCAGACCTGCCACCATTTCCTGCGGGCGACGAGCCTCTCGAAGGGCTCGGCGGGCGCACCCGCTATATCTTCGTCGTGCCGGAAACCGGTGAGCGCTTTGGCGACCTCGACGGGAACGTCGAACACGTAGTCTGCGTCGGCGCGATCCGCTTGCTCCGCCATCAGTCGGTCCCGGATCGAGGCGAACGGCGGCGGAAGCTCGCCTTGGGCATCGAGGTGCTCGGCGCCCTGCTGGCAGTCGTGCACGATCGACCACAGGGGGCTCCCGTCTCTCCAGCCGGCGGCGGAGCTGTACATCACGTGCTCTTCCACGGCGCAGGTGACCAGTTCGCCGCGACGCGAGAGCTTGGCCAAAGGTGCGTTGTCGGCATAGTCGCAGCGATTGGCGAAGAGCAGATACCATCCCCCGGGCAGGTCGGCGCCAAGCAGCGGCGACTCGGGAACGTCCTCGTGCTCACCCGTGCCGGATACGCCAAGCTCGTCGCGTACCTCGCTCGGGTCCTTGCCACGAATCGCCAGCCAGGATACCGAGTATCCCATCGTGCGAGCCCCCCGATCAAGAACTCCAAGGAGAACGACGCGTTTCACGCGATGTACGGGCCTCGAATGCTCGGTCAGGCGGTCGGGCCGTCAAATGGCCATACTGGAGGGTATTGCGTTGCTGTCGCGTGCCATGTCCACGAAAGCACCTCTCCGGTTGTGGAATCGATCTCGACCGTCTTGTCCGGCGGTTGGGCAATGCTTTGAGGGACTCCGGGTAACGCGTCCCGTGGAGTCCTGGAGTCTACGGAGAAGCTATCAACAAACGGCAGCCCGTCCGGCGTTCGCTCGGCAATCCCTGCAAACTCCGGCCAGAGCTCCACGTACGGGGGCCCAATCAACGTGCAGAGACCCCGCACGACGGGAATGCCGTTCCACCACCACGATTTCGGCAGCACGGATCCCAATCGGATCTCAGCGTAGAACGGTCTTAAGACCGACGAAGCGCGCAAGAAAAACCTGAGCAACTGCCTGTCCCATCCGGCCTGCGACAGGACACGGTCGGAGAAATGTGCATGCAGATAGGCAGCACGAAACCCACGACGTTCTGGTCCCGGCGGAAACGGTACGCCGAGGCCGACGTAGCCAGCCGGCTTGTGGGGATACCACACGGCATCGTACCTCGACTCCTCCATGAAGCGCACGAAGTGAGATCTGCCTTGCTCCTCCCATTGGTATTGTGGCGGCTCGTACGCCCCGTAACGCCGCGGCAGCAGCTCCGGAAGGCGGGCCTCCATCAGATCCAGAAGTTGGACGAAGCCTTCACGACGGAACTGCTCGACGTCCAGGAAGAGCCAGCCCAAGGCAACCGTACCAGTATCGGTATCTCTCGACGCTCCCGCAAACCGCTTGACTCCGCTTGACGCCGAAATGGTGCCGGTCTGCTGATCGACGATAACGCCGCAAGCGCGCCTGGCGAGGGAACGTGCTGCCTGGCTCGCCAAGCTGTATGCCCTTTTGGGGGCCGACGTCGGCTCCACGTGGATCATTGTCAAGTACTGCAATCCCGGCACTGCCCTGGAGACTTCGTCCGAAAGATCCTCGTCCTCAACTCGATCCGGCCCGTGGATCACAACCTGCCAATCCTTCCCGGATATCCGGCGCGTCTCGGACGCGGACGGATCGTCGACCTGGTCGAACGGGCTCCCGCTGAATTCGGGACAGGTCACCGTATAGACTTCGATGTCGTAGCTCATCGACGCGTTCCATCGGCGCGGACTGGCCTGAGGTACGGCTTCGTATCCGCCGTGGCGCGAGCCTTGGTGGATGCGACGAGTTGAACTGCCCGTAGAGCCGCGCAGCGGCGAGCCTCGGGTGATTTGGCCCGCGCGTCCGCCATTGGGATTGTAACGCGCACGGCAGGGTGGGGTAAAGCGAACGCCCAGCGTCAAGGTGGCCGGGGCCTGACGAAGCGAGCCCCCAGCTTCGACGACCCGGGGGCTCGCTTGCGTTCGATGTCTGACATCCCGTCGACCCACCCCAAGACAACGCACGGGTGATGCAAGTCCGCTCAAACCTCCGTCCACACGCCCGGGATCGGCACGGGGTAGCGGCCGTCGGCGTCGGGCTTCACCGGCGGGTCGGTATCGTAGTCCATTTCGTCGATATTCGGGCAGAACTGGAAGTTGGAGGCCATCATTTCGTCCCAGGTGATGATCTTCCCGGAATGGACGGCCGCCCGGCCCATCAGGTCGGCGATGTTCGAGTACGCCGCGCGCTTGGCGTCATTCTGCTTCTTGTCGGTGCGGATGGCGTCCAAGAGCGTGTTCCACTCGGCGTCCCAGGGATTGTACTTCTCGTCGGGCGCTTCCCAGGCGATGTTGTCGTCCGCGATGCGCTGGTCTTTGTAGATCCGCGCCGTTCCCACGTGCGTCTGGCCGGAGAACTGGGCCGCGCACTTGGTTCCGTGGGCGTAGGTGGCGAATTCGCTGTGGCAGTGGCCTCCCAGCCAGCGCATGCCGAACAGCGCCTTGGTGCCGTCGGCAAAAGTCCACTCGATCGACATGGAGTCGAGGTTCTGGCTGCAATCGGCACTGTTGGCGATGCGGCCGCCGATGCCGTGCGCCGTGACCGGGCACTCGCCCTTGATCCAACAGATTTCGTCGATCTGGTGGATGTCCATCTCGGCGTACAGTCCGCCCGAGACCCAGAAGAAACGGACAAAGTTGCGGATCTGCCAGAGCAATTCGTCGTAATCCGCCGGCTTCTTTCCCATGATCCCGACGTTGTGCATCCGGTAGCCGCGGATGAGCTGGATGTCGCCGATCTCCCCGTCGCGGAACCGCTTGATCAGTTCCTGGCGGTTGACGCTGTGGCGGCACTGGAGTCCGGCGAGGACCTTGAGGTTCTTCTTCTCCGCCTCTTCCGCGACCCGGATTAGCCGCCGCAGGCCCGGCGCGTCGGGCGCGAACGATTTCTCCATGAAGACGTTCACGCCCTTTTGCACGGCGTATTCGAATTGGGTGGGGCGGAAGCCGGAGAAGTTGGTCAGCATGGCGACGTCGTTGGGGCCGAGGCAGTCGATGGCCTTCTTGTAGCCGTCGAAGCCGACGAACTGCCGCTCCTTCGGCACGTCCATCCGATCGCTGAACTCCGTGCTCAAGTTCTTGTGTGCGCGGGCGATTCGATCTTCGACGACGTCGGCCATGGCGACCAGCTTCACCGGTCCGTGGGCGGAATGCATCGCGTTGCCGACCGCCCCGCTGCCTCGGCCGCCGCAGCCGATCAGGGCGAGCCGGATGGTGTTGTCCTCGCCGGCGTGCACGTGCGGGACCGCCATCGCGGCGACCGCGGTGCCGGCGGCTGCCGCCCCGCCCTTTGCGAGAAACTCGCGGCGCGACGACTTCCGAGGTGTATCCGATTGCACTTCTCGCTTCATGGCTTCTCTCCTCTTGCTGCAAAGGTGGGTCTGTTGCGAAGGTGGGTTTCCCGGGCCACGTCCGCCCGGACACGCCCCGGGCTGCCGGCAGCCCGCCAAAAAACGGCGACAGTCACCGAAACGTGTGCCACGGCTTGCTTGCAAGCAGTGCTTTTCGCCGGGTTCTCCGCGGCACTGCTTGCAAGCAAGCAGTGGCACACGACTCCTTCAACAGGCTGCCAGTGGCTCCATTGTCTCCAGCTCGACCTGCCCGTGTCAATGGTCGACCGGCCCGCTCCGCCCCGTGTAGCTCGCGAGCGGCCCGCGACCGCGTGCGCAAGGCTTACGACACGTGGGACAACGCGCCCCCTGAAGAGATCTACGACCTGGAAGACGACCCCCACGAATTCAACAACCTGGCAGGCAGGGCGGAGTACGCCGAGGTGCAACAGAGGCTCCGCGCCGAGCTCGAAGCCTGGCAGCACGAGGCGGGCGATCCGCTCGTTGATCCCCAGAAGCTGGCCCAGCTCACCCGCGAGCAGGACGAGGTGGCCGCCGACTACGGCAAGAACAAAGCCTACACGTGGCGGTACCACCAGCACTTGCGGAGCGGTTCGGGGCCCGGCGGGCCGTGAGGCGTGCCGACGACGGGGGCCTCGCGCAACGCCGTGTACGTCGAGGCAAGGTTACGCGTCCGCCGGACCGGGACCATTCTACTTCTTCCGAGCGGGGCGCTTGGCCCTCGGGCCTCGAGCAGACTCCGGGGGGTCCTGCTCGGGGACTTTCAGCTCCCGGCGGAGCCGCGCAAGCTCGCCCTCCAGCCGCTTCTGCACCTCGGCGTAGCCCGAATCGCCGTAGACGCTCTTCAGCTCTTTGGGGTCGGACCCCAGGTCGTACAGCTCCCACTCGTCGATCGGCTCCGGGTCCCACGGGTTCGGGTAGAAGTGGATCAGCTTGTAGCGGGCGTCGGTCACGCCGTAGTGTCTACGCACGCTATGCACGGCCGGGTACTCGTAATACTGGTAGTAGAACGACTTGCGCCAGTCGGCCGGCGTTTGGCCTTCGAGGATCGGCACCAGGCTGCGGCCCTGCATGTCGTCGGGCACTTCCACGCCGGCCAGGTCGAGAAACGTCTCGGCGAAGTCGAGGTTCGAGACGATGTCCGCGTTCGTGCGCCCGGGGCGTATCACCCCAGGCCACCGCACGATCAGCGGGGTGCGCAGCGACTCCTCGTAGATCCACCGCTTGTCGAACCAGCCGTGCTCGCCCAGGTAGAAGCTCTGGTCGGAGCTGTAGATCACGACGGTGTTCTCGGCCAGTCCGGCGTCGTCGAGATACGCGAGCACGCGCCCCAGGTTGTCGTCCACGGCGGCGATGCAGCGGAGGTAGTCCTTCATGTAGCGCTGGTACTTCCAGCGGACGAGGTCCTCGCCCTCGAGGTTCGCCCGGCGGAACGCTTCGTTCTTGGGGTCGTACGCCCGGTTCCAGGCTTCGAGCTGCTCGGGTGTAAAGTTTCGCGGCGGCACGAGCTTGAGGTCGCGATCGTTCATGGTCTTGGCGATCGACATGTCCTGCGTTCGGGCGGGCGTGCCGCGGCCCGAGTAGTCGTCGAAGAGCGTGTCCGGCTCGGGGATGGTCACGTCGTCGTACAGCGTCAGCCAGTTCGGGCCCGGCTCCCACTCGCGGTGCGGGGCCTTGTGCTGATACATCAGCATGAACGGCTTTTCGGGATCGCGCTGGCTCTTCAGCCAGTCGAGGGCGAGGTCGGTGATGATGTTCGTCGTGTAGCCGGTGTGCTGGGCGCGCTGGCCGCCGCGGAGCATGGGCGGGTTGTAGTAGGGCCCCTGGCCGATGAGCACCTCGCTGTAGTCGTAGCCCTGGGGGGGCATGTGCTCGCCCAGGTGCCATTTGCCGATCACGGCCGTCTGGTAGCCGGCCTTCTGGAGCAGCTTGGGGAAGGTCTGCTGCGTGCCGTCGAAACGGTTTCCGTTGCACGAGAAGCCGTTCAGGTGGCTGTACTTCCCGGTCTGGATCACCGCCCGGCACGGGCCGCAGATCGAGTTGGTCACGTAGCAATTGTCGAACCGCATCCCTTCGCGGGCGAGCCGGTCGATGTTGGGCGTCTCGTTCAGCTTCAGCCCATAGGCGCTGACCGACTGGTACGCGCTGATGGCCTGATAGGCGTGGTCGTCGCAGTAGACGAAGAGGATGTTGGGTCGCCGGGGTCGGGCGCTTTGGCCCCGTTCGGCGGCGACGCTTTGTGGCGACTTCACCACGCCCAGCGCCGCGACGGTGATCGCCACCGCGATCCACGCCGGCGCGCGATGCCCGTCGACCCAAACCTCCCGGCGACTGATTCTCGTTTCGCTCATGTCGTATCTCCTCTGAATAGAGTTGCACGATTCTGGGAGTCGTAAGCGGTGTGCCACTGCCTGCTTGCAAGCAGTGCTGCGTCGTGCTGCTGGCCAGAGGCACTCCTGGCACTGCTTCTGCGAAGCAGTGGCACACAGCAGGATTCCCAGAATCACGAAATGCCGTTTAGCGTGTGGGAGTCTCGTACAACGGCGTTTGCCGCCGCCCGGCCAGGCACGGCTGCGTTGGCCAGGCCACGGGAAACAGGATACTCTACGCCATCGCGGTTCACAACGGGCACGGCCAAGCCGAGGTTTCTTTGGAGTGCGGCGACTTGTCGCCGCTTTCTCGGGCGTCCTGCGCAACCGGCGAGCGCCGGAGTTCACCCGAAAGTCATCTCGCTAAGTTTTCCGGCCGCTCAAAAAGCGGTGACAAGTCACCGCACTCCAAAAGTTCGTTTGCTTTGGGACTAATACCCCGCGCCCACGCCCCCGCCCGGAGCGGTCGGCGCGAGGCAGACCAGGCTGCCGTCCTCCAGCGATAGGTACAGACGGCCGGCCGCGGCGATCAGCCCGTCGAACACCGGGGGGGCGTCGAGCGGTTGCTCGGCGAGCTTCGTTCCGTCCTGGGCCGAGACGGCGGCGAGCCGGGCGCCCCGCCGGCCCTCCAGCGCGGCGTACGGATCGAGTGGCTCCAACACGTCCGGCGGCCCGGCCACGAACAGCACGTCGCCCGCCTTGACCATCGCCCGAATCCGGATCGGAATCCACGCGGTCCACAGGGGCGGCTCGGCCCGGGTGTAGCCGATGCCCTTGTCGGCTCCGAAACCGCGGTCCTCGCTCTCCAAGCCCGGGTTGCCTTCGCGGGGGATGTGCGATTGGGGGAGCCACGCGAGCGGCTTGCGCCAGCCGGGCTCGCCGACGATCTGCGGCTCGTTGGTGTTCTTGTCGGCGAAGAGGAGATAGCCTTCCTTGCCGGGGAAGAACATCAGGCTGTGGACGTTGCGGCGATAGAAGACCCTCACGGCGTAGGTGTTCTCGTCGTCGACGACCAGGAGCTGGCCGCTCTTGGACGCTTGGTGTGCGAACTGGAACCCGGGCCACCGCTTCGAGTACATCCAGAAGGTCCGGTTGTACCAGGAGCCGTCCAGGAGGCCCGACGTGGAGAAGACGTGCGTCCCGACGTCCTGGGCCCCCTTGGTCGAAAGGACCGGGACCTCCACCTCGCCGAGCTCGGGCGTGAGCTTCTTCTGCCGCATGTAGAGCGAGTCGCCCTCGCTGACCAGCACGTCGGAGTTGGCGCCGGTGAGGTAGAAGGCGAAGTCGCGCTTGCCGGTCTCGACGTCCGGGAAGGGGCCTTCGAGCAGGCCCTTGTGGAGCACCTTGCCGGAGAGCGGATCGAGCCCCCAGAGGCGGATGCCGCCGTCGACGTAGGTCGAGCGACCGGCGGTGACGCAGGCCACGCCGTCGCGCACGAGCACGCTCCCGTGAACCGGCCAGACCGATTCGATCTGGTCGAAACACCCTATGCGGCGGTCGGTCGGCGCGGCGAGGAACCGCCACAGGAGGGCCCCATCCCGGGCGCGAAGGCAGTAGACGCGCCCGTCGGCCGATCCGAACAGCACCCGGTCCCGGTAGATGGTCGGCGGAGAATCGACGCGCCCACCGGCGGTGTACTTCCAAACGGGCTTGCCGGTCTTGGCGTCCAGGGCGTGCACGGCGTGGGCGTCGCACGAGGCGACGTAGACCCGGCCGCCGGCCATCACCGGCGCGGTCAGCTTGCCCCCCAGGTCGGCCCGCCAGGACGTCGCCACCTTGGCGGGGACCGCCGCGGAAGTCGAGCCGTGGCGCGCGGGATCGTGGCGAAAGGTGGGCCAATCGGAGGGAGTGGCGAGTGGCGAGTGGCCGGCGGCGAGTGATTCGTACGCGGGCCCTCGCTCGAGTCGCTTTTCGTCGGCGATCTCCTTGTTGCGGGACGGCCGCGGGCCCGCCACCGCGGCGGTGCCCAGGAACTTCGCGCCCGGCTGGCAGAAGCACTGGTCGGCCGGCACGTACAACAGCCCGTTGGCCGGCATCACGCCGTGCCTGCACGCCCCGCGGAGCCAGTTGTTCTGGCAATGATCGTCCCCTACGAGGTCGAGGAACTCGGCCCCCTCCATGCCGCTGATGATGTAGCGCTCGGTCGCCTTGTTCCGGTAGCAGCGGTGGTGGTGCTCCGGGCTGCGGAGCTGGCGGACGACGACTCGTTTTTTCTCGTCGCCGGTCCGCAGGTCGTAGGCGACCGCCATGGCGTCGGCGCTCTTTCCGATCGGCTTGAGGTCCTCGTCGACCGCCACCATGCCGCGCCAGACCAGGCCGCCGGTGACGAACAGGTCGGGGCCCTCGCCGCCGGCCGACGAGGGGACCTTGTCCTGGCGCCACAACGGCTCGCCGCTGCCGGCGTCGCGCGCTTCGAGCGTATTGCCCGAGTAGAGCAGCACCGTGCCGTCGCAGGCGATCAGCGTCTGCGCGCGGCCCTTGGGGCCTTCGGTCTCCCAGAGCGACTGGCCGTCGGTGAGCTTCAAGCACGTCAGCTTCGTGCCCGACTGATAGACCACGCGTCCGCCGTCGACGGCGAGCATCAGGCTGTTGATCGGCCGGACTTCTTTCTTCCAGAGCACCTTCTTCGAGTCGCGCCCGACGGCCGCGAGCGCCGACGGCCCCGCGTCCGTGTCCCCTCTCCGCTGGGACGTTTGCGCGAGCGGATCTCGGGAGTAGACCAGGACGACGCCGTCGCTCGCCAGGATCTCTCGGACGGGCTCGGTTCCTTCAACGGTCGCCAGGACCTCGCCGGTGGCGGCGTCGAGGATGGCGAGCGGGGCGAGGAAGCCGAGGGTGGCGTAGAGGCGGTCGCCGTCGACGACGAGCCGTCGCTGGTTTTCGTTGGGGACCGCGGTGCGGCCGCCGCGAATCATGGTCCAATCGATCTCTTCAAACCGATCGCGCGCCCACTCCGTCCAGCCCCACGGCTCGATCGCGCGCTTCCAGAGGAGCTTGCCGTTGAAGGCGTCGTGGCAGACCAGCGACCATCGTTCGGGCAGACGCTGGTCGGTGATGCCGACAATGCCTTCGTCGAAGAAGTAGAACACGCGGCCCCCGCCGGAAACGAGCCCTTCGATCCCGGAGGGCGTTTCGTGGCTTCGCAGCCAGAGCGGCGGGGCGACCCACTGGAGCGAGCGGGGCGGGCCGACCAGCGTGTCGCGAGCCACGGCGTTGTTCCCCGCGTCATGGAGAAAGTGCGTCCATTCATCAATCGTGTCCGGCCGCGGCTTGACGATCTTCTCCCATCCGTCGCCCTTCTTGACGTAAGCGACGCCCCGGGGCGCCAACACCCGCAAGATCTCCTCCTGGGAGACCGAGCCGAGGTCCTCGGCCACGACGAGGTTGATCAGATGGTCCGCATACGGCAGCGTGGAGCCGGCCAGGTGCTCGACGGACACCGGACCGTAGAGGCCCTGCCCGACGATCTCCTGCCGGGCCGCTTCGACGTTTTCCGCGTCGCGATCCAGCCCGTGCACCGTGTACTTCTCGTTCGCGCGAAGTGCGGCGGTGAGCCGGCCGTCGCCGCAGCCCAGGTGCACGACCAGGCCGCCTTTTACGCCGGTGGCCTTGAGGATTTCGCTCGCCAGCGCCTCCGGCGACGAGCCGCGATCGGGCCGGTCCGCCCAGGCAGCGGCCGGCAGTGCGAGACACACGGCCGTTGCCAGGACCCACAAACCGCCCAAGATTCCCTTTCGCAGTATCGGGGCCATCATTCAGCCTCCTCAAGGGTGACGTTTCCCGGATGACTGTCGGTACGGACGCCGATTAGCCTACCCCCTATGGCCCGTGATCGCAAATGGTCAGCCTTTCCTGGTTCCCAAGCTGGAGCTTGGGAACCAGAGGGGCTGAAGAATCGGCCGAAGAATAGCCTCCCAACTTCAGTAGCAGGCACACGGCGTGTGGGCTGCTCAAAACGGCGGTCAATCACTCGCCACATTGTGTCCCGTTTGTGTTCCATCCCCGTACGCCGAAGGCGTTAGACAACACAGCCCAGGGTTGCGAAGCTACCCTG
>Ga0307378_10009524_pt1 | contig 12762 bp, 20 predicted proteins | sample UN1MG_FD_202238 | JGI IMG/M metagenome (GOLD analysis project Ga0307378, IMG submission 202238) | Soil microbial communities from Risofladan, Vaasa, Finland - UN-1 | ecosystem: Environmental > Terrestrial > Soil > Coastal area > Acid sulfate soil | place: Finland: Risofladan, Vaasa | collected...
CAGGTCTCGGCCCGGCTCATGGCCGACGCCGCGAACGCCTCCCTGAACGCCCCTGAGCCCGTCGTGATCGTCGAGGCCCCGACGGCCGCGCCCGAGCCCCGGGAGGAGCCCGTACGGATCGTCGTGGAGGCGGCTGCGCCGGTAGCCGTGGCTCCCGTGGTGATCGAGGTCGGGCGGGCGGACCCAGGCTCCGGCGAGCCGGTCGAGCTGAGGCTCCCTGTGGCGCTGGAGGCGGCGCTCCTGGCGTGGGTCTCACGGCCCGCCCCCGAGCCCCAAGCGCAGCCAGCGCCCTCCCGGGACCCCGTGGTGGTCGTGCAGCCGGGTGCCGCCCCGGACATCACTATCACGGTCGAGAACGCGCAGGCGGCCACGGTCGAGGACAACGACGAACTGGTGGCTCCCGCTCCGGGCGCGGACCCTGCGTCGGACCCGGACGAGCCTCAAGGGGTCGAGCTGCTCGGGATCAGCTCGGAGGTCTGGACGCAGCTCATCATCGCCATGACGGTCTTGGCGACGGCGCTCGGCACCTACCTCGGACGGGAGAAGATCCCGGGCGTGAAGGAGCTGACGAAGAAGGGCAAGGCCGAGCGGGCCGAGAAGAATGCGGCCAAGGCTCAGGAGGAGGGGGGCTGATCCTGGACACAGTGTCCAGGAATCGGCGGATCCAGGCTCGTACCGTCTCCGAGGATCCCTCGGTGGTGCATCGCGGGGTGGGGCTCACGTAGCGGCACGCCCTCCAACCGCAGCCACTCCTCGACTTCATGCAGCTCGCGCTTCGCGATCGTGTCGAAGGCGAACTGGAGGAAGGCGTTGCGATCGAGTGCGTTCAGCTCGACGCGCGACAGTGCTGCCGTGTACATGAGCGCACGGATGCCGCCGTGCTCGCAGTCGGGCTCGTCCTTGCCGTAGCGGAGGATGACGCCACCGCGCGGCCCGGGATCCGGGTAGCACTCCAACGTCCAGTCGGGCTTGTACGTGAGCAGGCTCACGAGCCGTTGTGCTTCGGCGGCGTCCATCCGCACAGTCTAACTTGAAGCTCCGCCGCCGTCGGCAGAGGAGGAGGTTCGGGCGATGAACGCGCGGGCATCGAGCGGCGCGTTGTTCAGTTCGTCGTACCGCTTGAGCGCGATATGTCTGACGCCGGGCATGAGTTCTTCGATGACGGCGAGCAGGCGCGTCATCAACGTCGCGGCTTCGGCGAGCGGATCGTCTTCGCTCTTCTTCTTGGGGTCGCCTTCGAGGGAACCACGGCACGGCGTCTGGTTGGAGTCGTTCATCATTCTTCGATCTCTACTTCTTGGATGTCTTCCAAGGTCAGCACGGGCTGCGCGCCTTCGCGCAGCGCAGCGAGTCCGGTCTCGCGAGCGACGTTGCTCACGAAGGCCGCCACCTCGGTCTTGGCCGATGCAACGGCCGTCTGCACGTTCCGCTCAAACGCCTTCATGGCGAACGGCGCGTAGTCGTCGAAGACGCGGAACACCTCGAAGATCTCGGACAGGAGTGACTCGCGCAGCTTGCCGGAGATCCGCGCCTCGTCGAGCGACTTCTTCACGCGAGCCCGCGCGTCGTCCATCGTGGCAAGCGTGTCCTCCACGTCTTCCTGGAACTGGCGGCGCGTGATGCCCGCCTCGCTCTCTTCGGTCGGAGGGTCTTCCAGCTTCTTGAAGCCTTCGGTGTGGCGGTACTGGAGCGTGCATGGAACGCCGACGCCTTGGTTGGGCGTCGTAATCATCTGCGCGAACTGCGTCTCACTCATGCGCAACGTGCACACGAGCTTGCCGTCGTGGAAGCGATCGCTCCCGAGATTGTGGTAGCGGAGGCCCTCGTGGACGCGCAGCTCGATGAAGTTGTAGGGCGCGACCGGAGAGCCGAACAGCGGCGTGCGGCCCTGGATGCGGGAGATCCCGATCAGGCCGTGGCTCTCGTGCTCGGGCAGCTCTTCGCCGCTTGCGGTGCGCCGCTCCTCCTTGCGAGCCGCACCCGCGACCAGTGCGGTCCCGGGTGCGTTCTTCGGTTTGCGTTTCTTCATGTGATGTCTTCTTGCGCCTTCGCGCACTCGTGACAGGTCGTCTTCTTGCCGACCTGCGGCCGACGCCCGAAGGGCACCTCGATCTCGTGGCGACAGTCTAAGAAGACCTGAAAGACCTTCTGCGTGCGGTAGCACGGGTAGTTGGACATCCGCAGCACCGGCACGCGCCGGGTGCGGAGCCTCTTGCCGGTGATCTTGCGGAGCATCACGCGGCCTCTTCGACGCTGACCAGCTCCAGGCGCTCGGACTCGCGGACGGCCAGCACGGCAGCGGCGGCGCGCTTGCCGTGCTTGAGACCCAGGTACTTCGCGCACGTCGGGCCGAAGCCGAGGGTCTTCGAGACCTCGGTGGACAGCTCGGCGTTGCAGCGGCAGCACACGCCGGAGACACGGCCCTCGCGGGCGAGCGCGGCCTCGGTCGGGTCGGCGCTCAGCGCGCTCAGCGCGGAGAGGACCGCCTCGGGAGCGCCACTGCGGCGCGTCTGCATCTCGCCGGTCGAGAGGATGCGGCCGTGCCACGTCCGGTCCTCGTAGGCGCGCTCGTCGCTCGTGACGGTGATCGAGCCCGGGTTCTTGGAAGCGTCGCCCGCGATCGACAGGCGCAGCCCGCGCCAGTAGACCGTGACGCGCGACTTCTGCTTGGCCTTGCCCGCGTCCGCCATGCGGTGCAGGAGGTCGTGGACGCCCGGGACGACCGGGTTCACGGGCTTGGGCGCGGCGTCGCGCTTGGCCTGCTCGACCGCGAGGAAGTGGACCCACGCGAGCTGCTTCGGGGAGAGGCCCCGGTGCATTTCGTACTTGGCGGCGAGGTCCCGAGCGAAGCTGCTCCAGGTCATGCGCTCGCAGACGGTCGCGGCCTCGTTGTCGGTGAGGTCGCTCGTGAACGGGATGGTCACGCCCTTGCGGACGACGCTCATGGAGCGGGCCACGCGGGTCCCGACGGCGAAGCCACCGCAGACCGGGCAGGAGGTGCGCGACCAGTTGAGGTCGAAGGGCGCGTTGCAGTCGGCGCAGGTCGGGTGAGTGTTTTGAGTCATGGTCGTTGTCCAGCCCTCGCGGGCGTCTGGGTCCGAAGTGCCTTACACCTCTTCTTCGTCAAGAGGGGCCGTGCACCTGAATCATATCCCCGAAAACCTCAGTCGGTCGGGAAGGTGTCCTCCAGGCTCTCGTGTTGCTCGCCCACCGTCTCCACGTCGCAGTCCAGGGAGCCCTGTAAGGCCACCAGACGGAGCCCGAGGTTATTCCCGGGTCCTAGCTGGTGGACGAGCCAGCCCACGCAGGGGTCCTCGTGCGTCTCGTGGCAGGCCATCATGCGCAGCTCGCGCTGGCCGATGTCCGCCGGATTCGCGGGCTTCGCGATCGTGGACTTGAGCGCCCGGTGCTTCTCGACGCTGTACCCGTTCGGGATCTCGTGTGGATCGGTCGAGACCCTCCACGGGCACTTGGCGCACTGGAGGCGGGTCGTCACTCGATTAGCAGGACTTCTCCGAACGGAACCTCGTGCTCCTTGATCGACGCCCACAGGGTCGGGACCTCGGGCTCTTGCGCGGGCCAGCCGTTCTCGCCCCACGGTTCGAGGTCGGTCAGGTACACGACGCACGCCGGAGCCTCGTCCAGCTCTTCGATCGCGTCGAACACCGGGCCGAACTTCGTGCCGCCGCCGCCTTCCGCGTTGATCGTGATCTCTTCGTCGCGCTCGAACGTGTCGATGCGCTTCACGGCCGCGTCGCAGTACATGACGGTGACGCGCGTGGGATTGGACTCGTCAACGATCGCTCGCAGCTCGGCCTCGAACTGCGCGATCAGCACGTCGTCGATCGAGCCGCTCGTGTCGATCGCCACGACCATCGGCCCCATCCCTTCGGCGTGCATGGCGGGCATGTACGTGCCGCGCGCGATGTAGCGTCGGTTCGGGCGGGTCCAGGTGTAGTCGTCGGTCGTGACCTCTTGGACGAAGCGGCGCAGCGCGGACTTCCAGTCCACCCGCGTCTTCGCAGCGTCGGTCGCGAACCGCTTGAGGTCGCCCGTCAGCTTGCCCGCAGCTTCGGCCGCGTTCGCGGCTTGCTGAACGGCGGCCTTCCAGTCGCTCTCGGTTGCGCCGTCTTCGGTCGAGTCGTCGGGCGCGTCGCGGACTTCGCCGGGCTGCTCTTCGTCGCCCTGCTCGTCACTCGGCTCGTCACTCGGCTCGTCACTCGGCTCGTCGCCGTCTTCGCCGTCTTCGCCGTCGCCGTCTTCGCCGTCTTGCTCTTCGTCGCTCGGCTGATCGCCCGACTCGGACTCGTCTTCGCCTTGTTCGCCGTCGTCACCGGGCTCGTTCGGCTGGTCATCGCTGTCGTCGCCCTGCTCGCCTTGCTCGGGCTCTTCGCCTTGCTCGGGCTCTTGCGACTTCGGCAGACGGTCGTAAATCCACTCGGCGTTCTTGCCCTCGTAGGCGGCGTCGAGCAGCGCGCCTTCCGGCAGCTTGAAGCCGGAGCTGGTGAGGATCGGGTTGATCGCGTGATCGGCCGCGACGTTCCACTGCTTCGGGTCGCGGTTGTCGCGTCGCCACGGGTGGCCGAGCGCGCAGTGCATGACCTCGTGAGCGACGAGCCCGACGGTCGCGCCGTGCGAGAGGTTCTCGATGAAGCTCGGGTTGTAGCCGAGCGTGCGGCCGTCTACCCACGCCGTCTTGCAGCTCGGGTCGGCCTTGAGGCGCAGGCGGAGCGCGAGCACTCCGAAGAAGGGCTGGTCGAGGATGAGGGCCGTGCGGGCGGCCATGACTTTCTTGCTTGAGGCTTCCATCACTACTTACATCGTCCCTCGGTATGACTCACCTGGAGTCGTTCTCGTGTGATTTCTCGAAGGTCAGCGCCGAGATCTCGGAGGTGCTTTGCGGAAGAACTTTCATACCCTTGCCATCCGTCCTGACGTGGCGCAGGACGACCGCAGCGTCCTCTAGGCTCAAGGGCTTGCCCAGCGACGTGCGGTCCCACGGGAGCCTTCCCAGCGCCGCACAGAGTCGATCACGCCCTTGGGCCGCCGTGACCGGCGACGGGAACGTGGTCGGCTCCAAAAGGGGCTCGGGGCGTGCGGGCAGTTCCAGCACCACCGCGCCCCCCTCCAGCCGAAGCTCGGAAGCCTCGGCGCGGTAGGTGATCTGAATGTCCTGCCGGAGCTGCCCGAGCGCGTTCGGCCCCTCGCCCTCGGGAGACGAGAGCGTGCGCTCACGCGCAACGTGGATACACGGAATGGGGCCGTGCTGCCCGATCAGTGCGGTCAGCACGGCCAGTCGAAGATCGTCGCTGCTACTTGCCACCGCCGTACAGCCCCTTCATCGCGTCGAGGATGTCGGTCGCGGACTTGGCGGCCTTGGCGCGGGCCTTGGGCTGCTCGCGCAGCGTCTTCGGGTCGAGGTCGGCCAGCTCGTTCGCAACGCGCGCTCGCATCGCTTCGAGGTTCGGATCGTTGGTGACGTTCAGGCGAGTCAGCACGTCGGCCAGATTCGCCGCGTTGTCGATCAGGCTGTCGCGGAAGACCTTGGGCTGGCCCTTGCGCTTGCCTTCGGTGTCCAGGCCGGTCAGCCGCTCGCGGATCTTCTCGACCGACGCTTGCAGGCGGTCCCACGCATCTTGCATGGCGTCGTTCGTCGCCTGCTCGACGCGGCTCTGCGTGCTGCGCTCGATCTCGGTGAGTTGGTCGGCGGGCAGGTCGAGGCGGAAGTCGCCTTGGCTCGGGACCGGAGTGAACTCGATCGAGAAGCCGAACTTGCTGCGCAGCGCCTCGACGGTCGGGTAGTCGGACTCGCGGAACATGCCGTTGAGCAGCGCACGGGCGTTACTGACGAGGCTCGGGTAGGCGGCGAGGAACGTCTCGACGGCCGCTTCGTGCGCGGCGCGCGCCTTGCGGATCTTGTCGGTGAACACCTCGTAGTTCGCGGTCGGCAGGAGACGCCAGCCCTCGTCGGCCCACGGGAGCGTCTCGCGGTAGAACGTCTGGCGGGCGTTGCTGCCCTCGGCGATCGCGGCGGCGTGTTCCGGCGCGTTCTTCTTGCCGCCGAGCAGCGCCTTGTTGTAGCGACCGGCCTCTTTGGAGGCGGCGTGCGCGGTGTTCACCTCGTCGGTGATCTGCTTGTCGAAGCGGCGGCCGTCCCAGCCGGTGACGCTGAGTCGGACAAGCATGGCGCGGGAGTGGATGCCTTGGTCGGCGGCGGGCGGGGTCATGGTCGTGGTGTTCATTCTTGGTCTCCGTTGTCGAGCCCTCGCGGGCGTCTGGGTCCGGTGTCGGCTTACAAAGTCTTCTTCGGCACAATGGGTCGGGGACCTTGAGAGGCCCCCGAGAAAAATCAGGCGGCCCCCCCGGTCAGGAGGGTCGAGAACTCGCCGGAGGCGAACTGGACGAAGGCCCGGGTTTCCTTGACGGCCGGGACCTTGCGGATCGAGTCGCGGACCAGCACGGCGGCGAACTCACCGCTACCGGCTTCCATGAGCCGCTCGGCGTAGCGCAGGACGCGCGCGGCGTTCGCTTCGCTGACCCGGGAGCCGAGCGCCGTGACGATCGCGTACAGCGTGGCAGGCTGATCGGGGATCGGCTCGCCGTCGGGATCCAGCAGGATGCCGTCGATGTTGGGCAGCTCGCGGTACATCCGCAGGAAGCCCATGAACTCGGCAGCCGCGCCCTCGCCGACCGCACCCGCGATCGCGGCGTACTCCAGATCCGACGGCAGGTCGAGCGCCAGGAGGCGAGCGACGTTCGCCCACGTACGCGGCAGGGGAGAGTTCTCCATGTCGGCGGTCGCCTTGAAGTCGCTCAGCAGGTCCGGGCGGAAGCGGTTGAACGCCACCAGCACGGTCGGATACCAGTCTTGGCTCAGCGCCCATTGGCTGAACGATTCGATGTCGGCCACCAGTTCGACGATGGTGGCGAAGCGGCTCTTGACCGGCTCCAGGATCCCGGAGACACCGGCGCGATCGGTGCGGCGGTTCGTGGCGGCCACGAACGTCACGCAGTCGGGCAGCTTGTGGCCGTTGACGCGGCGCGCGAGGATGAGCTGCATGAAGCTCGCCTGCACGGCGGGCGACGCTTGGCCGAGGTCATCGAGGAACCAGACGGTCGGCTTCGTGGCCTTGAGGGCCAGTGCCAACTCACCGAAGGGAAGGAAGGTCGCTTCGGTCGCGCCCTCACTGGCCCACGGGAGGCCCTTCGCGTCGGTCGGGTCGGAGACGACCGGGTGAGAGAGGATGAGGTCCGCACCAGCGGCCTCGACCGCAGCCTCGACGACGGCACTCTTGCCGATGCCGGGTGCGCCGGTGATGAGAACAGGAAGGCCAGCCGGGATGGCTTTGGCGAGCAGCTCGGTGAGCTGGCGGGCGTTGACGGTGAGCGTTGCGGTCATGTGGTTTCCGTTGTCGAGCCCTTCGTGGGCGTCTGGGTCCGGTGTCGTTACATGGTCTTCTTCGACCCTTCCCGACGCTGAACTTTACCTGACAACTCGTTTCCGTGCGTGAATTGCACCGAAAAACCTCCGCCCCGTGGGGAGAAACCGGGACCGGGGACTCAGAATGGGGTAAAGTTCCTCGTCGGACCTGTCGATACAGGAGTGGACTAGACACCCGGACCCAGACGCGCGAGGCGCGTGACAACGGAGAACTGCATGAACAGGAAGAACTCACTTCGATCCCTCGGGGATCGGCTCGGAAGCATTCGCTACCTCGGCAAGTGTCCGACTTGCCACTGCCAACACATGAGCCCGAACGCTCGCGTGGACGATGCTCGTCAGTGCGAGCGGTGCGTCTCGATCCACGGGTTGAAGGACGGAGGTGCAGCTTGACGCGCAACGATTGGTTCCGCGTGGACAAAAAGGGACTCGCCCAGGTCTACGCACGACGCGGCCCCGCCGCTCCCTTCTTCGAGCTGATCTCGAACGCTTGGGACGAGGAGGGTGTGACGTTCGTGAACCTTGAAGTCCATGCCGTCCCTGGCCGGGCGCTCGTGGACGTGATGGTCGAGGACAACTCGACGCACGGCTTTCGCGACCTGGACGACGCCTACACGCTCTTCGCCCCGAGCTACAAGAAGGGCGACGCCGAGCAGCGCGGGCGCTTCAACGTCGGAGAGAAGCTCTTTCTCGCGCTCTGCCGACACGCGACGATCGTGTCCACCGGCGGCACGATCGAGTTCAAGGAAGACGGCACGCTGGCGCGCAGTGCGCGCAACAAGCGTGAGCGAGGCACGCTCATCGGAGCGCAGATGCCGATGACGCGCGAAGAGGCGCGCGAGGCGTTCGACGCGCTCGGTGCCCTCATCCCGCCGGACGGGATCACGACGAAGATCACGTTCTACGGCTTCGACGAGCCGATGGTGCACGAGCTGCGTCGGATCATCCCGTGCGGGCTGACGTTCGAGGCTCAGCTCCAGACCGAGCTGTCCGACGGCGAGGGCGTCATCCGACCGACGCAGCGCATCGGCAAGGTCGAGGTGTGGGACGCCGACGATGCCGACGGCGGGTGGCTGTTCGAGATGGGCATCCCGGTCGTCGAGATCAAAGGCCCGTTCGACATCGACGTGCACCAGAAGGTCCCGCTCAACGTCGAGCGCGACAACGTGACGCCCGCGTTCCTGCGACGCCTCCGCGTGCACGTCCTGAACCACGGTCACGCACGCCTCACGACGAAGGACCACGCGGAGTCCGTGTGGGTCACCGAGGCGATGGGCGCGACCAACCCGCTGCCGACGGCCGAGGCGATGAAGCGCGTCCTCGATCTGCGCTTCGGCAAGAAGCGCGTCATCTACGACCCGAGCGACAAGGAGGGCTCCGAGCTGGCGATGAGTAAGGGCTACGCGGTCGTGCCCGGAGGATCTCTCCCGCGTGAGGTCTGGACCAACGTGCGGGAGACCGCGACGATGCTGCCCGCCGGGAAGGTCACGCCGTCCAGTCGCGTCCTGTTCAGCGAAGACGGCGAAGACGTGTCGATCCCTCGAAGCGAGTACCCCGAGGGTGGCCGCGAGCTGTGCGACGCCTTCCAGCGTCTTGCCGAGAAGCTGATCGGCACGACGATCTCGGTGCGCATCGTGGAGCGGTTGCAGTCGAGCGGGAAGCGTGCGCCCGGCGCGTGCTTCGGTGGGCGCGTGATGCTGCTCAATCTGCGCTCGCTCAAGAAGGCGTGGTTCAAGCGCGTGCTCGAAGACGGTCGCCTGTCGGCGGATCACGCCGAGCTGCTCGTGCATGAGCTGGGGCACTACTACGAGTCGAGCCACCTCAGCGAAGGGTTCCACGAGTCGCAGACCACGCTCGGTGTGAAGCTCGCGTTCATGGTCGCCGACGAAGGCAAGCGGATCCTCAACATCAAGAAGAAGCGGGTGCGCGCATGAAGCTACTCCGAATCGAAGGGTCCAAGCGGATCCGCCTTCTGCCGTGGCGATATGACGAGCCCGGCTTCCTCGTGCGACAGGTCATGCTGCGTGGGAGGGAGGGGAGTTGCGTCGTCAAGTTCGATCGCGACAACCCGACGTTCCTTAGCCCGCACATCTACGGTGCGCCGGATCCGCTGTGGGACATGCGCCGACCGGGCGAGCCCTCGGTGATGTCGTGGCAGTGGTTCATCGCTCCGTGCTACGAGCCCGGGGAGAACGAGGTCAAGCTCGTGCGTCTGCCTTCGACGGTCTACCACCAGATCATCGTTCGCATCACGGGCACGCCGCACCCGCCGCTGCACTCTGAGCTGATCGTCGAACGGCTCGACGAGATGCCGGGCGACATGACGCTCGCGGAGGCGCTCGCCGCTGCGAACCCGCCGCCGGAGGATGAGTGGCTGGAGGAGCCGCTCGACGTGACGGATCTCGACGAGGGCTGCGACATCATCCTCCGCAAGCTAGGCAGGGGCATAACGACGCGGTGGGAGGTGACGTTCGCCGAACCCGCGCCCGTGATGGTCGTGCCGGAGATCTGCGACCAGATGAAAGACCTCAAGAGCTTCGACGTGCTGCCCGAGTTGGAGGAGCACTGCGGCGCGTTCGACTTGGAGCTGTACCTCGAAGGGTGCCGCCGCAACAAGACCATCGTGACCGACGCCGTGCGCGAGAAGCTGGAGGCGATCAGCTCGTGAGCGACCGACTTTGCAACTACTGTCTGCTCCGCAGCATCCGACGAGGTGCCGACGAGACCTCACAGAAAGTCACCGTGCACGCGAGCGACGGAAGCCTTCAAGGCCAAGACGTGTTCGTGCATCCTCCCGATCACACGCTGGACCTGACGACCGAACCCGAAACAGGGAACCACCGCAGCCCGTACTTTGTGTGCTGGTTCATGGAGATCTCGGATCACTGCTGCTGCTGAGTCCATGCGCATGACACCTCTACAAGTGGCCCTCGTCTTGAGGATCGGCGACGCGCGCGAGCACCGACTGTGGAGCGGAGACGCGGACGACGACGAAGAAGAGGCGCTCGATAAGCTGGTGGCTGACGGGTACGTGTTGTGGGATGGCATCACGGACTTGCTGACACTCACCTCCGAGGGCGTCGAGGTGTGGCGCGTGGAATGCGACAAGCGCACGGTCGCGCGGTCGAAGACTAAGTTCAAGTTCCTCAAGCTGCGGGATGCCGATCACACTTCGCAGAAGGCTCCCGGGCAGGAGGACACGATTAGCGTGTTGCGTCAGCGTTTCGTCTTGAACTACGAGACGTTGGGGTCGCGCGAAGTTGAGGATCAGATAGACGTGTTGGCGAGGATGCGTGCCACGGTGGACTGCATCCCCGACGACTTCACTGACGGATCGAAAAACGAATTGGAGCGGTTATGCGCCGACGTGGTTGCACGACGACTGCTCAACGAGGGCTGACCCTATGAAACGTATCGCTAAAGACATCGCCATCGCCATCCTGCTCTTCGCGGGCGTCATCGCATTCGACTCCTACCTCGCGGGACTCGTAGTCGATTGGCTGCAAGCGCACGGCATGGATGCGCACGTTCCCGACAGCGGGCCGTTGCGGGAGAAGCACGACGCAGCGGTCGGCTCACTCATCGCCGTGGTCATGCTGTTCCTCGTGCTCTTCACCATCACGCCGGTCGTGTTCGTGCTCTCGCACTTCCGACTTTGGATCTGGAACTCGAACCGTCCGTGGAACAAGAAGGACGAGCCCAAGACGCCCATGCCGTCGTGGGTGCACGATCGGCTCGCGTACGAGCAGCGGCGCGATCGTCGATGACTGGAGCTACACTCGTCGCCACTATGAGTGACCTGACACACGAAGAGATCGAAGCCATCCAAGCGCACCGCCGCACGCAGGCCGCCCACATCGACGACGCGATCGCGGAGGTCGAGTCGCAGGCCCGGCTGGCTGAGACGGCGGGGGACGCGAAGACTGTCGCCCAGCTCACCGCCAAGCTCCCCGGGCTTCGCATAAAGCGCGCGCAGATCTTGAACGGCGAGCGAGGATAAATCCGACCGGAGACTCAAGGCCGAGGTAGGCTTCGGTCGAAGAGAAGGGTGAGGGCGTGAGACGCCTTCCCGACTCCCATCGGAACCAGACGGGCGCAAGCCCCGGACAACGACCATGCCTGATACTGTCAACTACCCTTCTGCCGAGTGCGACTGCGGCGAGACCTACGAGGGCCTCGACGCCACCGCTTCGGCGTGGACCTGCCGCAAGTGCCTTCGCTACCTCAGCGAAGCGGACTACGCCGCCCGCACTGTGCGCATCGTCATCGACGGCGAGGCCGTCTGGAGCGTGCGCCCCGGCTCTCCTATCACCATCACCGAGGGTGGCGAGACCCGCACCGAGGGAACCTGGGTGGTGCTGCCGTGAGCTGCCACATCTGCGAGAAGGCGGAGGCCGAGCTGGACGCGATCCACGACGACCAGAAGGTCCGGGTCTGCTTGGCGTGCTTCCTCTACGAGACGCAGGGCGCATCGGTGGTGCCGAACTTCGGCACCGACATCGAGGTCGTGCGTGACGGCGCGAGTCTGTTTCAAGGATCACACGATCTGACGGTCGAGTGGGCGGCGCTGGGCTGCCCGGATGACGCACAAGAGTATGCGGAGCGGAAAGCCGCGAAGCGCGGGTACTGGAGCTGACATGAACAAGAGACTGTCCGTCTACGACGCGCCGCCCGGCAACCTCGTCCACATGAACGGCAAGGGCAACACGTACCACTACGGGGAGTGCGAGGCGTATGCGGATCCGTTGTGCGGGAAGCGATTGCCGGACTCTCGAAGCTGCGGAGCACCTTCTGAGGAGCACGCACCCAACGCCAAACTCTGCCGCCTGTGTGAGCGCGCGGCACTCGAACAACGGGAGAAGGGATGACGAAGACCAAGAAGGCCAAGACGTATTGGGAAGGCAACGGCCGCTACGAGTCCGTGTATCAGAACCTCATGGCGAATCTGGTGCCCGAGGAGGGCCGCGCGCCAACGCCGCACGGTGCGCTGTTGAGTGCGATCAGCCGTGTCTACTACGACTGGTACAACAACGGCGGCTGCAACCTCGACACCGGACGCTTTCAGCTCGCGCTCTACACGATCCGCGACTGGTACGAGGAGATCGACGCGAAGGCGACGCGCGGCTTCGAGGGTACGCGCGACATCATCGACCGGCCGATCCGTTGGTCGAAGGGCGTCGGCGTCCATCGCCGCAGCTACGGCATGGATGACGCTTGGGAGGTGTAGCTCGAACGGCTCGTCGATACGATCGTCATGGTCGTGCAAGACGAGTACCGCGCAGGAACTAAACAATGAATCAACAGACCATTGGCAGCTACGT
>Ga0307378_10009526_pt1 | contig 12761 bp, 7 predicted proteins | sample UN1MG_FD_202238 | JGI IMG/M metagenome (GOLD analysis project Ga0307378, IMG submission 202238) | Soil microbial communities from Risofladan, Vaasa, Finland - UN-1 | ecosystem: Environmental > Terrestrial > Soil > Coastal area > Acid sulfate soil | place: Finland: Risofladan, Vaasa | collected...
CTCGAATGGTCTCGATCACTGTAGCTGTGATCAATGTGGGTTTGTGAAAGACCTCTCCCCCATGAACCACACGGTGGCCGATGCCATAAAGAACATCGGAATCCTTTAAAGCACCCGTAGAGGCAAAGGCTTCCATTATCCTGTCAAATCCCTGGACATGATCAGCGATTGGATCGTTTTGAACCAAAGCTAACATCTCGTCATTTTCCTGGCGCGTCTTGTGTTTCAGTTGGCTGGTCTTCTCACCAATTTGTTCCATTAGACCAGAGGCCAGCACTGTCCTGCCCACCATGTTAAACAGCTGGTACTTTATGGAGGAACTTCCTGAATTTATAACGAGGACTTTCATGACTCTTTCGTCTTAGTTTGAGCTTGTATAGCGGTGATGGCCACGGTGTTAACGATGTCAGTGACCGTACAACCCCGGCTAAGGTCGTTAACGGGCTTGTTGAGTCCCTGGAGCACCGGGCCGATGGCCACTACATTGGCCGAACGCTGCACCGCTTTGTAAGTGTTATTTCCCGTGTTTAAGTCTGGAAAGATAAAAACAGTCGCATGACCAGCTACCTCGCTGTCGGGTATTTTGGTGGCTGCAACACTGGAATCGATGGCTGCATCATACTGGAGTGGCCCCTCTATCTTCAGATCCGGTCTTCGTTCCTTTGCGAGGCGTGTGGCCTCCCTCACCTTCTCGACATCCTCCCCTTCGCCCGATTCACCAGTCGAATAGGACAACATAGCGATGCGGGGTTCGATACCAAACAAACGCGCGGTTTCTGCGGAGGCAATAGCAATGTCTGCAAGCTGTGCGGGATTTGGATTGGGATTGACTGCACAATCCCCATAGACCAAAACGCGATCTGCCAGACACATGAGGAACACACTGGAAACAATTGAATATCCCTCTTGTGTTTTTATGAACTCGAAAGCTGGTCGAATGGTGTGTTGGGTTGTATGTAACGCACCGGAAACCATTCCATCTGCCAGTCCTTTGTGGACCATCATGGTGCCAAAGTAGTTGTTATCGGTCATCATATCTTGAGCAAATTCTCGAGAAATCCCTTTGTGCTGACGCAGCTGGAAATATGTCTCTGCAAATTCGTCTAGCTTCTCTGAATTCATTGGATTTTCAATATGGACATTCCCTAGATCCAAACCCAACTTAGCGATCTTCTGTCGGATCTCATCTTTTTCGCCCAAAAGCGTTATTTCCACGGCATCTCGTCTCAGAAGTATTTCAGCAGCCCGCAGGATCCGTTCTTCATTTCCTTCGGGCAACACGATATGTTTGCGGTCGGTTTTCGCCCGTTCGATCAACTCGTACTCAAACATGATAGGTGTCACCCGAGTTGATCGGACAACTTCAATACGCTTCTCCAGTTCGGGAAGATCAACCCGGGACTCGAAAAGCCCTAAAGCCAGGGCGATCTTGCGTTCGTTTTCCGCAGAGATAGTAGAATGCACAGCACTTACATTCATGGCCGTGGTGAAGGTGTCTGTCTCGACGGACATAATGGGAAAACACGGTGTATTCAGACCTTCTATCAATTTCTGGACTTGAGGTTCCGGCTCCAGCCCCCCTGTTAAGATAATAGCGGCAATGTTGGGTGCCTTATCCGAAAACAACGTCACTATGCTTCCCAAAATTACATCAGCCCTATCCCCAGGAGTGATGATCAGAACGCCATCTTGCATGTGTGCCAGCACATTTCGCAACTGCATGGCCGCCACCTTGTACAGTCGAACCTCCCTGTCGAGCGCCCTCCCCTCGCCTATGAGGAAACGCGCATCCAATGCCCGGGCAATAGCGCGCACCGAGGGAAAAGCCAGCACAGGCTCCTCCTTCAGAGTGTACACGGGTCCAAAATCGAATGACTTTCCACTGAGCTGTTCGGTCACGGCATCTAAGTAGGCTTCCTCTATACGATTAGCCACAGTAGCTATCACTTTGCACCCTTGATCTTGAAAGGCCTCACGGGACATCCGCACTGCGGCCACAATATCCTCTGGGGACTTTTGATGGCCGTTGACAACGAGTAATATGGGACAACCAAACTGATTGGCGATATCCGCGTTAAAATCAAACTCGAAGGCCGTGGCAACTCCAGTAAAGTCCGTACCGACGCAGACCACAAAGTCGCACTGTTGTTCTAAGGCTTTGTACTTGTCCACCATCAGTTTAACCAAGGTGTCATACTGGCCACTACCGAGAAGATCACGGGCTTTCTGATGCGTACATGCATAGAGATCTTCATAATCGAACTTCAGCTTGTATCTCTTCCGAACCAGTTCGATGTATCCATCTTGCTTCTCTCCTGCCTGGACGATAGGTCTGAAGATCCCGATGTTCTGGATCCGACGAGAAAGCATCTCCATAAGGCCGAGCAGCACTACAGATTTTCCACTCTGGGGCTCCATTGTGGCTATATATATGTTTTTACTCATCGAAATATTCTCCTAATTCAAAAGAACCTGAATTATATATCTTTTTTGTTAAGAATATGTAAATTTTTTAAGCAGATTGATGCGGATCTTGATCGTGCCTTGATCTTTTTCTTTAATAGCAGGATAAGGTTTTTGAATCTCGCCCCGCTCTTCTAATGTCTGAATAAGCTTTGGATAATTATCTACGGGGATTTCAATAATTAGGCTCTCTAAAACTTGAGTATCTTTGTAGTATTCTGATTCTATAATTTTACCACCCAACGCGGTTATGATGTCCTGCAGATTCTCCTCTCTGGGTGTTGCCTTTTGGGGAGCGTCTTTTTCGGCTATTTCTAGACTAAGGTCTTCCCTTTTATGGGCTTTTGCGTTACTTGGTGCTTCTGCTTCGATCTGGGTTTTTCTCTCGATTTTCTCTTCTTGTGGCTGAAGGCCATGCACTCCTTTCTCCTTAACCATCTTGCTGCGCGGCAGGGCTTCCTCAACTTTGTCTAGTCTTTCCTTCTTTTTTTCTTGAGGCGCCAAAACAGACAGTTCTTTTTTGCTAGGAGAGATAGCTTCTTCAGCCTCTTCTCTTTTATCTCTCTTCTCCATCTTCTCGTCTTGCAGCTCCGGGGCAGGTTGAGCTTTTTTGTTAACAGTGATTGCTTCTTCGAGCACGGCTCCTCTTTCCATTTTCTGCTCCTGAAGCACAGCTAGTGGTTGAGATCTCTGAGCATATGCCAGCTCATAGACGTGTTGTTTTCCGCGTATTCCTACGATATAAATTACCAGAAGGGCCGCTGCAGCCACACCCGCAAGCTCGAGAGGAAGTTTAATCTTTAAGGGAAAAAAGAACCCTTTGATGAGTCTTCGGAATGATGATTGTTTGTCGATCTGTTCATGTACTTTTTCTGCAAAGGATTCAGGCGTCTCCAGACTTTCCATCTGATTCATGTGCCCGATGATTTTGACCGTCTCCTCGTATTCATCTAAACAATCCGGGCAGCGATCCAGATGATCTTTGACCGCAGATGCCTCCTCTTGACTCAGCATCCCATCGATGTATTCGGATAATTTATCCCTCACATGTCGGTCGTTCATTTTAAACCCTCCCCCTCAATGTCTCTCTGAGTTCTTGTCTGGCCCTTGAGAGTTTGGATTTGACAGTTCCAAGTTTAAATCCGGTAACTTGAACGATCTCTTCGTACGATCGCCCTTCCATATCTCTAAGGACAACCACCATTTTCTGAGGCGTCGGCAATTTATTGACAGCATTCTGAATGAGTTGGGAGATCTCTTTGCGTTTGAGTGAGGACTCCGGAGAATAAGTCTCATCCCCTATCTCGACACTCTGCGGAGCGTCTTCTGTGGGTTTGTTGTTATTTATCCTCATTTTTTTAAACCTGAGCCGATAGTCCAAAGAGCTTAGTTTGTTCTTGCATGTATTCACCGTAATCCGATAAAGCCAGGTCGTAAAATTGGATTCGAACCTGAATTTCTTGAGCGAACGAAAGACCTTGAGAAACACGTCCTGGGCGCAATCAGCGGCATCCTCATAATTGCCGAAGAATCTGTAACACAGGTTAAAAACCATTTTTTTCCGCAGAAGAATGAGTTGATCAAACGCATTTATATCATCCTCTAAAAAAGCTTTTACAAGCTGAATACTCTCACGTTCGATGTTGGTGTGTGTGTCGTTCGAATTCCTCATTATTCCTGCTGCGCTTCTTTCCCTTATTCTGCCTTCAAAGCACGGCAAAAAACAAGAGGAAATCGAGGCGTCACTCAATAGCATTTTTTCTATCTCTAGGTTAGACCGAGTTTTATTTAGAAAGTTCCGCGAAATCGAATAAATTTTCTGAAAGAATAAAGGGGGACGGGCCACGACAACCTATTCAAATTAAAGAAAATAAGTCAAAAAAAGCCCCGTATTATTGTCTTAGATGACTCATTTTAGGGGCAAAATTGTACATCTAAGAAGAGGGGGGCTTAAAATCAAGAGGCGTATATTTTCTGAACACGCCAGATGGAATCGACAAAATATTCCTTGGAATCATAGAGCTGCTTCTCGATCACAAAGCCCGTCTCAGCAGCTAGCTCCTGGATATCCGATTCCAGGTACTTGTAGGAATATTCGGTGTGAATGGGCTCCCAAGCTTCAAAAGAGAAAGATTGACTTATCTCTTTGACGAACACGGTCTGCTTTTCCTTGCTAACCAGATAGCTTTCCATCGCTCCGGTGAACACATCGTAGCTGGAATGGAATTGGAACTTGTTAAGGTCGAAATCCCCACCCAATTCACGGTTGATTCTGCGAAGCAAGTTCAAGTTAAATTTTGCGGTCACACCTTCTGCATCATTATAAGCCTTCAGCATGAGGTCGATATCTTTTTTCAGATCGAAGCCGATCACTGCAAAATCTCCATTGTTGAGGGCATTCCAGAGGTTGTGCAAAAAAGCACGGGAATGGGCTTTGTCGAAATTACCGATATTCGACCCAAGAAAAAGAACCATATTCATTTGTGAGTTCATGTAGTTGAGCCATTTGAGGCCATCGAAATACTCCGCCACTATTCCATTGGATGTGAGTTCCGGGAACTTTTTGTTTAAAAGGTTGGTGAGAGTCTGCATGGACACTTCAGAGATATCGATAGGGATGTATTGAAAAGCCAAATTCTTTTTTAAAAAATGATCGAGGAGGATGCTCGTTTTCCTGCCGTCACCGGCACCGAGCTCAACCAAGTTGAATGACTCCCCTTCTATGAGTGAAGAGAATGCATCTGTTTGAGATTTTAGAATCTCGAACTCGCTGGCCGTGAGATAGTATTCGGGAAGGTCCATGATCTTCTGGAAGAGACGGCTTCCTCTCTTGTCATAAAAATAACGCGAAGATAACCTTTTAGGCATCTGGGAAAGCCCCACTAAAACGTCTGAAGCAAAAGCCTGATCAAGACTTTCCACCTGATCTAGGTCCTTGTGTGTTAGGACTTGGTATGTGGCACTCATTTCGAATTTTCCAAAATCTTGTGAATCTATTGTATAAAATGGATTTGCTTCCGTCAGTCTTCTTTTATTTGCAAGGGAGAAACCGGATTGTCGTTTCCATTTCCTCAAGAACTTGTGAGAGCGCAGAGAGTGTTTTGTCGATCTCATTTTCTGTTGTGGAATGAGACAGGGATAAGCGCACTGAACAGTGCGCGTCTTCTTCACTCTTCCCCATTGCGATGAGCACATGGGTAGGCTCGGCGGATCCAGACTTGCATGCCGAACCTGAAGACAGTGCAATTCCGTGCTGGTCCATGGCAATAACGAAGGATTCTCCTCTGAGGCCGGGCAGCGTCACATTGAGTGTGTTAGGCAAACGGTTTTGCGGATGGCCGTTGAGTTGGGCATCAGGAATCAGCTTACAGATGCCCTGCTCGAGTTTATCCCGGAGATTTTTCATCTGTTCCGATTTCAGTAAATTGTGTTGAGCCAATTCGGCGGCTTTTCCTAAGCCAACAATGCCAGGGACATTGTGGGTTCCTGCTCGGAGACCTGATTCCTGACCGCCACCGTGAATCACAGGTTCGAGTGTAATCCCTTTTCTCACATACAGGGACCCCACTCCTTTGGGCCCGTAAAATTTATGCGCAGATAGGCTCAGAAGGTCAACGCCTAAGTCTTCGACATCAACTTTTATCTTGGCTATGGCCTGAACAGCATCAGTGTGAAATAAAATGTCTTTTTCATGAGCAACAGCGGCCAACTCTTTAATCGGCAGGATTGTGCCCACCTCATTGTTGGCCATCATTATGGTGATAAGGATTGTTTCATGTGTGATCGCTGATTTGAGATCTTTGGGATGAACAAGTCCATACTCATCGACATCGAGATAGGTTACTCTGTAACCTGTATTCTCTAAGAAAGCACACGTTTTGAGGACTGCGGGATGTTCGGTGGTTGTGGTGATGATGTGATTGCCTTTCTCACGACAGGCAAAAGCCACGCCCTTTATGGCCATATTGTCGGACTCGGAACCGCCACCAGTGAAGATGATGCGGCGTGGTCGCGTGTTGAGGAGCTGGGCCACTTGGCGGCGCGCGTTCTCCACGGCCTCGTGGGCTTCTTGGCCTGTGCGATGGATACTGGCGGGATTTCCATGTTGAGCGGCCAAAAAAGGGAGCATGGTCTCACGGACAGCATCCGCTACTCGTGTGGTGGCATTGTTATCCAAATAAATGCGAGTGGTGCTTTTTTCGCGGGGAACGGTGCCTTCTTTATATTTTTTTTCAGTCATCCTTGCCAATACACCTGCAGTGCGTTTTGTCTCTGGTGTGCCCTTATCGATCTTTTTTATATCACAAAGCAGTGCCTTGTAAACCGGAAAACCTGAGATCTCGTCATAGTTTTCGAGATCCGTCAATTCATTGACATTCCATTCCTGCCAAGCTTTAGGGCCGACAGGTGTCCCGCCACCCATGTTGCACTCTACAGCTCCTCTCACGATATCTTCTGTCACGCGCGCACGGAAAGGGATGGATCCCCTGAGAGTTTGGACCTCGACTAGATCACCTGTTTCGATATCTCTGGATCGGGCATCCTCTGGATTTATTTCAACAGTGGGTTCGGGATTGTCCTTCACCAATCCTTCGATACCATGGTGTTGAGACCGAAAATCAGTCTGGGGACGAGCGCCAGAATTAAAGATCAAGGGATACTTTTCTGCCAGCTTTGGATTGGCGATCGGACCCTCTGTTACTTCTGTATATTTCGGAAGGGGCTCATACCCGTATTCATCCAGTGCAGTAGACCAGATCTCAAACTTGCCCGTGGGCGTATCGAAACCCGGTTTGCCATCCTTCCTCAGTTTGCCCTTCTCCCACTTCTTGTATTCCATCAGGGATGCGGGCAATTTGATCCAACCACCAGAATTTCGGATATCTTCCACAGTATACCCTGATCCATCAAGGATAAAACGGAGGAGATCCTCCTCTGTTTGAGGAAAAAAATGTCCATAGCTGAGGCGATTCGCCAGTTCTGCCATGATCAGATAATCGTTGCGGGCCTCCCCCACGGGATCTATCAATTTCTCTCTGAGGCGGAAAATTGGTCCGTAGACCATGTAGGATTCGATCTCAAACATTGTGGTTGCGGGAAGGAGGATATCCGCATAAGCCGCATCAGCGGTCATCTGACGGTCCATACAGACCAAAAAATCCAGTTGGGACAGTGTTTTCCGCCAGATTGACGTCTGCGGCCATGATGTGAGAAGAGACCCGCCGTGGATGATAAAGCCCCGAATGGCATAGGGGTCTCCATTGAGAACAGAATTAACGAGCCCGGATGCATGAGATTCGCCCCGGTAATCGCTGTAAACAGGGAACTTATCTCGGGCGATGGCCAGATCTAGATTTGGATTAGGCTGGTTACACGAACGGTTGATCGGAAAGTGAGAATCCGGCATGGCCAGGCCGATTCCGCCGGGGACATCCAGCTGCCCGGCGAGAGCGAACAGGCTAAAGACAGCACGGATCGCTTGAATACCGCTGTTCGAATATTCAAGGCCTGTGTACATGACCGGACAGGCTCCGTTAGCATCACAGATGCGGCGGCTTAGATTTCGGATGGTGTCGGCTGGAACTCCTGTTATCGATGCAACCACTTCGGGCCGGAAGTGCTGCACATAACTCTTGAGTTCTTCAAAACCATGGCACCAATTCTCGGCAAAGGCTTCATCATAGAGCTCCTCGTCTATCATAACCTCGATCATGCTTAGGGCCAGCGCTCCATCCGTTCCCGGTCTTATCGGTATCCATTGTCCATTCGTACGTATAGCTGTTTCTGTACGGCGAGGATCGATGATAACGACATCAGCACCCCTTTTGGCAGCCGCTTCCAATCGGTACATATCCAGTGGTGGCGAATCTGTGGCCGGGTTCGCTCCCCACACAACAAGCAATTCCGAATTTTCCATGTCAGTGAACATGTTGATGAGCATGCGCCCCATCGTCACATGAGGGGCGATCATGGCAAATGAGACATAGCAGAGGGCCCCTACCCCCATGGTGTTGGGAGACCCGAATGGAAATAGGATATTTGAGGCCGATGATACGGCCACTCCCTTTGGCTGAAATATATCGCAGAGAGATAACTCAAACGCCCCACGTCCTGTATATATGGCGACAGCTTCTGGTCCGGATTCCTGCTTGATCTTAGTCAGATTTTCAACAATGGTTGTGTACGCCTCATCCCAACTGATGCGTTCAAATTTATAAGTTCCTTTAGGGCCGGTCCGTTTCATGGGATATTTGAGACGATGTTCAGAATAGATGATTTCCGGAGCATGTTCTCCTCTACGGCAGATCATGCCCAGGGGATGGCCTGTATCAGCTTTGATTTCCACCAAGCGGCCATTTTGTATTCCCACCTCGACCCAACATCCGGCCGGACAGATGCCGCAAATGCCCTTTTTCCATTTCAGATCCTGCATCTCGTCCTCAACTGATAAAGATTAGCTCAAAGAGACATCCAAATCAAATCCGATATTAAAAAGGCAATAAAAAGGTGACAGTCCCCTTTTTTTGTTCCCCTTATCTTTACTGAGTCGGGTTATGCAGCTACAATAAAGAATCCCTTGGTGTTCAGGAGTTGCCATGTTTAGAACCACACCTATTATCATTTTGCTATATCTATTAATTCTTCCTTTTTGTGCATCAACTTCAAAGGCGCCCACGATCGTTCCAGGCGAGCAATCCCAACAAGAACAAATAGATCAAGCGCTCTCCAGCGAAAGATTGATGGACTATGTCAATAAGCTGTCGTCAGAGGATTACGCCGGACGCCTCACCGGGACACCCGAATACAGGGCCTGTGCCCGTTGGGTGGCCTCTCTCTTCGAGAAATGGGGGCTCCAGCCAGCCGGAGAGAAAAACACCTACCTCCAGTCTTACCCCAATCCCTACACTATCGTCTTTGTGGGAGGGGAACTCTCCCACAGCTACAAATCACAAGGCCGCTGGAGAACAAAGAAATATCTCTATGAAAAAGAATATTACCCAGGCTCTCAATCGGGGAACGGAAAACTTTCAGCTGAGGTCGTCTACGTCGGCTATGGGATCACAGCACAAGAATTGAATTATGACGATTACAAAGGAGTGAATGTCAATGGGAAGATCGTCCTCATCGAGCCCGAAGTCCCCGTCTCCCCTACTGAGAATCCAGAACTATACAAAGAATGGATGCCCTATTCTACCTACTCGTACAAGATCAAGATGGCAGTGGCCCATGGGGCAAAAGGTATGCTCATCAACCAACTCAAGGTCAATCCAGATATCGACTATGTCAATGGATTCATGACAGCCCAGGTTGGAGAGGATGTCGTCAATAATGTTTTTGCCGGCACCGGACAGACACATACAGAGATCATTGCCAAAATAAAAGAGACCCTGCAACATCAGTCTTTCCGTTCCCGAAAGACCTTCACAATCTCCAACTTCACAGAACACCATAAAGATGGCACAGGATACAATGTGTTGGGTCAAATCGAGGGTGCAGATCCCATACTCAAAGATGAAGTGATCATTGTGGGAGCGAATATCGACCATGTCGGCTTCTGTTATGAAGTCATGCCTGGCGCCAATAACAACGCTTCGGGAGCCTCGGTAATGCTAGGCCTAGCCGAAGCTCTCTCTCAAAACTCCGCCAAACCCAAACGTTCGATTCTCTTTATCGCCATCGGCTCTAAAGAACAGGCTTTTAAAGGCTCTCAAGCCTACTTGAACAATCCCATCTTCCCCAGATCAAAAACCGTGGCCTTTCTCAACATCGACATGGTGGGGTGTGGCGACAGATTCCAGGCTCTCGCAGCACAGAATTATCCGGACCTGTGGGAATATATCGCAGATGCCAATAAAAATACAGTCAATCGCCCACTCGAACCGCTCCCATTCGCCAATATCCGAAAGCCAGAGCTCGACGCCGCGATATTCCTCAGCAAAAAAATCCCCAGCATCACCTTCCGTGCCACCGGTGCTCCAACATTCCCCTACACAACAAAGGATACACCCAACACCCTCACTCCACAGACCATGTCGGACCTGGCCAAAATCCTCTACAGTGCTATCCTGAAGATGGCCAACGCAAAACACAACTTTATCGAATCCGAATAATCAATTTTGCACTCATTGGATGTATTTTCAATTATTGACCCACTCCATTGAATCGGATACCATGTAGCCGTGTTTAGAGTATCCATCGGAGCGCTTTTCCTTTTCAATTTGATCCCCCTGGCTGGTGTCCTTTTTTTCGGTTGGAATCTTTCTTCCATCATGGTCCTCTACTGGTTCGAGAATGTCATCATCGGATTCTTCAATGCACTGAAGATGGCAAAAGCTGAGGGAACAACGCCTCGAACAAAACTATACAGCGGGAACAAGGCCGTGACTATCGCCCAGAAATCAAGCTCTATTCTGTTCTTCATCGTCCACTTTGGGATGTTCACTTTCGGACACGGAGTTTTTATCTTTGCATTTTTTGGGCGCGACCTCCCGGCCTTTTCAAGCCTCCTCATTGCAGCACTTTGTCTCTTTGTTAGCCACGGGATTTCCTATGCCTATAACTTTATCAGGAACGAGGAATACAAGAGAGTAGCCTTCCAGGACCTTTTTTTCCAGCCCTACAAGAGAATTATAATCATGCACGTCACGATCGTTGTCGGTGCATTTATCGCTTTCCAGCTCGAACAGCCGACTTTCTTTCTAATTTTATTGATATTCCTTAAAATCGTGGTCGATCTCTTTTCTCACAAAAAGGAGCACACAAAATTCGCCAATTAATAAATCCTCCCAAAGAAAATCGCCAGTTATTGATATTCACAGACTTGGATGGGACGCTTCTTGACCATTTGACTTATTCATTCCAACCGGCACTGCCTGCACTGACAGCCCTGAAAGAGAGGAGTATTCCTCTAGTCTTTTGCACGAGTAAAACCAGGGCTGAAACTGAGGAAATTCGAAGACAAACGGGAAACACCCATCCATTCATTGTAGAAAACGGTGGCGCTATATTTGTTCCTGAAGATTATTTTTCCCAAGAATCAGAGCTGACGATCGAGTTCACTGAAAAAGACGAAAAGGACGCAGAATATCAGATTATTGAGCTGGGAACTCCATACGTACGTTTAAGAGAAGCACTTTCCCAGATCCAAGCTCAATATCCCGGAAAGATCAAAAGCTTTGGCGATCTGTCAATCGAGGAGGTAGCCAAACTCTGCGAATTTTCACTGGAGGATGCCGAATTAGCCAAACACAGAGAGTATGACGATCCCTTTGTCCTCGAAGAGGAGAGTCTGTTAAACAAGATACAGGATGCAGCAAAACTCTCGAACCTCCAGATCACTCAAGGGGGACGGTTCTATCACCTCATGGGAGCTAACGACAAGGGTCAGGCGGTTTTGCGCCTTATCGAGATTTACAGACAAAAATTCGAAGATTTTAGAAGCGTAGCACTTGGAGACAGCCTCAACGACTTGCCGATGCTGGCCGCTGTCGATACTCCAATCTTGCTCCCCAAACTTGATGGCCGCTATGACTCATCAGTGAAACTCGATGGACTGATTTTTTCCAAAAGCACTGGTCCAACAGGGTGGTGTGACGCTGTGCTAAAAATCATCCACGGCTCCTGATGAATCAAGATTCAAAACAAAATCTGTGATCCATACCTGACTTATGAGCAATTGACAGCGGAGGAAGAGGAGGAGAAAGAAGAAGTAGTTGTAGAATTAGAGTAAAAATAAGAGTAAGATATCGCGCATAAAAAAACCCATAAAAAAATGTCGATCGTTAAACAAGACAACAACATTCTGATCCGGAAGATCGAAACAGCACCTTATGGAACAAACGCCTACATCCTTGTCTGTCAAGTCACTCAAGAATGTGTGTTGATCGATGCACCTGGAGAGGCAGTGAAAATCATCGGAGAAATGGAGGAGACGAATCCGAAGCTAATTCTGATCACACACAGTCACTTCGACCACACAGGTGCTCTCCGAGAATTGAAGGACAGTCTGAACATTCCAGTAGCAGCACATCCGGATGACTCCGACAGATTGCCCCTCACCCCAAATATAGATCTCAACGATGGAGAAAGTGTGTCATTCGGCAATATAAATCTCGAAGTGCTGCACACGCCCGGACACACACCGGGCAGCCTATGTTTTATTTATGACCGTTACCTCTTCTCCGGGGACACACTTTTCCCCGCCGGGCCAGGAAGGACGAGCACTCCGGCTGCATTCGAGCAGATTGTAAAAACTCTCAAAGAAAAGATCTTTCCTCATCCCGAGAACACACTTATTT
>Ga0307378_10009527_pt1 | contig 12758 bp, 12 predicted proteins | sample UN1MG_FD_202238 | JGI IMG/M metagenome (GOLD analysis project Ga0307378, IMG submission 202238) | Soil microbial communities from Risofladan, Vaasa, Finland - UN-1 | ecosystem: Environmental > Terrestrial > Soil > Coastal area > Acid sulfate soil | place: Finland: Risofladan, Vaasa | collected...
AATCCGCGTATCGCGGTTGCTGTGATCGTCGAGAACGGTGGGCATGGTAGCTCGGTAGCGGCGCCGATTGCGCGCCAGATCATGGATGCCTACCTGTTGGAGCCATCGTGAATCAGTCGCTGGATAACGACACAATTTCCTACAGCCGCCGCATCATGGATGCGTTGCGACTGGATCCGGTGTTGTTGGCACTGTTGTTGATTCTGGCGAGTTTTGGCAGCCTGGTGCTGTACAGCGCCAGCGGCGCCGATAGCGGCGCTGTGCTGAGACAGGGGTCTCGAATCGTGGTCGCGTTGTTGCTGCTGGTCGCTATTGCCAATGTTCCGCTGCGGGTCATTCGCAAGTTTTCCATCTGGTTGTACATTGGCGGCGTTTTGATGCTGATCGCGGTGATGTTTTTTGGCGAAGTCGGCAAGGGCGCGCAGCGCTGGCTCAATCTCGGCTTTATTCGCTTTCAGCCCTCCGAGATCCTGAAGCTTGCGGTGCCGATGATCGTCTCCGCCTACCTGGCCAATCGTGTGCTGCCGGTAGGATTGAAGGAGCTGGTGGTCTCTGCGGTGCTGGTGGTGGTGCCGGTATTGCTGATTGCGCGCCAACCCGATCTCGGTACCGCTATCCTGGTCGGCAGTGCCGGCTTTTTTGTCCTGTTCCTGGCCGGCGTGCGCTGGCGCGTCATCATCAGCCTGGGTATATTGCTGTCGATGATGGCACCGTTGCTGTGGAAGTTTGCCCTGCACGACTATCAGCGCAACCGCATCCTGACGCTGTTAAACCCGGAAAACGATCCGCTCGGATCCGGCTATCACATCATTCAATCGAAAATAGCCATCGGCTCTGGTGGTGTCTATGGCAAAGGTTGGCTGAACGGCACTCAGTCGCAGCTCGATTTTATCCCGGAACGATCGACCGATTTCATATTCTCGGTTTTTGGCGAAGAATTCGGATTCTTTGGATGTGTTGTATTGATTTTACTTTATCTCGCTATTATCTTTCGCGGGCTGTACATCGCCGCGCATTCGACGGAAAATTTCGGACGTTTACTGGCGGGCGCACTTAGTTTGACTTTCTTTGTCTATCTTTTTGTGAATACCGGTATGGTTGCCGGCATGCTGCCGGTGGTTGGGGTACCTTTGCCACTGATCAGTTACGGTGGTACATCCATGGTCACCCTGATGATGGGGTTTGGTTTGATTATGTCGATACGGTCGGCAAAGCGATTTCTGGTCTGATGAGAACAATACTACTTATTCTGGGACTTATGCTGGCGTCGACGGCGTCGGCGCTCGAGATTACTTCGGGCGATTATCAGGGGCGGGCCGATGTGGTTGCCTTCGTGCAGCGCGTGGCCGCCGCTTCCACTTACAGTGAACAGGAACTGGCAGATCTGTTTGGCCAGGTTGAAAAGCAGGAGCACCTGTTTGAAAAGCTGGACAAGCCTGCCGAGAAAGAGCTCGAGTGGTACCAGTATCGGCGCATCTTTATCAAGGAAAAACGCATCAGTGAAGGCGTTGAATTCTGGCGTAAGCACCGCCAGTTGCTGGCCGAGGTAAGCGAAAAGATGGGAGTCCCTGAGGAGATTATCGTCGCCATCATCGGGGTCGAAACATTTTACGGGATTTACCGTGGCAAGGATCCGGTTTTTGATAGCCTGGTGACGCTGGCTTTCGACTACCCGCGACGCGCAGAGTTTTTTACTACTGAACTGGAACAATTCCTGTTGCTGGCAAAAGAACAGCGTTTTGAGGTTCGCAGCCTGCGCGGATCCTACGCTGGCGCGATGGGTATGCCGCAATTCATTGCTTCGAGTTATCGCAGTTACGCCATCGATTTCGATGGCGACGGGCAAGCCAATTTGTTTGACAGCATTCCGGATATCGCTGGAAGTGTGGCTAATTATTTCGTCAGGCACGGCTGGCAGCGCGACGGACGGGTCGCGCGACCACTGATGGCCATTGCAAACAATTCGATCCATCAGCTCACGCCCGGGATAAAACCCAACTACAAGTGGCAGGAATTAAAACAAAATGGTTTGCTGTCGAAGATTCCCATCGAAGAAGAATCGCCAGTCGCTCTGGTCGAGTTGCAGCAGCAGGATCATCCTGAATACTGGGCAGGGTTCGAAAATTTTTACGTGATCACGCGCTATAACCACAGTGAACTCTACGCGATGGCGGTATACCAGCTTGCCATGCTCATCAGCCACGAGTTCAAAAAGGAAATATGAGACTTTGGTTGACAGTACCACTGTTAGCCGTTCTGCTCGGCGGCTGCACCTTCGGCGTTCCGATCGGCAATCGTGGACAGCAACCGGGCTCCGGGGTGCCGGCGACACCGCCGTCGCAACAGGGTAATCCATCTTCCTACGTTGTCTTTGGCAAGCGCTATTATGTACTCGACAATTCGGCAGGCTTCGTACAGCGCGGAGTCGCCTCCTGGTACGGCACCAAGTTTCACGGCCGCCAGACCTCCAGCGGCGAGATTTACAATATGCATGCGATGACCGCCGCGCATAAGACACTGCCGATTCCAGTCTACGTGCATGTCAAAAACCTGGACAACGGCCGTTCTGCGGTGGTGCGAGTCAATGATCGGGGTCCATTCATTTCAGGGCGCATTATCGATTTATCCTATGCCGCCGCGCAAAAACTGGGAGTAGACGGCCCGGGTACTGCCAATGTCGAAATCAGCGTGCTCGCCGAAGGCGAGCACAAGCCTACGAGCGTGGTTCGCAGTATCCCGCTGAATACCGACCTCACCCAGGATTTGCCGATGTTTATCCAGATGGGTTCTTTTTCCAGTCAGCTCAATGCAAATAACATGGTGCAGAGCCTGGTTGCCGCCAACGAGACGGCGGTACTGATTTCGCACCTGCAAACTGACGACGGATTGTATTACCGGGTCCGTGTCGGTCCGCTGTTCGATATCGATGAGGCCAATGCTATTCTGTCGCGGCTACGTGGCAAGGGCTACCAAACTGCACATATCGTGGTCCAGGACGATGCCGAATAAACCTTGTGAGCCAACGGCTTGGTCGTTACAATCTCGTCTCTTGTGAATTCCCCATTTCCCTACCTGGCCCTATGAAATTCGTCTCGTTACTGTTTTGTCTGACGGCGCTGCTGATGCCCGCGGTCTCCTCGGGGGCTGCCAAGCCTATACCCGACCCTCCCGAACTCAACGCCACCAGCTACTTCCTGGTTGATTATGATTCCGGCCGGGTGCTCGCAGAAAAAACCCCCGATGATCCGGTTGAGCCGGCCAGCATTACCAAGTTGATGACGGCTTACCTGGTGGACAAGGCGATTGCCGCTGGTGATGTCGCACTGGACGATATGGTCACCATCAGCGAAAAAGCCTGGCGCATGAAAGGGTCCAAGATGTTTGTCGAAGTCGGCAAAGAAGTGACCGTGGAAGATCTGCTCAAGGGCCTGATTATCCAGTCCGGGAACGATGCCAGCGTCGCGTTGGCCGAGCACATCGCCGGATCGGAATCGGCATTTGCCGGTTACATGAATCACCAGGCGAAGCTGCTGGGCATGAACAATACCAACTACGTCAACGCGACCGGCTGGCCGGATGAAAACCATTACAGCAGTGCGCGCGATATCGCTATCCTGTCACGTGCGATCATTGGCGATTTTCCCGAGTCTTACCGTCTGTACAAGGAGCGCGAATACACCTTCAACAAGATTCGCCAGTTCAATCGAAATCGACTGTTGTGGCGTGACGATTCGGTCGACGGCGTCAAGACGGGGCATACCGAGGCGGCTGGATTCTGCCTGGTGGCGTCGGCCGAACGCGAAGAAATGCGCCTGATCTCGGTGGTTCTCGGTACCGACTCGGACAAGGCGCGCACGCAGAGCAGCCAGTCGTTGCTGAACTATGGTTTTCGCTATTTTGAAACCCACAAGCTGTATCGAGCCGACGAGGTATTAAAGACCACACGTATCTGGTACGGCGACCAGGAACAGCTCAGCATGGGCGTTGGCAAAGATATCTATATCACGATTCCGCGTGGGCGTTACCGTGACCTGGATGCGTCGATGGAAATTGATAGTGAAATTTCGGCGCCGATTGATCGCGGGCAGTCGCTGGGGCAGGTGAATATCAAGCTCGATGACGAACTGATCCTCAGTGAATCCATCGTGGCGATGCAGGCCGTCAACGAGGGCAGCCTGATCGACCAGGCGCTGGACAAGATCAAGTTGATGTTTCGCTGATGACCGAGCTGCCGGAATCTACGGAATCCGCGCTGGCCCTGATCGAGTATCCCAGCCGTTTCCCACTCAAGGTGTTGGGCAAGCAGTCCGAAGAATTTGAAGCCATTGTGCTCGCCCTGGTACGGGCGAGATGCCCGCAGGCGGAGCACATTGAAATCAACAGGCGCAGCAGCAAGGGCGGCAAGTACCTGGCGCTCACCCTGACCTTTACTGTCCACACTCAGCGCCAACTGGAAGATATTTACGCCGACCTGTATGCCTGTGAACAGGTCATGATGTCGCTCTAGACCGCAGGCCAATGCAACCGCATCAACTGGAAGTCGTTCACCTCGGTAGATCCGATTACCAGGCAACCTGGGCGGCGATGCGCGACTATACCCACCAGCGAATAGCACGGACCTCCGACCAGTTATGGATAACCGAACATCCACCGGTGTTTACGCAGGGACTCAACGGCCGCGCCCAACACGTTCTCAATCCCGGCAACATTCCGCTGGTGCAGGTCGACCGCGGCGGACAGGTGACCTATCATGGACCGGGACAGCTGATTATCTATTGCCTGCTCGATCTGAACCGCTATGGGCTGGGTGTCAAGCGGCTGGTGGCGAAAATCGAGCAGTCGATAATCGATTTGCTGGAAAGCTACCACATCGCGGCACATGCGCGAGCCGGCGCCCCTGGTGTTTACGTCGATCAGGCAAAGATCGCGGCGCTTGGTTTGCGCATTCGAAAAGGATGTTGCTATCATGGCCTGAGTTTGAATGTCGATATGGAACTGGAACCGTTTAGCCGCATCGATCCCTGTGGTTACCCTGGGCTCGCGGTCACCCAGCTGCGCGATCTTGGAGTTAAGGTTAGTGTCGAGCAAGCAGGATACGAGCTGGCCGATCTCATTAAAGGACTACTAAGTGAAAAAGAATCAGGTAATACAGGGCGTTAAGCTCAAGGGCCTCGACAAGGTCGCGCGCATTCCCATCAAAGTGGTGCCTTCCACCTCGGTGAAGCGCAAACCCGCCTGGATCCGCGCCAAGGCGCCTACCGGCGACCGCGTGCGCCAGTTGAAGGCACGCCTGCGCGAAAACAGTCTTTTCACTGTTTGCGAAGAAGCGTCCTGCCCGAACCTCGGCGAGTGTTTTTCCAAGGGGACGGCGACCTTCATGATCATGGGCGATATCTGCACACGGCGTTGCCCGTTCTGCGATGTTGGCCATGGTCGACCGAATGCACTCGATGCGTCGGAACCGGCGAACCTGGCGCGCACCATCAACGCCATGGGCTTGAGCTACGTGGTCATCACCTCGGTCGATCGCGATGATTTGCGCGATGGTGGCGCCAGCCACTTTGTCGAGTGTATCCTGGAAACGCGCAAGCTGAACCCTGATATCAAGATCGAAATCCTGACCCCGGACTTCCGTGGACGCATGGATGTGGCGCTTGAAATCATGACCCAGGCACCGCCCGACGTGTTTAACCACAACCTCGAATCGGTACCCTCACTGTACAAAAAGATCCGTCCGGGATCCGATTACCAGTGGTCGCTGGATCTGCTGCAGGCGTTCAGGCGCCTGCACCCGGGGGTGCCGACCAAGTCGGGGTTGATGCTCGGGCTCGGCGAAGAGATCGACGAGGTGAAGCAGGTGTTGCGCGATATGCGCGCGCACGATGTGAACATGTTGACTCTTGGTCAGTATTTGCAACCTAGCCTGGATCACCTCGCTGTCGAGCGTTTCGTAACGCCCGCCGAGTTCGATGAACTCGGCGTCTATGCCGAATCTATCGGTTTCGACCAGGTCGCCAGCGGCCCGATGGTGCGCTCTTCCTATCACGCTGACTTGCAGGCCGAGTCCGTCCTCAACGCCTAGCTTTCTACTGCGGCGGCGCTATGGCGCACTCTGCCGGACTTTCACTCGGTCAGAGCGCTCAACATAGTATGACTATGCCTGCGCACTCTTCGGTCGTGAAAGTCCGGCAGAGCACACCCTGTCGCCGCCTCGCTACGAAGGCTGGTGAGATATGCGGGCTAGCCCGCGGGCCCGACTCTCGAAGTACAGGCTACTGGTCGTAGATAGAAGCGATCGGCTGGCGTTTGTGCGCGGTGCTGATGAAGATGTGGATCAGGCGCTCGGCGGCGTCGGCTTCGATCTGCCGACCTTCGAGAAAATCGTCGATCTGGTCGTAGCTCAGGCCGAGCGCGACCTCGTCGGCCTTTCCGGGTGCCAGGGTTTCAAGATCAGCAGTTGGTGTTTTGCTGATGATTTGCGCAGGCGCGCCAAGATGGCGGGCGAGTAGCCGTACCTGTCGTTTGTTAAGGCCGAACAGTGGTACCAGGTCGCAGGCGCCGTCGCCGTACTTGGTATAGAAGCCGGTCACGTTCTCGGCCGAGTGATCGGTGCCGAGCACCAGTCCACCGAGCAGTCCAACCACTTCATACTGCGCGACCATGCGCACGCGCGCCTTGACGTTGCCCCTGGCGAAATCCTGTTTGCCGCTGTCGATATCACCCAGCCCCTGCGCTTCGAGTGCCTGTATCACCGACTGGTGAATTGCGTCGCTGCCGGGCTGTATGTTTATCGCCAGACTCGCGCCCGGTTGTATGAAGTCGATCGAGCTTTGCGCATCGGCCTCGTCGGCCTGGGTCGCGTAAGGCAGGCGCACCGCAATAAAGCGATAGTCGCTGCCGTTTTGATTCAGTTCATCCACGGCGAGCTGGGCAAGACGCCCGCAGGTGCAGGAATCGATGCCGCCACTGATCCCGAGCACGAGGTTTTTCTGGCCACTAAGCTCTAGCTGGAATTTGATGAAATCGACCCGGCGACAGATTTCAAAGTCGACGTCTATTTCGGGTAAAACCTGCATTTCTGCAATGATATCGGCCTGGTTCATAGCTTTACTTCAGTAAGGTAACGGGTATCGGCGGTAAACCGACTGAATATCATCCAGCACTTCCGTATCGAGTTCAAGTTCGGCGGCGCCGAGGTTGATCGCGAGTTGCTCCACACTGGTGGCACCGACGATGCTCGAGGTCACAAATGGCCGTTGGTTGCAAAATGCGATAGCCATTTGTGCGGGATCGAGGCCGTGTTTTTGCGCAATCGACAGATACGCGTCGACCACCGGCCAGATATCGTCGTGTACGCGCCCGAACAGGTCGGGATTGAGGGTGAGCCTCGAGCCAGTGGGCCGTGCGCCGTCTCGGTATTTGCCGGTGAGCAGACCACAGCCGAGCGGGGAATAGGGCAGCAGTCCGACCTGTTCGTGGTGCGATAATTCCGCGAGATCGAGATCGTGGGTTCGATACAGCAGGCTGTACTCGTTTTGCAGCGACACGATGCGTGGAAAACCGTGCTCGGTGGCGATGCGCAAAAACTGTGCACTGCCCCAGCAGGATTCATTGGACAGGCCGATACTGCGTATCTTGCCCTCATCGACCAGTTGCCCGAGGCATTCCAGTGACGAGTAGATGTGGTCGAGTGTCCGTTGCGTATCCTGGCGAGTTGGATCGAAGCGCCAGTTTTTGCGAAAGTGGTAGGTTCCACGGTTAGGCCAGTGCAGCTGGTACAGGTCGATATGGTCGGTTTGCAGGCGCCGCAGACTACCCTCGAGGCTGATACGAATCTTTTGCGGGCTGATATCGATTCCGTTTTGCACATATTCATGGCCGTTACCTGCGACCTTGCTGGCGAGGATGAATGCGTCGCGTCGCCCGGATCTGGCGAACCAGCTGCCGATGATTTCCTCGGTTCTGCCCACGGTTTCGGCCGACATCGGGTTTACCGGGTACAATTCGGCGGTATCGATAAAATTGACGCCGTGATCGAGCGCGTATTCGATCTGGGCATGGCCTTCAGCTTCGCTGTTTTGCGTGCCCCAGGTCATGGACCCGAGGCAGATCTCGCTGACTGCCAGGTCGCTATTGCCGAGATTTCTATATTCCATGGGTTTTGCCGTGCGGCTGTGATAACGGCGTGAGATAGTAGCAGTCTGTCAGTGCTTGCACCACCGCAGGTCGCTGCGAGCCCGGGTATTACCGTGGTCGATCAGGACCGATTTGCGTAATTGAGGGCGATGATGCGCTGGGTATCGCGTGCGAGCTGTTCCAGCCCCAGTGTCCGGTAGGCGGTTAGCTGCAATTCGAGCGTGGACCTGATGACCTCGGTACCCTGATAGTTTTGCAGGATAAACCGGGTTCTGCCGGTAACGGCAACCCAGGCTCCGAGCGAGGCGTAGTAATTGGCTACTGCAAAATCGGCCCGCGCCAGTTCGTTGCGCAGGAAAATCATGCGCTTGCGCGCGTCGGTTACATAATCGCTACTCGGAAAGCGTTGCGTCAGCAGTTTGAAATCATTATAGGCACGCAGTAACAGGTTGCGATCGAATTCCGACAGATCGCGCTCCACGATAACATCGAGGATGGTTCCGCCGCGCTCGAAATTGACCAGCCCCTTGAGATAGTAGGCATAATCGACAGTCGGGTGGCGCGGGTGCAGTTTAATGAAGCGGTCGAGCGCGGTGATTGCGGAGTCCGGTTCGTCAAATTTGAAGTAAGCATAGGCGACGTCGATTTGCGCCTGCGTCGCGTACTTACCGAACGGAAATCGTGATTCGAGCGTTTCATAATATTCGATTGCGGTGAGGTAATTGCCTTTGTCGAGTTCTGCGCGCGCCTCGAGGTAAAACTTTTCCACGCTCCAGTCCGCAGTCGGGTCGATTTCGTCCTTGCCGGGGCCACAGCCGGCAAGCAGTATTAACGCACATAGCGTCAGCATGAGAATTGAAAAGGGGCGCATCGTAGTCAAAGGTATATCAGGGGCGTCGATTAGGGCTGGATCACTTGCTGTCCAACAGAACAAGCAGTATAACCAGCGCATGAAATTAATTCAGCAAAGTTTCCAGGTTGAAAAAAAACAGGCCGGATACCGCCTCGACCATGCCCTGCAGCAATTACTGCCCGATTATTCACGCAGCCGCATCCAGCAATGGATTCAACAGGGCTTCGTCTGTCTCAACCAGCAGCCCTGTAAACCCCGGCAAAAGGTTTACAGCGGTGACCTGGTCGATCTGGACGTTCCTGAACAAGTGGTAATCTCGGACCAGCCGGAAGCGATTGAATTCGAGATTCTACACCAGGACGAGGATATTTTCGTGGTCAATAAACCGGCTGACCTGGTGGTGCATCCTGCAGCCGGACACTGGGATGGAACCCTGGTTAACGGCTTACTCGCGCGCGATCCGCGATTACAGCAATTGCCGCGCGCCGGCATCGTGCATCGTCTCGACAAGGACACGACCGGTGTCATGGTGGTGGCTCGCAACCTGACCGCGCATAACTGGCTGGTTGAGCAGTTACAGGCGCGCCTGGTGAAACGAGAGTATGTTGCCGTTACCCGGGGTGTCGTGACTGCTGGAAGAAGTATCGACGCCAGTATCGGCCGTCATTCGCAAAATCGTAAGAAGATGGCCGTTGTCAACGGTGGCAAATCGGCTATCACCCACTTTCAGGTGGCGCGTAAGTTTGCCCATCACAGTTTGGTCAGGCTGCAACTCGAAACTGGCCGGACCCACCAGATCAGGGTGCACATGGCGCATCTGCAGTATCCTTTGCTCGGCGACAGTCTGTACGGAGGCCGCGCCCGTCTCCCCGCCGGTGTCGATGAGGCACTGGCCACGCTTGTCCAGAATTTCCGCCGCCAGGCGTTGCATGCCGAGCGACTCAGTTTCGAGCATCCCGGCAGCCATGAGATGGTCAGCTATGAAGCCCCCCTGCCTGCCGACTTCGACGCTCTGCTGGAGGCGCTGATTCAATATGATTGAAACCCTCGAGCCGGACTGGGCGGCACCTCCGCAAATCAGCGCCTGCTGTACCACGCGCCGCGGTGGTGTCAGTCAGGAGCCATTCGACAGTTTGAACCTCGGTTTGCACGTGGGCGATCGCGCCGACCATGTCCTGCAAAATCGCCAGCGGTTACGCGAAGAATTGCTGCTGCCGTCGGATCCCTGCTGGATCAATCAGACGCACAGTGTCGAGGTGGTTACGCTGGAGCAGGGCGATAATCGTGATGCCGATGCCGCGATCACGCGTCAAGCAGGTCGTATTGCGGTCGTCATGACAGCCGATTGCCTGCCGATTTTGTTGTGCAATCGAGCAGGCAGCGAGGTCGCCGCAATTCATGCCGGATGGCGTGGTTTGCAGGCAGGCGTGATTCAGTCGACGCTGGCTGCGATGCATTCGTCGCCACGGCAATTGATGGCATGGATCGGCCCGGGGATATCGCAGGCCAGTTTCGAGGTCGGCGATGAGGTATACGCAGCCTTTGTCGACGCTCTCCCCGGAGCTGCATCCTGTTTTAGCGCCAATCGACCGGGGCACTGGCTGTGTGATCTCGCAGGTCTCGCAGCATCGGTGTTGCACCGCGGCGGTGTCGCCGAGGTGTCATTGAGTTCGCATTGCAGTTACCGCGACGTGGAAATGTTTTATTCCTACCGCCGCGAAACCGTTACTGGTCGTATGGCGAGCTTGATCTGGATCAACTAATTCGGCCTGCGCGGCTTGAAAATACGCACTTCAGTCTTACATAACCATTCAATTTATAATGTTTAGAGGCTTGTAACAATGCGTATGGATCGCCTGACCAGTAAGTTCCAGGAAGCCCTGTCTGACGCGCAGTCGTTAGCGGTAGGTCGTGATCACCAGTTCATAGAACCGGTGCACCTGTTGGTCGCGCTGCTCGATCAGCAGGGCGGCTCGGTGCGGCCGTTGTTTACGCACGCCGGGGTTAATATCAACTTATTGCGTTCGCAGCTTGGCGAGCAACTCGATAAGTTGCCCAGCGTCGAAGGTACCGCGGGCGAGTTGCACATTTCCAACGCGCTCGGCAAGGTGTTGAACGTCACCGATAAACTCGCGCAGGAACGCAAAGACCAGTTTATTTCCAGTGAATTGTTCGTGCTCGCGTTGATACAGGAAAAAGGTCCGCTTGCCGACGCCCTGGCCACGGCCGGAGCCAACAAGCAAAACGTCAACGCCGCAGTTGATGCAGTACGCGGGGGCCAGTCGGTGAACGATGCCGGTGCGGAAGATCAACGCATGGCGCTGGATAAATACACCGTCGACCTGACCGAGCGTGCCGAGCAGGGCAAACTGGACCCGGTCATAGGCCGTGACGAGGAAATTCGCCGCGCGATCCAGGTATTGCAGCGGCGCACCAAGAACAATCCGGTATTGATCGGTGAACCCGGTGTCGGCAAGACCGCGATTGTCGAAGGTCTGGCGCAGCGCATCATCAATGGTGAAGTCCCGGAAGGCCTGAAGAATAAACGCGTGCTGTCGCTGGACATGGGCACGCTGATTGCAGGCGCCAAGTTTCGTGGCGAATTTGAAGAGCGGCTGAAAGCGGTGCTGCACGACCTGGACAAGCAGGAAGGCCGGATAATCCTGTTTATCGACGAGCTGCACACCATGGTCGGCGCCGGTAAGGCCGAGGGTGCGATGGATGCCGGCAATATGTTGAAACCAGCGTTGTCGCGAGGCGAGCTACACTGTATTGGTGCTACCACGCTGGACGAGTATCGTCAGTACATCGAGAAAGATGCCGCACTTGAACGGCGCTTTCAAAAAGTATTGGTGCAGGAGCCCAGCGTCGAAGACACGATTGCGATCCTGCGCGGTCTCAAAGAGCGCTATGAAGTTCACCACGGGGTCGATATCACCGATCCGGCGATCGTTGCTGCGGCAACCCTGTCCCATCGCTACATCGCCGATCGCCAGCTGCCGGATAAGGCGATCGATCTGATCGACGAATCGGCCAGTCGCATTCGTATGCAGATCGATTCCAAGCCGGAAGACATGGATCGCCTCGAACGGCGCCTGATCCAGCTCAAGATCGAACGCGAAGCCCTGAAGAAAGAGAGTGACGCGGCCAGCAAGAAGCGGCTGCAGGCGCTGCAGGATGAAGTTGACAAGCTCGAGCGTGAATACTCGGATCTGGAGGAAGTATGGAAAGCGGAAAAGGCGGCCTTGCAGGGCACCACGCACATCAAGGAAGAGCTGGAACGAGCCCGCCTTGATTTCGAAACCGCGCAACGCGCCGGTGACCTGGCGCGCATGTCGGAACTCCAGTATGGGCGTATTCCTGAACTGGAAAAACAGATCGAGCTCGCGGCCAGCGTCGAAGGCGAAATGAAGTTGCTGATCAACAAGGTTGGCGAAGAAGAGATCGCGTCGGTGGTATCGCGCTGGACGGGTATACCGGTTGACAAGATGCTCGGCTCGGAGCGTGAAAAGTTGCTGCAAATGGAGGCCCAGCTCGGCGAGCGAGTGGTTGGCCAGGGCGAGGCGGTAAAGGCCGTTTCCGATGCAATTCGGCGCTCGCGCGCCGGCCTGTCCGATCCGTCGCGCCCGAATGGATCATTCCTGTTCCTCGGCCCCACCGGGGTCGGCAAAACCGAGCTGACCAAGGCTTTGACGCATTTCCTGTTTGACACGGAAGATGCGATGGTTCGCATCGACATGTCGGAATTCATGGAAAAGCACAGCGTGGC
>Ga0307378_10009529_pt1 | contig 12756 bp, 7 predicted proteins | sample UN1MG_FD_202238 | JGI IMG/M metagenome (GOLD analysis project Ga0307378, IMG submission 202238) | Soil microbial communities from Risofladan, Vaasa, Finland - UN-1 | ecosystem: Environmental > Terrestrial > Soil > Coastal area > Acid sulfate soil | place: Finland: Risofladan, Vaasa | collected...
ATAGAATTGGCCTGGAGCGACCGGCGGTGGAAAGGACGGATCGACCTCCTCGGGCGGCGTCGGGGACACCGCATTGGGCAACCGGGCCTGCTCCGGCAGCGGGATTTCCTCCGGCAGCGCATCCGAGCCCATCGTGATCCGAAACGCCCGCACCTGCCCCGCCCTCGGCGGAATATAGCTCTCCAGCGGCTCGCCCGACTGCAACGTGGCGAGCAGACCGGGCTCGATCTGGATCCAATACAGCGTCCCGTCGCCGTCGGGGAGCGGCTGAAAGGTCGTATCGATCCCCACCAGCGTCGCCGCGATGCAAACGATATGGCCGCACATAGGAAACCTCCCGGTCGTGTTGGCCGCGTGTCGCCCCTTATTTCATGGTAACTCTTTCCGTGGCGGAGGGTAAAGGCGAATCCGGCCCGTTTCCCCGATTTCCGTCCGCCGTTATACTTATTGCATGAACTGGGCAATCTGGAAGAAAGCCGTCGGCGATGCGTGGTTGCAGTTGCTCGTCTGCAGTCTGATCCTCGTCGCGTTCGCTTGGCTGTTCGTGTGGCTGATGAGCCAGATCGAGATCGGGGCCTGGGCCGTGATGGTCAAGGCCATGCCGGGACTGCTCAGGAAGTTCTCGGACATCTCCGTCGCGGCGATGGTCACTCCGGCGGGCCGCCTGACGATCCTCTTCGTCCATCCGATCACGCTGCTGGTCGCCGTCGGCTGGGCCGTGGGAAGGGGGTCCGATTCGATCAGCGGCGAGATCGGACGCGGGACCATGGACCTGATCCTTTCGCTGCCGGTGCGGCGCTTCAGCGTCATGCTGGCCCCGGCCGTCGTGGCCGGCATCGGCGCGTTCGTGCTGGCCGGTTCGCTGCTGGGCGGGATCGCCTTGGGACTGGCGAGCTTCGACATGTCGGGCGACGTGACCGCGATGGAGTTCCTGCCCGGGGCGATCAACCTCGGCTGCATGACCTTTTGCTTCACCGGCATCACGACCCTGATCTCGTCCTGCGGTCGCAATCGTTGGCGCACGATCGTCATCGCCGGCGGTTTCTACGTCGTTTCGTTCCTCGTCGAGGTCGTGCGGCAGTTGTGGACGCCCGGGGCGTGGCTGAAGTACTTCACCTTCCTCGCCGCCTACTCGCCCCGCAGCCTGATCCTCGAACCGGAACCGACGGGCCTGTTGGCCTTGCCGTATAACCTGCCGCTGATCGTGTTGGGGCTGGCCGCGTACACGGTCGCCGCGATCGTGCTCACCCATCGCGACATCCCGGCGGCGAGGTGAGGGGATGGAGGAGTTGTCTTGATGAAAACAGATCCTTCGGTAAGTGAAATCCCCGACTCGATTCGCGGTTGGTTGACCCGTGCGGTCGAGGCGGGCGCGTCGGACCTGCACGTGGTGGTGGGGCACCCGCCCGTGTTGCGACTGCACGGCCGCTTGCAGCCGCTGGACCACTCGCCGACGACCGACGGGGAAGTCCGCGCGGCCCTGATGCCCCTTTGCCCGCCGGAGACGTTCGAGCGGGCCCTCTCGCAGAAGAACGCCGACTTCGCGCTCGAGTTGGAAATCTCCGGCCGGCCCCAGCGGTTTCGGGCCAATTACTTCATCAGCGGGCAGAGCATGGGCGCGTGCTTTCGCGTGATCCCCGGCGAGATCCCGAGCTTCCAGTGGGCGGGATTCCCGTTGGAAACGGCCCGGCGGCTGGCCCACTTCCGCAACGGCCTGGTCCTGCTTTCCGGTGTGTCCGGGGCCGGCAAGACGACCTCGCTGGCGATGATCATCAACCTGCTCAACCAGGAAGGCGGCTACCGGATCATCACCGTCGAGGAGCCGATCGAATACGTCTTCCCGAAAGCGGCCAACTCGGTCGTCACGCAGCGCGAAGTGGGCGGCGACGTGCGGACCTTCGCCGACGGGTTGAAGTACGGGCTGCGGCAGGACCCCGACGTGATCCTCGTGGGCGAGATCCGCGACCGCGAAACGGCCCAGATGGCCCTCAGCGCCGCCGAGACCGGACACCTGGTCTTCTCCACCTTGCACACCCGCGACGCCAAGGGCGCCGTCTCCCGCTATGCCGACCTGTTTCCGCAAACCGTCCAGAACGAGGTCCGCTCGCAGCTTTCGATCGGCCTGCGGGCGGTCGTCAGCCAGCACCTGTTGCCCAGCGTGGAGGCGGGCGCCAAACGAGAGTTGGCGTTGGAGATCATGTTCAACAACTCCGCGATCGCCAGCGCCGTTCGGTTCGGGAAGATCGAGAGCATCGACAACAATATCCTCACCGGACGGGCCGACGGCATGATCACGCTCGACGAGTCGGTCAAGCGGCTGCTGAAGGCGGGCAAAATCAGTTGGGATACGGCCGAACGGTTCGTCACCGACGCGTCTTTTCTGCGGCGGTAACCACAGTAGCCATCTCGCTCCGCGAGATGCAGCCGCGTCTGCGCGAGATACGGCTTCGTCTCGCGGAGCGAGACGGCTACTCTGATTCCTACCACAGCCAACGCCGATAGTCGTGGTGCAGGCCCCAGCGCGGGTGCCGCGCCCAATACGGATAATCGGCCCGGTAGGCATGGCCGATACCATACCCGGAATACCGATAGTGCGGGGCGACGTAGCCGTAGCCGTACCGGCAAACCCTCGGCGGCACGAAAACGTCCAGACTGTAATTCCTGGAGTAGTACGTGACGCGAACGTCGTTGCCGATTCGTTCGATCGTGGCGAACTGTCCCTTGGCTGCCGTGTCGGCGTTGACGACCAGCAGCGCGGCCAGCAACAGGCCGGCGGTCATCCCGATCTTCCACTTTCTTGCCATGATTCGTCTCCTCTGGGCTGATGAGGCTTCCGGCGCCGCCGTCGTGGTGCCGCGTCGCCGAAGAACATGTGGATACCGCTACTGAATGATATACGTGCCGGTCCTCTTCCCGAGAAACAGAGTCGCCGGCCCATCCGAGCCCGCGCCGCCGGCCGATCGCGAATCCCTTACGGGCGAATCATTTGCGAGCATCCGCACCGAAATTCCTCGCGGAAGGATTTCACGGCGACTCTTGGGAACGCCGGAGGATCTTACGCGGTCCTCGGCCAACCACCGTTTAGCCCGGATTATTCATGACCCCCGGAATTGCGTGACACACTGTCGTAGCCACGTTCGCCAGAACGTGGTCGTAACCCTTTGGGCACGCTCCACGTTCTGGCGAACGTAGCTACAAGCCCATGAATAATCCGGGTTTAGCGGGCGGGCTTGCCCGCCGTGTGTTCGAAACGCGATTGCCGTGTTGATTCAACGCCGGTTGCCGTGTTGATTCAATGGATTCAACGGCGGGCAAGCCCGCCCGCTAAACCAAATCTCTTGACTTCCCAAACCGCCGCATTATGATCGCGGTTGGGTAGCGAGCACCCATCTCATGAGCTAACCACGTTTCGAACTGGCACAGTCAGGAGAACGATCATGGCGACGACTTTCTACATGGCGTGGCTGTTGGCGGCCGGACAGGCGGTCGCGGCGGGGGCGGCCGACCAACCGGCTGCGGCGACCGACGACAAGGTCCAGGCGGTGATCGCGGAAGTGGAGAAGAGTTGCGTCGAGCGGAAGATCCGCCTGCTCGCACCCCAGAAGGCCGAGCGGCTGGCCGAATTGATCCGCCGGAACAAGCCCCGCGTGGTGGTCGAATGCGGGACGGCCGTCGGTTACTCGGCGCTGTGGATCGCCCGCGAACTGAAAGCGGCCGGCGGCGGCAAGCTCATCACCCTCGAGATCGTTCCCGAACTCGCACAAGAAGCCGAGGCCCATATTCGCAAGGCCGGTCTGGAGGAGTACGTGACCTTCAAGGTCGGCGACGCGCGGAAGCTCGTCAAGGAGTTGGAAGGGCCGATCGATTTCGTCTTCATCGATTGCCTGCCGCAAAACTACCACGCGTGCTTCGTCGGACTGGAGGACAGGCTTCGCAACGGGGCGGTCATAGTCGCCGACAACGCCGGCTACGGCGCCCGCGGAATGGCCGACTACCTCGAGCACGTCCGCTCGAAGTACGACAGCCGCACCGAGTGGTTCGACATCGACCTGCCCTGGTCCAAACGCGACGCCATCGAGATCACGACGGTATCCCCTCCACGAACCGAGCAGCCGAAGTGAAAGACCATGCCCACCCAGGTCTCCTCGGTGCCCGGCTGCGTGTAGACGGGCATCTCGGCGGGAACGAGGCGGTTGGCTTCGAGAAGGCGGACCTCGAGCGTCTTGCACATCCACTTCTCCGTCCCGCCGTCGCGTCCGAAACCGCGCCGCGAAACCGAGCCAAGTAGATCAGGCTGTGCCTGACAGAACTCGGGAAGTCCCCGTAATGGGATGAAACGCTACCTCCCGGGGTGAAAACAGGTGATTCTTTACGAACCACCAGTTTAGCCCCGGCGAGGTGGCGTTTCATCCCATTACGCGACCCTGAGAACCCAGCGGAGCGGGAACATGGCAAGTAGATAGGCGGCCAGATAGGTGATCAGCCAGCCGGCGTCCCAGTTCGACCAGCCCAGGTCCTTAAACGGCACCCAGAATGACTGGTCCCCCTGCATTTCCTTGCCTTTGTAAATTACCCTGGCCGATCGAAGCGGCGACCTCTCGGATTCCGCTCTGACCAACTGGACCGGCCCCTTCCCGTCGCCGAGGTCTTCTTTCGGCTCGGGCGGATCGAGGTCGCCTAAGACGAGATGCACGCAGATCGGGTCCGCTCCTTCGGTCTCCAACGTGACCGGGAAGCGGCCGGGCAGATCCGGCGGCGTGCGGATCGACCAGGACAGCGTCTGGGGCGGGATCCCGGCATCGAGGTAGTCGGCCAGATCGTCCAGCATCGCCCGGCGGGTCCGCATCGCCGCCGAACGGACCTCCCACGGTTGGCCGGACAGGTCGCTGGGCTGCTGCCACCTTGCCTGCAACTTCTCCAGCGTCGAGCGGATCGGCGGGAGCGATTGGGACGCCTGTTGCGGCCGATCGAGTTTCAAGGCCGAATCGGGCCGGATCGTGATCGGTTGGAGATACTCGCCGTCGACGGTCACCGTCACATAGACGATCGCGCCCGGCCTGGCGTTGCGCGACGCCGGATCCACCCGGGCGGGCAGCCACACGAACGACATGATCATCGGCCCGAGGATGATCGCCAGCGGTACGAATGCGGCGCCGACGATCCGTGTCTGCACGCCGGCGGTGAGTTGGCTGATTGCCACGGCCCGTGGCGAGTCCTTGGGCAGCTTCGCCGCCTCGCGTCGCAGGCGATTCGCCCGGCGCCGGGCCACGCGCAGACGCCGGTTATCGGTCAACAGTCGTTGTCCGATCATCGTCAGCGCCGCCAGCGATGCCGCAAGGATCGCCACCGCCGCCGGCTTGCCCAGGCGAACCACCAGCGGCCAAAGCACGGCGTCGAGCAGCTTGATCGAAGGATCGTAAAGCCACGCTGGCGGCAACACGAATACGGCCAGGAGGTAAAGTCCCCAGATCGCCAGGAAGAAGCTGCGAATCGCGGCGGCTTTCCGTTCGCGCGGCCCTCGCGGCGGCGGGACCAATTTCCACGGAACGTGCCCGTCCTCCGGACCGACAACGGCGTCTCCTGCCGCGATTTCCCGACTCGCTTCCGCGGCGTCTTCGCGAACGACCGCGCCGTGATGTCCGTCGACGAGAACGGTTTCCCCTTCGCGCAGCAGCTTCGTGGCGCCGGGCAGAACAACGGCCGGGATGCCCATTTCCCGGGCCACGACCGCTCCGTGGGAGAGCGTGCCGCCGCATTCCAGCACGAGCCCCGCGGCGGCGGCGAACAGCGGCGTCCAGTTGGGATCGGTGCTGGGGCAGACCAGCACGTAGTCCTTGCCCAAGTCGCCGGCCGCGTCCGGTGCGTGGACGATACGAACCGGCCCGGTGCAGGAGCCCGAGGAGATGGCGAACGCAGCATGCCGGTCGGCGCCGTCCGAGGGCGTCGCTTCGCCCAGAGTCGCTACGTCGCCCTCGGTAATCATGTGAGGGAGCACCACCCGCGCCTCGGCCGCCCGGGCTGCGCGGCGTTGTTCGATCAGATGCAGCGGGACCAGTCCGTTGCCCAATGCGTCGTGCAGCTCGTCGAGGGTCAGCAGGAAGACGTCCCGGCCGATTTCCAGCCGCCGGCCGGCCTCCAGGGCCATGTCGCGCAGCAGGTCGTAGCCGAGCATCAGGTAGAACTTGCCGTCCTCGCGAAAGCGGAGATAGCGCTGCACCAGCGCGACGTGCCGCTGAAAGGCCTCTCGCCGTTTTCCGGACAGCTTCGCGCCGAGGTCGTTCACTCGGCCCGTCGCGTCCGCCGTCCTCTTGCGGTGCATCTCCACCGGCGACGCGGTGCCGGCCAGGTACGACGCCATGGTCTCGATCGCTTCGGGCCGCTCCCGCCAGCGCGGCGTGGCCAGATCGAACTCGTCCGCCGTACGATGGCCGTACGTCGCCAGCCAGTCGTCGAGGGTCCTCGTCCCGGCCGCCACTTCGTAGAGGGCCTGATTGGCCCGGAGGGTCTGATCGGGCCGGTCGCCGGCCGCCAGCAGGTTGACCAGCTCGCCCGGCTCGTCGTCCCAGAAATGCTCTTCGACGAACGTGCGGAGCCGCTCAACGGCCATGCCGAGAATCAAGCTGGGCAAGAGGATCTGCGGGCCGAAGGTATCCATCACCCGCCCTTCGCGCGACCGCCATTGTTCGCCCCATTGTTCGGTCGACAAGCCCTGCAAGTCCCGCTGCTTCTCTTCGCGGACCCACCCGACGAAGGCGGGCACGATCCGTTCATCCAGTGTCCGGTCGCAGTCTTCCGCCAGCGTTTCCAGCTTCCGGTTGATCGCCGCCAGCTTCCTGCCCACGCGTGCCCGATCGAGCATCGAGCCGGCCGGGATGGTGGGCGGTCCCTGGGCCGCGTCGGGGTTGGATCGCAGCAGATCGACGTCGTAGGCGAACGGGAAGTGCTCGAAGAACATCTCCGGCCCGCGCGAGAGGTCCATGTAGATCCGCCCGGCGATCAGGTCGAGAAACCCGTCCTCGCATACCGACGGCGAGGGCTGGAAGCCGATCTGCCGGTACATTGCGCCGAATCCGCCGTCGCCGGACATGAAGCGGCGGATGACGCTGAAGCTCAGCGGCGTGGGGTGCGGCAGCGTCTCGGAGAGGTTGTGCCGGACCCAATCGCCGCGGCCTTCGTTTTTCCACTCGCCGAGTTGTGCCCGCGTCTTGTGGAGACACCGCCGATACGCCTGGGCACTTTCCAGCGTGGTGATCGCTCGCGATTGCAGCAGGTAGATCCCACCGTCGTGGATGGCCCATTCGATATCCTGCGGCGAGTCGAAATGCCGGCCGACGTGCAGGCCCAGTTTCCACAACTCGAAGACGTGCACCGATTTCAGACAGGCGGCCGATCGTTGCTCCTCCGACACGGGCCGTTGGGCGCGGGAGCCCGGCTCGATCGATACCGCCTTCTCCCCGGCCGTGAAGCTCCGGACCGCGCCGCTGTGCCAATCCACGACGATCGTATCCGGCTGCACCAGACCGGAGACCACGGCCTCGCCCAATCCCCAACTCGCTTCGATGAGCATTTCGTCGCGCGAGCCGGTCTGCGGATGGGCCGTGAACAACACGCCCGCCACCTCGGCCGGCACGAGCCGTTGCACGACCACGGCCATGGCCAGATCGTTCGGGTCGAGATCGTGCTGCCGGAGATAGCTGCGGGTGCGCTGCGAGTCGAGGCTCTTCCAACACCGCTCCACCGCGTCGAGCACGGACGACTCGCCCCGGACGTCGAGAAACGTTTCGTATTGCCCGGCCATGGAAGCCTCGGCCATGTCTTCCGCCGTGGCCGAGGAGCGGACCGCCACGGCGGGAGAGCCTAACTCGCGATAGGCCGCGGCGATCGCTTCGGACAATTCCCCGGGCATGTTGGGACCGCCACGCTCCCGGACATGCCGAAAAGCGGCCGTGGTGACCACGAATCCATCGGGCACGGGAAAGCCGGCGTCGATCAGCCGGGCGAGGTTGACGGCCTTGCCGCCGGCCAGGCGCAGTTCGCGGCATTCCTCGAGCGGCAGCACCCAGGGATCGTCGGCCATCACTTCAACACCTTCCCCACGAGGCACTGCAGCCCGCCGGTTTCGCTGCCCACGTACACGCGGCCGCCGCTGACGATGGGGGAACTGACCGAGAGGCCCATTTCGCCCGGCTTGTCTTCCGCGTTGATGTAAAGCCGCTGGAGCACGCTGCCGTCGGCGGCGTCGAGCACGGCCAGGTACCCGTCCTGACTGACCGCGTACACATAGTCGCCCGTGAACGCGGGACCGGCCAAGACGGGCGTGTCCTCGCTGATCTTTTGGCGCCAAAGCACGCGGTCGCCCTCCGCGGCGCCGAGGTCCAACGCGATCACCTCGCCGTTTCGGACCGGGCAGATCGCCTTGCCGCCGGCCGCGGCGATCGGTCCCAGCACGGCGTCGTCCAGGTGCTGCTGCCAGCGGATTTCACCGGTGGCCCGGTCCAGCGCCAGGACCACACCTGCCGGGTCGGGAGCCGCGAAAACGTAATCGCCTTTGCCGCAGCCGATCAGGACCAGATCCCCGGCGAGCGTGACCGTGCCCGTGGCCGGATAGGGCGTATCGACTTCCCACGCCACACGCTCCAGGCCCTTCTGCTTCAGCTCCTCGTCGGTCTCGATCCGCAGGGCGACGACCTTGCTGCCGTTGATTCCGCTGCCGATGTACGCGATCCCCCGATCGACGACGGGCGAACTCTCCGGGTCGTTGACCTGGTGCTTCCAGAGTTCCTTGCCGTCGGAGAGCCGCACGGCCAGCACGTAGCCGGGATGGCCGGCTCCCGCAGGATCTCCGGCCGGTTTGTGATCGTCGCCCACTTCGATGGCACCGACCCCGGCGATCACCACGTCGCCCTCGATGGCCGGCGAGCCTTCGATGTGCAGCGGTGTCTGGACGAGCCACTTCAGTTTGCCGGTATCGGCTTCCAGGCAGACCAGTTGGCAATTCGACTCGGAGTGCAGCCCCTGGCCGATCACCAGGTACTTGCCGTCGGCCGAGATGGCCGGGGAGCTGAAGAACCCCTTGAACTCGATTTCTTCGCCGGTGGCCGGATCGTCGACGACGTCGGTATACCAGCGCTCTTCGCCCGTGTCGGCGTCGAGGCAGAAGATGGCCCCGTAGTTGGTCGGCGGGTCCAACAGGCAAGACGCTCCGTAAACGGCGTCGCCGACGACGATCGGCGAGGAGAGATACATCGTGTCCGGCTCGGCGAACGGCCAAAGCTGCGTCAGCTCCAGCGGCGAGCCGCCGCCGAGGTATCCGCAACGCGAGGCGTCGCCGCGGAAGATGGCCGCTCGGGGCGTTTCGTCGGGTGGATCAGGGGTCGCGGGAGGTTCCGTCGGGTCTTGGGATGCGTTCGGGCCGTTGTTCGTGACCGTGTCGGTCGGCGGCGTCTTGCCGTCGGGTTTGGCGGCTGCTCTTAGGAACTCGCGTACCTTCGCCCGTTCCTCCTGCCGGAGGATTTCCAGCGCCACTTGGGCCCAGTCGTTATCGTTTTCGGACGCTGGGGCTCGACGGCCGGCCGCCGGCGATTGGGCCGCCTGGTCCGGCTGCCCCAGGACCCAAGTCACGGCGAAGTAGCCGCCCACCGCCACCATGACGATGAGCAGGGGGATGTGCGGCTTGGCTTTGCACAGCCGGACCAGCGCGCGGGGATTGAAGATCAGCGCCGCCACGCTGGCCACGCCCGCCAGGATCGCCGGCAGCAGCGCCGCCCCGGCGTTGACGAACACCGGCACCACGCCCAGGCAGGTTGCGTCGGACAATGTACAAAACACGACAACCGCTCCTCTGCGAGCACTATCATCACGCGGCCACGTTACACTGCGAGAACCAAATGCCGTTTAGCGGGCGGGCTTGCCCGCCGTTTCTTGCCCGCCGTTTCTTGCCCGCCGTTTCGTCCGCTGGAATTCTCGATCCAGTCCACGGCGGGCAAGCCCGCCCGCTAAACGGCCAGTCGCCCCGACACCGCATTGCGGTACTGACCATCCCATCATCATACTTTGCGACTGCGATCGCACGCAAGTCCTTTCATTTGGCAGGCCGCTACTTGGCAGACGCGAACAGCTTTCCTATAGTTGCCATTGAGATAGAATTCTGACACGCAGGTCCTCATGAGAATCGAGGCGAATGAGAACAATGCTCGAAACAAAAAGGATGGTTCTTATCGGCGCGCTTGCCGTGCTCTTTTCCGAGAGCACCCGCAGCGACGATCCGCCGCCGGCGACCAAACCGCTGTTGATCGACGCACGCATCAAGACCGGTCCGCCGCGGGAGTTCGAGACGCGAATCCTCGACCACCTCGGCGACTTCGTTGCCGAAGACGCAGTACGGCTGAGCAAATACGGGGGATGGCTCCCGGAGAAACCGGAAAAACACGAGGCGACCGGCTTCTTTCACGCCAAGAGGATCGGCGATCGCTGGTGGCTGATCGATCCCGAGGGATATCGGTTCCTGCACGTGGCGGTCAATTCGGTCAGCCCGGGACGTTCGCCCGAGATGAGACGTACCTTGCCGGCGAAGTTCGGCACCGTCGAGCGGTGGCGCGACGCGACGCAGGCGCTGTTGCGGGAACACGGCTTCAACGGCACGGGCTGCTGGTCGGACGACGAACTGAACCGGGCCGCCGCCCGGCCGCCGGTTTACACGCCCCGGCTGAACTTCATGAGTTCCTACGGCGACCGGCGAGGCGGCACCGTGCAGTTGGCCGGGCACAAAGGCTATCCCAACGACTGCATCTTCGTGTTCGATCCGCAGTTCGAGACCTTCGCCGAACAGCTTGCCGAAGGGATCGCGGCGCTGAAGGACGATCCGTATCTCTTGGGCTACTTCTCCGACAACGAACTGCCGTTTCCAGCGAACTTGCTGGACCGTTATCTGGAGCTGCCCGGGCAAGACCCCGGGCATCAGGCGGCCCGAGCGTGGCTGGCCCGGCGTCAAGGGGCCGCCGCCGACCCAGCGCGGATCACCGACGAGGACCGCGAGGCCTGGCGGGGATTCGTCGCCGATCGATACTTCGAGATCTGCAAACGGGCGATCCGCAAGCACGACCCCAATCACATGTTCCTCGGCTCCCGCTTCTACGGTTCCGAAAAGGGCAGCCCGAGCGTGTTCCGCGCTGCCGGAAAACATCTCGACGCGGTGTCGGTGAATGTCTACGGCGTGTGGACGCCCGACGCGACGCGGATCGGCCGCTGGTCGGAGTGGTCGGGCAGGCCGCTGCTGATCACCGAGTGGTACGCCAAGGGCGACGATTCCGGCATGGCCAACACGACCGGCGCCGGCTGGACGGTGGCCACCCAAGAGCAGCGGGGCTGGTTCTACCAGAACTTCACGCTGGCGCTCTTGGAATCGAAGGTCTGCGTCGGCTGGCACTGGTTCAAGTACATCGACAACGACCCGACTGACCTCAGCACCGATCCCTCCAACCGCGACTCGAACAAGGGCATCGTCACCGCCGGTTACGAGCCCTACCGCCCGCTGTTGGACGCCATGCGGCAGCTCAACCGCCAGGCGTATCCGCTGACCGAATATTTCGACCGCCGGCGGTGAGGTTTCTCACAATTATCTCTTGGCGCCCCACAATTCTCCTCGTTCCCATCTCCTCGTTCCCGGCCTACGCCGAAGGCGTTCAACAACGAAGCCCGGGGTAAGCGAAGCGGCGCAGCCGCGAAGCGCCACCCTGGGTTAGGTGAGACGATCCGACGTCAACTCTGAAAGGGTTGCACCACACGCCGTGTGCGTCCTTGAAGAAACCGGCGGATTCGGGTAGAACGCAGCGTCGTGACCGGTCTTTCTCTTTCGTCATCCCATTTTCGCGAGTGATCCATGACCGAGCGTACTCGGCAGACTTCGTTGCCCGGCTTCGAGCCGGAGGTCGAACCGCCGGCAGCCCCTCCGCCGCCGTTGACGCCCGAGCGGGCCAGCCCGCCGCCGGAGAGTCTGGCGGGGCAGACCGTCTGGGTGATCGACGCCCATTCGCTGATCTACCAGGTCTTCCACGCCCTGCCCGAAATGACCAGCCCGCGCGGTCAGCCGGTCGGGGCCGTCTACGGCTTCACCCGGGACCTGCTTTTTCTCTTGGAAGAAAAGCGGCCCGACTTCCTCTTTTGTGCCTTCGACGTGCCCGGCCGAACCTTCCGGCACGAGATGTTCGACCAGTACAAAGTCCAACGCAAGGAGATGCCCGAGGATCTCATCCCGCAGATCGGCTCGATCCGCCGGGTGACCCACGCGTTGGGTATCCCGGCGTTGGGCTGCGAGTCGTTCGAGGCCGACGACATCCTGGCCACGGTCGCCCGAATCACCGACGCGTTGGGCGGCCGCTGCATGGTGGTCACCGCCGACAAGGACTGCCGCCAACTGATCACCGATCGCGTGAAGATGTACAACATCCGCAAGAACCAGGTCTTCGACCGCGACGCGCTGAAGGAGGAATGGGGTATCGAGCCGGAGCAGGTCGTCGACTTTCAGGCCCTGGTGGGCGATTCGGTCGACAACGTGCCGGGCGTGCCGCTGATCGGGCCGAAGTTCGCCCGCCAACTGCTCGAACAATACGGCACGCTCGATGCCGTGCTCAACCATGCGGGCGAGGTCTCCGGGAAGAAGCGGAAAGAGAACCTCGTGAAGTATCGCGACCAGGCGATCCTCAGCCGCGAACTGGCCCGGCTCGACACACGGACCCCCGTGGCCGTCGATTGGCAGGG
>Ga0307378_10009531_pt1 | contig 12755 bp, 23 predicted proteins | sample UN1MG_FD_202238 | JGI IMG/M metagenome (GOLD analysis project Ga0307378, IMG submission 202238) | Soil microbial communities from Risofladan, Vaasa, Finland - UN-1 | ecosystem: Environmental > Terrestrial > Soil > Coastal area > Acid sulfate soil | place: Finland: Risofladan, Vaasa | collected...
GTGAATAGTTTAGCCTAACCATCTCAAGCTCTTCACTCAGGATAGCTCGTCTACCGTAATCGTTATCCTCAAAGTAAGCTGGATAGAAGTTTACATCTATATAGCCTAGTGTATCGTATAGCTTTCTGCTAAACAGACACAAGTTATGAGAGTCTCCTATAATCTTGCTATAGTTTAGTCTTGTATCGCCGTATACCGTTGTAGTTGATGAATAAGAAATTATGTCTCTGAAATCAACTCCATCAGCTAACCCAAGTTTATTAGTAAAAAACTTATTTGCGTCTGGAAATTCATTTACAATCTTTTCTGGAGTATATGCCTCAGAAGCACTTACCCAATCTGCTCCAGTTTTATAGTGCCTATTTACTAAGCTGTCTACAGCACCTGGGTATACAACAACATCATTTCCCATAATCACTAAAGGAAGCTGAGAATTACCACTCCAGAAGTAGTCATAAATGTCGTTTACTGACGCTGGAAATCCCTTATTTTCTTCGTGCAATATACAAGGTATGTCATTGTCAATTACCCACCTTACGGTTTCGTAATCATCCCTCTTGCCTACCACTACAACAACATCTAGGTCAATATCAGTACTTTCTACTAAAGACTCGTAAGCAATCTTAGTATATCTAAGATTTCCGTACGTGACCATGCCAACTGGTAATTTAATATTCATAGTAATTATACCATAATACACGAATAACTGACTGTTTTAACATATTTCTTCTTCTTTTTCTTCCATTTTCTCGAATAGTACGTGCAATGATGATAGCCATGTTACTTGTTTCACAGTAATACCACTAGGTATAATTGACATATCAACATTATCATAACAATTAACATAACAGATTGAGTATTCCTTTCCATACTTCTTTGCTATGAGCTTCTGCTCTGCTAGCATTAGCTGAGTAAATTTATCTTTAGTTATCCTATCGTACTCAACTGGGTTCTTATACCTAGTAAATGTGATGCCCTTTATTACAACTAGTCTTCCTTGCATTACTCTTCTTCCAGTCTGTATGCCATATCCATAACACAATCTTGCAAATCTTCTAGGCTTCCAAAGTTAGGAACTACTACATCGAAATCTTTCAACGTCATACTAGCAATAATATCTAACTCAGATGCGTGTAGTAATTGATCAGATGTAAGTTCACATCCCCTGTCACTAACAACTTTTACTGTGACTACATCATACATTGGATCTTTCTCAAAGAACTCCTTCTCGTTCATATATCTCCAATCAGATATAATAAGAACCTGATCTTGAAAGATGCATTCCTCTGCTCTATCTTTTACTGATTTACACCAGACATCCTCATCATATGCTCTACCTAGTTCTCCAAGTCCTTGCAACAGACTTCTTCCTTTAGTATCCTTTGCTCCATCCCACCCAATAAATCTCCTAGCAACAAGTTTAAGAGTTAGCGCTAAGCTATCTCTAGATACTGTAAGTCCACATTGGTTTAGGTATACTGCTAGCAAATCGCTTACAGCATTCTTCCCTACTCCAGCGGCTCCAGATACAAGTATACAAGTTACTTTTCCTCTATTCATATAATACTCCAGCATCACTATGATGTTCCTCTAAGATTCCTTCAAGTACTTTTGGACTCATTATTCCATTGTCTACAAGAAACTTTATTATCATTGCAAGCCCAGCTACACCTATAATTATAGAATCTTTAGACGTCATAAAGAAACCTCCTCCTGCCTCTTGCTTAATAACAAGAGGCATTTGGCCCGGCAACTTAATTACTTTCAGTCTCGGATTTGTCATCTTTTTCCTTTTCTTCTAGGTCTAGCTCGAATAAAGAAGTTCCTCCAGTCTTTTCCATTGCTTCGGTAATACGATTATATAGAAAACCAACAGACAATTTCTGTGCGGTTTCAAATGTTTTATCGTATACCATAACCGATACCGCTGTTACTTCCCATTCAGATTCTGAATTTTCTCTACGTTCCTCTGTAGCTGTAGTAACTACTTTCCACACGCCATCTTCTTTTATTCCTTCTGTAGTACTGTAGGATTTACGCTCTAAGTATTTTTCTTCCATTTTGTTTCTCCTTTATCTAATTATGAAAAATCTCTTTTCGTCTTTCGTCATTGCGTTTAACTTAGTTCTTCCTGTCTTACTGCACCCATCACATCGAAATGTCTTCCACGAACTAGCAGATGTGGTGGCTAATCTATCACTGATTGCAATACTACCTCCACATACAGGACAGGATATTTCAGATTTGTCCGAACTATACATGCCAATATTAGGATGATCTGGTATCCACTTGCGGATTTTCATATACCAATCCTCTAGAATAAGTACGTCATGGCGATTATAAGTTACCATAGTAAGCAAGCTATCTGCTACCCCACTAACACAATCTACCCACAATTGAAAGTTAGTATCTAGTTTTTTACCTAGACTAAACTTGCTTACTAGATAATCTAAGGCGTTAGATGTAAATCCAAAAATTCTCCTAGTAGCTTTTAGAGTATCTATTGACCTAAATGGCATTGGTGGCATCATATCATGCTCTAAGAATTTAGAGTTTAGATGTTTCATATCAAACCTATCTCCATTGTGAGCAATTACTATATCAGCGTCATTCAGTAGTTTCCAAAAACTTTCTACTATTCTCCTATCATCTCTATTCTTAGCCTCTTTAGGTGTGGTAACATCTGATAATATCTCATTCTCACCTAACCACTTAGCAGCCCAAGAGATAATAAATCTATCGTGAATAATGTTTTTAGGGCTAATGTACCTAGGGTCAAGACTCCAAGTATAGACTACTAGTGGGGAGGTTTCAATGTCATATACCAATATTTTAGCTTCTGACATATCCTTTAGCTGTGTTGATGCTGGTATATCTCCTCTTTTGCCCGAGAAGTTCTTACCACAATCGACACAAAAGTATCGCTGTCTTCCTCTCCTAGTACCTTTCTTCCGAATCCTACTGCTATTACATCTACTGCATTGCATAAAGTATTCTCCTATTCTTCATCTAAACTTCTTGGTATCATATGTTTATATTTGCTAGCCATATGTGATCTTAGTACTTCAACTTGTTCTTCCGTTAGCTCATGAGTATCGGCTAACTCCTCTAGGTAGCCTTCATCAGTAAACATTCCACCTAACTTAAATGCGATTAGATTGCATAGATAACCTACCTTTGCTCCAACAGTGCTTCCAGTTTTGTCTATAACCTTTCCGGCATCTTTAAGAGACCTTCCATCTGCTAGTGTGTCTAGTAGGATAATATCTTCTTCTGTTATGACTCCAAGCTTACATAGAGACGCTACTGCCGACTCTACCATCAGTAAATCTAGGTACTCATCGGATTTCATGTCCACGTTGCTACGGATCTTCTCTCTATTTCTCAGTAATGTTTCTACTATCCAAGACAATACTACCTCCTTTACAAATTAGCAGACCTTTCGTTGGCAGAGAGAGTTCTCCACACATCCAGCATTTGTTCAAACATGCTAAATCTTCGTTTGAGCATTTCTAGTTCTGAGGATTTCTCAGCAAGCTTATCACGAACCGGAAGGATTTCTCCAGTAATTCCAGTATGCTTATATGTTTCAGAAATAAAGGATACAGCAGGTGGCTTCCCATTTACTTTGAAATCATCCTCTGTCATAGTTACTTGAAAGACAGCAGACTCCATTCTCTTCACTTCAAGTTCTAACTTTAGTTTCTCAACTGATACATTTTTGATTTCTTCTGCTAACTCTAGCATATCAGAAAAATCTGGCATTGTTTTTAGTAAGGCTTCTGCACTATTGTTCATATTCTATTCTCCTGTCTAGTTACTACTACGTAAGTTGACCCATTAATATCTACCTTCTCTACGTAACACTTAGTTAGCGACTGTATAATCTCCATGAACTTCCTTGTAGCAATGCCTTTCTTTTTGCTAACATTTATTGCCATAAGCCCTCCCATATTTAATTTCACCATAGAATGTAATGCTTTAAAGAACGTAGTAGACTCTCTAGTATGCACTACAAAATCATTATTGGGCATATCAGTATCCCAAAGTGCGTATCCAAAGTGATACAGCATGTCTCTTATACTTCTAAATTTTATCATAGCCACTCCTTCATAATTATCTTCTCTATCTTTAAGTATCTAAGTACAATGTCATGGGCTTCATCTGGAAGCTCAAACCAAAAGTTATGTACTGCCATCCCCTTTACAAGCTTTCCATCTAGTGCTCTCCAAACAACCAAAGGATTGCATTCTAACTGCTCATCCCAACCACTAAAGTATAGCCACTTCTCTAATTCCTCAACTACAACCTCTATATCAATTTCCAGAACATCTGCTATTTGCTTGTTGCTTGCTCCAGAAGCGCATAGCTTTAGTATCTGACTTGAGGCTACCATCTCTACTAGAGTATCAGTATACCCAAACTTTTCAAAGTACAGTCTCTTTACTCTATCCCAAAGTGTCACGATGACTCCTATACATTTCCTGCAACTGTAAGTCTTTCTCAGTAATTAGATTTATTAAGTCTGCAAATACCCGTGACTCCAATACTATGAATGTCTTTACACTTCCTCTAGAACCAGAAAACTTTCCAGCTACCATAGGTATTGAGTAAGATGCATCAGCTTCTTCTTTAATCTTCTCTAGCCATTCTCTTTTTAGAGCGAATTGCTTCTCTCCACCATATCCTACTTTAGCTTCAACTTTGAACTTCTTTCCTATTGAATCTACAACTCCATTTATATCTCCTGTTAGAAATGGCTCTCCTACTATTGTACCGATAGCTCCACTACCAGGAACTCTTTTCCAACTAGAGTTAGTTATATTGTTAGTCAACCATTCAGCTATGTCTCTCTCGAACTTAGTTCCCTTTATCTTCTGTGGACTGGACATTATCTTGTCATCTCCTCTATCTTGTTGGTTATTGCTGTAAACCTCATTGGCAGTGTACCTACAGGACCATTTCTATTTTTTAGAATTATATATTCCATAGTTCCTTTCTGACTACTTTCTCTGTTGTAGTAATCATCTCTATATAATCCAACTACAAAGTCAGCATCTTCTTCTAAGTTACCTGATTGTCTTAGATCTGACATAACTGGTCTCTTATCGTCTCGTAATTCTACTGACCTATTTAGCTGTGATACCAATACATTTGTGATATTCAAATCATTTGCTAACAGCTTGAACATTCTAGAAAGCTTTCCCAACTCTTGAGTTTGATTATCTCCTCTGTCAGCTACTAACTGTATGTAGTCAATATATACAACTTCTATACCTTTAGTCTTATGATATTTTCTAATTGTAGATTCTAAATAAGAAGCGCTAGATGAAAAGTTAGAGTCAATATAAATTGGGTACTCTTTGAATATCTTTAGTTGCTCAAAAATTCTATCTACATCATCTTGCTTTAGGTATCCCTGTCTGATGTTGGTAAGTTGTATTCCTAGACTTATTGACAACAGCCTCTCTATCAAAGTTTGAAAGTTCATTTCTTTTTCTATTAGTAAAGATGGAGTACCTGCGGCAGCATCTGCTAGAACTGAATTACAAATGGCGGCTGTCTTTCCTGAACCAGGTCTTCCACCAAATATCCACAGATCTCCAGGAGACTTTCCTCCACTAACTACGTCAAGACTTGGTAGTCCCCACGTTCCTCCCCTCACTCCAGGATTGTCCAATCTAGCTGTTATCGTATTGAAGGTATCACTCATATTACTTCCAATATGTCGAGTAGTTCCTCCTCCAGATGTTTCAGTTAGTTCATCCAATGTTTTTTTGATAGAATAAATCTCATCGTCTATTGTGGAAGAGTCTAACTTATCCATAGTTAGTCTATTTCCTATGCTTATTACCGACCTAGTTTTATATGCCGCTATAACCAAATCTACATACTCAATAAAGTTCTCCGCTAGAAATTCTAAGCTCAGTAGATAAGGTATAAATGTTTCTCCACCAACAGTATCTAGCCTATTTGATGCTCCTAATGAGTTTATAAGAAGAGAGGGCTCCGGAACTAACTGTCTATCAATAAAGTTTTCTATTTCTAAATACAGTCCTTGATGTATTGTGCTAGAAAACATGAAAGGTTTTATATCCTTTGTCTTGTAAGCAAACTCTGGATTTTTTAATATGATTGAGAGTATAGCTTCCTCAGCATCATGTACAAATACTTCTTTTGTTTTTTTCATTTATTCTAACTCCGAAGAACTAGGTAACTCTATTGTTTGATTTCTTACTTCTTCTCCTAGCTTCATTAGCTGTGACGTTCTTAGTATCTCAGACTTAGGAAGAGAAGAGTTTGGATGTGCCCTTTCAAATCTATTTCTACACATTACATGTAGAAGCCCATAGAGATTATCATGTTTAAGTTCTTTTACTGATACCAAATCTAAAACAGAATAGAATACTATGTACCTTCCATATAACTTTATTAGCTTGTTGAACATTATTATCTGTTTCTTCGAAGTTGGGATATCAAACAATGCAGAATAAAACCTAGTTATAACATTTCCAGGATTGCTCGCTTCCTTCTCTAGTTTTTCCCAATACAGTTCCAGTAAATTTTCCATAATATCGGAGGAGGGAATTACCCCTCCTCCATTTCTCCTTAGTTACTACCCGTAGAGTTCTTTAAGAATGTCTTCTTCTGATTTACTTTCTTCTACTGTCTCTTTATCAAATAAACTATTGATAGCCGAGCTAACACCCCTACTGATCTCTCCAGCATTTGTTTCACTTCCTGGAACACTTGCTCCAGTAAATACTGCTGTCTTTGTTTCCTGAGGTTCATTACTACCTCTAGCCACGAAGATGTCCCTCAATGAGACACCACTAACTAACTCTAACATTTCTGATGGTTGAAGAATAATCAATGCCTCTGAAAGGTCATATATTTCATCTTCTTCCTTCAATACAACTGGAGCGGTAGATGCTGCATTTGGAATTGCTGTGGTTACTGTATCTTTACCAGTTCCTCTTACAACTAAGTTGATATCAAATCCTGTAATCCCTAATGGCTCTCCATCTGGACCTGTTACAGCAGTATCTAGTACGCTGAGTTGGTCTTCAAATAGTTGAGGACCTTTAGACAGAACTCTAACTTCGTTAATTGGTTGAGGAGTTACTGTAGCAATACTGGTCTGACATTTAGGACAGATTACTAAATGAACTTCTTTAATGTCAGCACCGCAACTATCACACCTCTTAGCTAACGTCTTATCAAGTACATTTACGAAGTAGCGAGTACGCCTACCAAAGTATGAGGGGTTCTTACGAAATTCCTCATTGTCTTGCATATAGATTTCTCTATTAGATGCGCAGACTGGACAATCACTTCCTAAACACTTTACTGAATACCTACCAATATAATGATAGTATGAGTCAGTAGCCTTTTCATCTAAGATACGAATCGTAGATGTGGTACCTGTAGGTAGCGAGATAAAATTTGTTTTACGAAATTTACTTTCTGTTGCTGTTCTTTCTTTTGGGGTCACGAATGCCATTTTTTATTTTCTCCTATTCTTCTTTTGTTTTTGAACTTACTTCTTTCATAAAGGCTAAATACGTTTGCGTTCTTTCCTCCTCCAGCATAGCTGAGATTTCCTCGGGTGGCGTACCTGCAATCTTACGGGATAGAAGATCATAGTTATGTCTAGCTTCTTCAATCTCTAACAACTGTAAGTACCACAGTAACGCCATCGCATCTGGATTAGATGAAATGTTAGATGGGATACCTTCAATCTTTCCAACTACAGAAACAAACTTAATATTCCTATAATCACCTAAAGAGTACAATCGTTCTACTGCTACATTCTTATCCATTATCTTTCTCCTTTACTCTGCTATACTTGGGATACTACTATTTTGTTCTTCTTGTTGTTCCCATTCATCTTGAAATTCTCTATCTCCATTATTTCCTTTATGATCAGTAGTGTCCCACCAATCATCGCAGTACCTTGTATTGGCGAACTCTTTGGCGAACTCTTTATTCTCTTTACACTTATCACACATTATCTTTCTCCTTTTATCTTTTAGTCAGTTGAAATGGGTACAAGTAAGTGCTAAGTTTTCTATCGTTCTTATCGAAGTAATCTACCAAATACTGAACTCCGTTACTACCAACAAAGTACCCTGTAACTAATGCCTCCACACCTACATCTCTAATGTATACATAATCTTCAAGTTTATATTCGAACTCAATTGTCACCATTTGAAGCCTCCTTTTCTTTCACTAATCCTCTATTCTCAATATCAAGTGTATTATACACCATAACTGCTAATTTGTCAAGTAGCACTTTGTTGTCTCTCAGTGAATCAGCGGCAACCAGCCTTCCTTGACCAAGTGATTCATCGTCCAGTTTGAAGTATGAACCACTCTTCTTTATGATGCCTAGCATAGAACAAAATTCAAGGTAGTCCATTGCAGTATCAATTCCCTTTCCGAAAATAATTGGGAAATGAAATCCTCTAAACGGCGGAGCTAGTTTATTCTTTCTTACTGTAAAGTTTACCTCTACACCAACAACTACCGCATCCTTTCCAGTACCAACTGTGATGTGCTTGCCCTTAGTTAGAGCAATACGTAAGGCAGAGAAGTGCTTTAGAGCATGACCTCCAGGAGTATCAAACCCTCCCATAAAGGAACCAATCTTATCTCTTACTTGATTTAGAAGTACTAGTGCCGTATCTGTTTCCTTTACCTTGAAAGAAATCCTACGTAGGAACTTAGATATTAGTTTAGCCGCTTGTCCTACACTAGCCTTATCAAAGTCATCGTCCTTCTCCTTCTGTGGTGCCAATGCTCCAATAGAGTCTAAGATAACTATATCAAAGTTTCCAGAGTTAACTCCCATCTCGCACATTGTAAAGGCATCCTCTGCTGACTCTGGATTTAGCATTACTAGTTCACCTGAGTCTAATTCATCTCCTACAATCATTTCCACTAACTTATAATCTAACATGTTCTCTGCATCTATATAAAGAGCACGTCCTCCATATGCCAGTGCACTCTTTGCCATACCAAGAGCCATCGTAGTTTTTCCTGTACTTTCAGAACCAAATATTTCTGTAATCCTTCCTTTAGGAATACCTCCAATTCCTATAGATGCATCCAAAGAAATACTGCCAGTGGATATTGCATTTATTTCACTTGAGTCTGTAATAAGAACTCCTTCTCCAAATACGTCTAGTACATCATCTAAAAATTTATCATCGCTCATATTCTCTCCTTATCTAAACTGATTTCTCTAATATCCACGCAATCAAACACGTAACTGGAAGTATAGTTACCATGTAAGCTAGTATGCCAATGGTCACAACTAGTACTAAATTTATAGCAGTTGAAACCAAAGTCTTCACGTACCATATAACTGCTCTCTTTGCCATTTCTTTCATTCTATCTCCTCTTCTTTAGGGTAGTGAACTTCATGTAAGTACCTTGTCCAGTACAGTTTAGTCCACTTGTCTACAATTAGAGTTTCCCAATCATTAGTGTGGTCAGTCTTACACTCCCTACATAACTCCGCAAACGCATTTCCTGCGAAATTGTTTAAGTTACCGCACTCACACTTCCATTCAGGATTTCTGTATTCATTTGCCATTAAGCTTTCTCCCAACTATCACTAATGTATCCATCTGCTACCGCAGGTATACTTCCTAAGAACGGTTGCTCTGCATCTATCATTTGTTCCTGTATATATAGATAGGCTTCTTCTGCTATGTCTTCTCTTGCTTCGCAGATTACCTCATCATGTACTTGCAACAACATTCTTAACTCATTATCGTAAGGATTATTCTCAGCTATGTTCAGCATGGCTAGCTTAGTAATATCAGCCGCTGTTCCTTGAATGATGTGATTGAATCCTTCCCTCTTTACTCTGGCATAAAATGCACTTCTCTCTTTAGGAGTTCCAAATAAAGGAGCTACCTTATTATATCTTCTACGACCAAGAGCTGTTATAGAATAACCCATATCTAAAATCTTCTCTTCCACTGTATCTTTGAACTTAGCCAATCTAGGATAACCTGCGAAGAACGCTTCCATAGTTTCTTCCGCTTTCTCCATTGTTATCTTCATATTATTACTCAATCCCCAAGCAGATGTACCATAGATAATTGCAAAGTTAATTGTTTTACCGTAGTTACGTTGTTCCTTTGTAACATCCTTAGCTGATACACCAAAGAGAATTGATGCTGTGGCTGTATGCATATCTAGTCCTTCGATGTAGGCGTTGATGATAGCGATCTCTCCAGATAATGCTCCAGCTAATCGGTACTCCTGTTGTGAATAGTCAATACCGATTATCTTATATCCAGGTCTAGCTACAAATGCTTGGCGATATAGCTCATCTCTAGGTATGTTCTGCATATTTGGTTTTGATGATGAGAACCTACCAGTGTCAGTACCTATGTTATGAAACTGAGCATGTACTCTTCCAGTTATAGGATTTATATGCTCTAGAAACTTAGTGCCATAGGTAGTAACTTTCTTCTTTGCCATCCTAAATTCTATAAGATTCTCTAGGATTGACGTGTCTACATCTGTAGTATGAGCAAGGTCATTGATTGCTTTCTTTCCTACTCCTCCTAACTCAATTCCATAGATATACTCTAACAATTTTTTGATTTGTTTATTAGAGGTAGGAGAAAATAGCTTTCTTACTACCTTCTCTATCATCTCCTTAGACTGAATTGTGTCTAACTCTGTCCTTTCTCTCTTTGTCTTTATAGGAATATTTAGAAATTCACAGGCATGTGTTGCACTATAGAAGCCATTGAAATCTAGGTGAGGCATTAGCATATCCATTAGTGTTTTTTCATTTACGTTAGCTAATGCTTTAGCCTCCATTAGAATACCATCCCATGCTTTCCTATCTAACGTAATTCCATTGAACTCCATAGATGCTACTGGAGCAATTAGCCTAGATTCGATATCTACTATATCAAGTTCTTTGGCTTCACTAGATAATACAAGCTGTTTCTTCATTATCTCTGGTAAGTATATTACGTCATTAGCGGCATATAGTATCTCCTCTTGTGTGAACTCTCCATCAACCTTCTCGATAAAATTCATACGTACATCTTTGTCTAATTCAACACCACAGTACTTCTCCACTAGATGTGCTAGGGAATAGAACTTCTTTCCTATTCCAGCATTCAGCATCACCTCTATATACATGGTGTCATACCAATTCTTTATCTCCTTTCCTAATGTTGCCATTATTATCTTCGAGTCGTACTTTGCGTTATGAGCAATACATGTTCTATCTGTTTTTATTATGGTATCTACTACCTCACCTAGTCTACTTAATTTTACTGCATTGAACACATAGGTATTATTCTCTACTCCTACTTGTAATAGTAACAGCTTGGCTTCAAACACATCAAGAGATGTAGTCTCTGTATCCACAGCAAAACAACCTTTGCATTTAAGCATAGATTGAATTGCTACATCAACCTCATCATCTGAGTCAATATAAAATATCATACTAGTGACCTAACTTTTTTACTATCTCTTCTCTTTCTACCCATTGTAAAGTTACATCCGTATTATTTCTCAACAGCTTCAATTGGTCGGATGCTTCCTTCCGATACCTCACTAAATTACTGGCAGATACCTTCCATTTACCTATGGTTTGATTTATAACTAATGCACTGTCTCCATACACCATAACTTCCGTTCCCTCTGAATCATAATGAGTTGAGCAAATGAGCCCATCTAGGAAATACATTAATCTAGTAATTGCTTCGTACTCGGCCTCGTTATTACTTTCTACATTTGGGTAGGGCTGAGTAGATGTAATCACAATAGGATACCCTTCCCAAGATTCGTATTCGATTCTAAATGAACCATATCCATTTTCTTTCTTGGCATTATCATACCCTCCATCAAAGTAACAGGTAATATTATTCATCTTCACTCCTATCGTTATTCCGTGATATATAGTACTCTAAATCATCAAGTACTCCAATATCTGAGAGTTCTTCATACAACGTATCATCATGTAAGTCATCCTCAAAATCACTACCAAACCTATTTGAGCAAACTATACAAGGTTGAACTGTAATAGTAGTAACTCCTTCTAATGTCACAACCATCTCTACTATCAATAGAGAATCACATTCACTGCATTTAGCTGTATACTTCATTACTTCTTCTCCTTAGTATTGTCTTGACGATATGCTTTCTTGATGAACTTCTTATATTGGTGATGGCTACCATAGATCCTTTTAGCTAGCGCTGCCGCAAAGCCAGTACCTTCATCAAAGACATCTCCATCCATGACCTTTACTGTTGTTTTGTCTTCGCCTTCTTTCTGATTTTTCCAAAACACAATAGTGTATGGAGGGCTAAAAATTACTCTATCTACTTCTGGAAACCTCTTAGCTCCACTAGGATGCCTACCAGTATAAAGAGAAGCCACTTTAGCTTCTTGACTTGTGTAGTCACATTTAGTAAAGTATTCTTTATACTTCTCTTTATTATCAGTAGTAACTATTGCCCAAGAAACTCCCACCATTCCAGTGTTCTTTAGAAAAGCATCACAGTTTTTACGTGTAGGAAATGATGTAGCTTTGAACTTATCCCATACCCAACATCTAGTCGAACTCTGCCAATACTTAGGCTTCTCTTTCATAGAACTAGTGTATCTGATTACGTACCTTGTTTCTCTCATTTTGTTTTCTCCTTTTTTGTCTAATTGGTTTATATTCTCAACTTCAAACTTAGTCTATCACACTTATTCTATTCTGTCA
>Ga0307378_10009532_pt1 | contig 12753 bp, 13 predicted proteins | sample UN1MG_FD_202238 | JGI IMG/M metagenome (GOLD analysis project Ga0307378, IMG submission 202238) | Soil microbial communities from Risofladan, Vaasa, Finland - UN-1 | ecosystem: Environmental > Terrestrial > Soil > Coastal area > Acid sulfate soil | place: Finland: Risofladan, Vaasa | collected...
GGCGGGGGATCCTCGGGTTCTCCTTCTCAACGATGATGAATGGATGCTTGTCGGGCTGCCCCTTCCGCACTTTGCCCCGGTGAGCATTGGCATACAGGCCGAAGTAACGGACGGTGACCTGGCCCTTATCTGGAATATGGGAAACAACCCGGGCGATAAACTCCAGATAATCCATGCGCTCTACCTCGGCGGCCTCTTTCCCATACCGGTAGCAGACCTTGCCTTCCTGTTCATCGAGGGAGAGGCGCTCCAGAGAAAGCAGCGGACGGATCATATATTTGCCCACTCTCTCAGCCTCTTCTCTGGTCTTGGCCCTGACCTTGCTGTGGACGTTGAAACCTGTGTGGCGCCACCCCATGATCTTCTCCACCAGTGCCTCTGAGATGAGCTCCTCCCTGAGGAGAAGAGCGAAGACCTCCCGGGCAAACATCTGGGCCAGGAGGCTGTCCTGGAAAGAAGCGAGATGATGAAACGTCCCCTCTCTATCTTCGCCTCCCTCGGTTACCAGAAAATGGAGGTGCGGGTGAAGATTTATCTTCTGTCCGAAGGTCTGGACGGCGGCCACCACTCCGGAGCTAAGCTCTGTGCCGGTTGTGGCCTGGAAGTATTTAAGGAGGGCTTGGACGGCGGCCCGGCAGGGTTCCCCCAGAAGCCGACGCTTGTACTTGAAGAAGATGCGCAGTATCTTAGGCACGGTGAAAACAACCTGGCGGTGGGAAACATCCAGGAGAAGCTTCTCCCTCATCCACTCACCCCATTCCTCCCGCCTCTTCGAATGGCACGATGGGCAAAATCCAAGAGTGCGACAGGAAAAGTAAAGGAGCCGCTCCTCACCACAGTCCGGACACCTGATGCGAGCAAAGCCGCAGCGAGGGTTGCCGCAGTCGAGGTAGCGCTCGACCACATCCTTGATGATGGGTCGGAGGAAGCCGTACTCTTTCTCGAAACGTGACTCATATTCGGCCAGGAACTGGTCAAAGTAATGGAAGAGTACCCGGTAGAGCACGGTGCATTCGGGATGTCGGGGACGGTAAACTCCTGCCACAGCAGGGACTCATGAATCAAAAAACGGGCCAATCCCCTCTGAAAAAGGCTAATTGCTGAAATGACAGAAGTTAGCGTAAGCGTTCCAGCGGACTAGGAGCCCAAGGTGTCAACTTCCGTTGACGCTCAGAATAGAGAAAAGCGCCAAAAGTTAGCACTCTATTTATCTACAAGACCCTTTACAATCTTGTCCTCCTTATGGCCCTGATCTTCCTCTGGTTTCTCTTTCCCGATAATCCCCGAACTCAACCACGCCTGGACCATTAACTGTATTCCAGATCTCCCTCCAGGGCGCCATGCCCCCGATCGCTTCATACTTCAAACCCACCTTCAACCTGCCCGCATTCATCGATACCGGCACTTGCGTCGTACACCAATTGTGATCTTCAATAAAATATCTGGTCTCTCATCAGTTACAGCATCACTTCCCTTGAGCAGCAGCCTGCTCCAGACTTCAGATGTTAAGGCCATTGTGGCCTGTAAACCATGGGCTCAGGTAGCATGGATTCTCTTGTGAAAGCGGCTTCACCCGCTTCTCGGGAAGCAGTTCTTTGTTTGATTGTAGGAAATTTATAGGAATGAACTGAAACTTGCTCGAAACATCCGTCATAAGAATGTTTGTGGGATGTTTGATCTGGGTGAGACAGAAGGAGCACACTTTATCACCATGGAATTTGTCCCTGGACAGGACTTGAAAGGATTGATAAGGCAATCTGGACAGTTAGCGGTGGGAACCACGATCAACATCGCTAAGCAAATCTGTGATGGATTAACAGAAGCCCATAAATCGGGAGTAGTACACAGAGACCTAAAACCCAGCAACATCATGATCGACAAAGAGGGTGATGTAAGGATCATGGATTTTGGGATAGCCCGATCTCTGGAGGCAAAGGGGATAACAGGTGCGGGTGTGATGATAGGGACTCCCGAGTACATGAGTCCTGAGCAAGTGGAAGGGAAAGAAGTCGATCAGAGGTCAGACGTCTATACGATGGGCATCATCCTGTACGAGATGGTTACAGGAAGGGTGCCTTTTGAAGGAGACACGCCGTTTACAATAGGAATGAAACACAAAGGAGAAGTACCTAAGGATCCTAAAGAGCTCAATGCCCAAATTCCTGAAGATCTCAGCAGTGTAATAATGAGATGTCTGGAAAAAGATAAAGAACAGAGATATCAGAGTGCAGGAGAAGCGCGATCTGAACTGGAAAGCATTGAGAGAGGCATCCCCACAACAGAGCGGGCCGTTCCCAAGCGAAAGCCATTCACATCAAAAGAGATCACTGTCCAGTTTAACCTAAAGAAGCTTTTTATCCCTGCCCTGATTTTTATTGCTGTTGTGATTTTCGGATTCATTCTCTGGAGAGTTCTCCCCAAAAAAGGTGCGATCCCCCTCCCGTCAGATAAATCCTCTGTTGCAGTCCTTCCTTTCGAAGATTTAAGCCCACAACAGGATCAAGGCTATTTTTGTGATGGCCTTGCAGATGAACTCATAAACAGGCTGACTAAAATAGAGAGCTTAAAAGTTCCTGCCCGAACCTCTGCCTTCTCTTTTAAGGGAAAAGAGTTAGATATCCAAGATATCTGCTCTCCTCCATGTGTAACGCTGTATTTTGCGTATTTGATTTACTATGAACCAAGCTGAAGCAAAAGCAGAGATTATCGCCGCGATGAAAATAAGTACATTCATCATTGTCCCTCTCTGATTAATACATTAACTTAACTTTTTATTCTTTTTATTTTATGAAGTAGTTAATATTTTTGATTCTTCATTACAATTGAAGAAAAGACTTCATGAGTAATAACAGATTTCGATCTCAGGTATATATGTTTCATGTCATTTTCACATAATGAAGTATTAATCACAGCTTGGTCATGTTTGTATCTGCGTTCTTTCTTATCTCTAGCGATGGAAAATTCATGCCATTTGTCCATTTCTCTAGGAAAAAGAAATAAAACAACCTGGAAACCATTTACTACAGCAGGATGACAACTTCTAGGACCATCGAGAATCAGGCATCTGAAATTTTTTATATTTATACTCTGCTTGATCTCAAATAATTTCCCAGATTGATATGAATAAGCTTGAACTAATGTTGTATCTTTTCCGTTTTTAATTTGATCGATGTCTCTTGAATATTTTTCTAAATCCAGGGCACTAAGCGCGCAACCGCTTAAGTGCTTTTTTAAGCGTTCGTTTCTTGAAAATAACATATATGCTGACTCATTTATTATTACTGTGTCTTTGATTCCAACTAGTTTTTTTAAAAATTGCGTTAAAGTCGATTTTCCTGTCGCAGGAAAACCAGCAAAAGAAACCAACCAAGGATATGGGAAATTTTTAAGGTATGGAAAAATATGTTTCTTACAAAGCATTTCACTTGAATATAGCATTTGGATTTACATGTCTTTAATAAGTTATGTATTTATGTGAATCGCCAATTCCTTTTGAAATGTTGCGATGAAATGGAGTGAATGATACATGCTAATGGTCCAGAAAATCAACAATAAATAATATCCGCATTATTTGGTTCCCTTTAAAATTTTTATATCACATCGCCCTATGCAACGCAAATTCGATTTGCTGCTAGATGTTATTCCGCTGATGAGACTCAAATTTCTCTTAAGATCCTTCCTTTTTTTTGGAAGTCCTCTGGGACTTCCGGGCTATTGTTCCTTTTTTGGAGGGGAAAGCATAACACTGTTAATGAAGGACTCCAGAAATGCTCCCGGATGGAGAAAATCACATTATTTCCTTCGAGGGGATTAAGTGATATGGTGAAGACATTTCAATGCTCTTCATTCTATATTCTCAAATACTTTGCCCTAAAAGATAAAATTATTATAGCGAGAACTTCAAAATTAATTTTGGCTGGAGTATTAGGCTGGATATTATGTGGAATCACACAAATAACAGATTATTGTTTTAATTGTCCGTTATTTTTATGGCTTGGAGTCCTTCTTCAAATTATTTGGCTTCTTCTGTGCTCTGGTTTTCTGAGATGATTTTTTGCTCTTTCGCTCAAAATCATATTTGCCAATTCTTAGTAATGCTAAAAATAGTAAATTAATAGTATCTAAAGAATACTCCAAATAGTCCATGAGAGAATGAGCTACCTTGTGCCGAAGGTTATATCCAGCCTTCTCAACAAACAAGAATCTGAAGAACAAAAGATCATCCTCATTAAATAATTCCTTTATCTTTTCTTCATAAAGAAGTGAATTAAGATCCTTTTCTTGTACAACTTCTCTTCCTTTATTATCTTTCTTCAAAATAATCGTTGGAATACCAGAAAATCTGCATAAATCCCTTAATAACCCCTCTATTTTTAGCGTTAGAGAGTCAATGGAAAGCACAAAATTTGGCATTTTGGAAGAAACTAGAAAAAAATCTATTTTTGTAAAATAATCATGAATTGAAGGTGCTATCAAATTTAACCAGTTATAAGTTATCTCAGTATTTCCAATTTTCTTTGGAAGATTCTTTCCATACCAAGAATTCTTTTCTAAAAATTTCAAAATGTTTGTTGTATTGAGCTTCTTCTTTTTAATTGCATAAATAATAATTTCTCGGATCAAGTGGCTTTTACTCGCTTTAAGATATAACTGAAATTGCTGAAGTATCCCCAAATATCTTTTTTCTTTTTCATCCGTAAAATGCTGAGCTGGGTGTCCGCTCTGGTCTATTATCACTTCTGGGATCAAATTTTTTACAACAGAGGTTTTCATTAATTCTTCAGAACACTTTTCCATTTCACTGAAGCTCGGTAACAGACTCTTGCCGAATATTAGGGTTTTTATGATATGTTCCGGTTCTTTTGACGTTACTTTCTCTGCAATTTCCCTGCATTGTTTAATATGATTGCTCAAATCTATTTCCTGACTAAACTCAGCAAACTTTGTTTCTTTTTTGATTTCATCAAATTTTTTTGTTAATTCTTCTATTTTTTTCTTGTTTTTAATTCGCTTGTAATTCTCTAGCGCTTTTGTACAGAAGAATAATGTTGCTATATTTCTCTCTCCTTCAGCATGGCTTAATAAAGCCTCGTATGATTCAGCTATCCGTTTAATCCATTTATGAGTGTTCATTTCTGTTTTTTGATCAACTTTTTCACCGAGCTCACACATTTGAATTGACTGATGGAAATTTTTGCCTTTCATAAGAGAGGTTGATAATTGCCACAGTATCCTTTGAATTCCTTCAAAATCTTCTTTTCTGAATGTTCTCTTTTCCCTTAATGTCAATTCAACAAGGCTATGTTTAATCGCATACGAAGAACTACTTTCTGGATTGAATTTCTTTATTAATCGAGTAATTTGAGATTTGATATGACTGATTCTGTATTTCGATTGTAATCCAATGAAAAAGGCATTTTTAATTGCTTCTAAAACTTCAATTCCAAAATTGCCATTCGGATTCTCTTTGTCTTTTTTTTCGTATATTTCTACAAGTTTCAAATAAGAATCAACCGCATCTTTGGCATATTTCGCATGTTTTTTTGGACAATTCCAGAGTATATGCGCATAGCGGGCCTTCAATAAAGGATTTTTCGTTGATTCCAGTCTGCTAATTAAATATCGAAATGATTCCTCATCATATTTCTTCGCGCTTGGTACTTCCACAATTTCACCATTTTGACCTGTCCAGGTCATCATTGACTTAACGCTTCCCTCTTCTAATCTGAAATAAAAAGCGTCAATCTCCAACTGAGCCCTCTTTGCTTTTTCTTCTTCCTTTCCCTTGTGAAATTCATCTCTTAAATGCTTGAACTCGTCACCGATTTGGTGAGGATATTTATAATTCAAGCCGTTCTTTTCTATATGCTCGTATGCAGACTTAAGATCTGATAAGGAATTCATTCTGGCCCCCTAAAATATAATATAACACAACCATTTTATTTTTTCTTTTAAATTATATTAATACCTTTGATGCCAATTAGAGCATCGGTCAACCAATGAGCACAGAGGGTGAAACGAAGAAGCAGGGAGCTTTCGGAGTTTCATGCTCTTGCCTAGCGCAAGCTCCCGAAGGGAGAAAATCACATTATGACCTTTAAAGTATCGGACCTAAAATTTATATCGAAAAAATGAATATAGATAGGCTCTTATTTCTTCAGTTCGGATAAGGCTGAGTTTAGATATGATTTCAAGTTTTCAAATGTCGCTTTTTTAAGATTGCCATAAATATTTGGCGGTTTTGATCTGCTTTTAATCTGTTCAATATTAGAAGAATAATTATCAAAGAATCTCATGGTATTGTCATACTTTTCAGGGTCAAAAACATCCAGGTTGGCTAGTAACATTTCGTATACATACCATGCAGTCTTTATTTCATTCAATCTTGTCTCGCAAAAAAATACCTTTTCACCTTCTTCTTTGGTGGGCTTTAATCTCTCTTTCAATTTTTCGAGATGATATATACAAACTCTCTTTAATCGCTTTTTCTTTTTATGATGAAAATATCTATCAAGCAATAAAGTTATTATTATGGCAAAAAAAGCAACAATAAGACCGACAATTATTCCTATTGCGATGGAAGTTTGATTTTCTTTTAAAACATCAATCATTATTTGAATATTCTATCATTATAATTTCGTATTCTGAATTTATTTTTTATTGTATACAGGGAAATCCCGGCCTCCACTCGCCTCAACCATCTTTTTCCCTGTAGTTCTTTCATAATATAGCTATTCATAAAAAATATAGATAAATTTATGTAATTGAAAATAGTGAAATAGCCTGCTTGTATCTTTCCAATCATTTTAAATATTACTGAAAATCTACTACAATAAAAACTCACAAAGCTGGAATTGCAATCAAAAGGAAGGCAAATGAGAGGGAATAGTAAACGATTTGGAGTTCATGAGGTTAAAAAAGGACGATATAAGGGGAGTCTACATGTAGCGACTAAAAAATATCAAACTTTTAGTAGGGAACTGCATTATTTTAGCAATTACCTTGATAGAAGAATTCTTCCTTCAGAACTCGAAGAAATCGAAATAAGAAATATTATATTAAATATCCAAAATGTTTTAGAGCATGACATTGAAGAAGTTTTAATACTATATCTAAAAGAAAAGACTGCTAAGAAAAATTTAAAATTTTTTAAAAGACTTAATGAAGGATATGTAAGCTTCAAAGAGAAGTATGATTGGCTTTTAATTAAAAAAATTATTTCAAAAGATACTTGGGAGCAATTAGAACAAATTCGTCAGCTTCGTAATGCATTTGTACATAGCAGACCTTCTAAAAATAGAATAAAATATAAATATTTCAACCAACCTTTATTGACTCTTAAAACTCTCAGGCAAATCTTTTGTCATGCCGAAAAAATCCGTATTCAACTAATAAAATTTACAGGAAATAAGAAAGGAAAATGGCCTCTCATTCCTCCAGGTTATGCTGATGAATTGAATTGGAAAGAAGCAATTGAAATATATCATCCAAAAGAAAGCAGTGAAAAATGAGAATTACGCTTCTCCTCAACCATTCTTATACCTTAGGCCCTATTTTAGTTCTTGCATCTTTTTTATGAATAGGGAAGACCAGATTAATCCCCAACCTCCGCCCGCCTCAATACTCTAATAGTATCTATAATCTACTTTGCATCTATGGCTCATTTTTCTAGAGCATCCCAATCAGTTACTGGTTTGCCATCCACTTTCCATACGGATTCAAGCTTATCAAGACAGCCAACCATAAAATATAGTGTTCCGTCTGGATTAAAGCCCATATTTATCGCCTGGGTACCTGAGTGCCTCCGTGTATAGGTGGTCTTGCTTCCATTCGAGAAATGGATATGGAATCCATATACTCCATCTTCTTTATCTGAAAGTATTTCTAATACTTCATAATCTGGCCACTTATGAAAACGCTTTAACCGAGAAAAAGCGAAGCGCCATTTCCTATATATGTCCATAAACATCCTATAGAATACGAAGCATGAATTTATTATCGCATCTAAGTCGCTCAGCTTAATTGATCGGGCGGGCCCTCCCTCGGTATAGCGAAACTCGGAATCTGTTAGGATATAGTCTGAATGAGAAAAGGCATTTCTCACTTTCTCGTTAAAAAAGGAATCGATATATATTGGCAATTTATCGTCTTTAGCAATTTCAGCAAGTTTCCTTAATTCTCGAAATTTGACCGAAGCGCTAGGCGGAATCCACGAAAATGGTTCTTTCTTTTTTTTCTTTTGCAGGTAAAAAAAGGGAGATATTATATATGGTTTGCCAGAGAGGCATATTAATAAGTTTGCTAACATTTCATGTAAAGCAGACATCTCAATCATTTGGCAATAAACGAGCAATGCAATCCTGCGAACACATCGATCGCCTCGTGCCCTTTTTGATTCTTCAATAAGCCAGTTGTAATCATTAAAAGAATCAAGTGATTCTTCGAATGGGTCCCATTTTTCATCTGAGAGACCTTTTACCCGAAGAATTGTGCACAACATATCGAATGGATCAGATTTAAACGCCTTTTCAAATAGATCTGATAAATAGGCTTCGATATTATTAATGTCCATCGATCCTTCCTTGGTTGATATTATTACCTCGAAGATATTTTCTGATCATAATAAACATGCGTCCAAACTGTGCCCAAAAATATGGATATCTGAAGACCAGAAAAATCCAGGCTTCCATTCGTTTCGAATCCAAACTAGGGACTTTTTAGTCAGCACAACATTTCTTACACTATTTTTTTCGGAGAGTATAGAAGGCTGTCGCATTGTATACATCGGTATTGATAAACCGTCCTGGAGCCAACTTCCCATTCACTTACTGTGGCAGGCCCTATTCCACCACGGCAGACAGGGCACACCGTTGTTTCGATCTCGAACATTCGCTCTTTGCATTTTTCGCAGATATGGTCAAGCCTTTCTTGATCTTCTCCCGAAGGAAACAATGGTATTTTGCCTTCATCAGTTTCACCAGCTCGCCGGGCATTTTTGATATCATCGACCGGACAACCGCTTTCCTGATATTTGAAACAAAAATCCATTAAATAACGAGGCATTTTCCCTCCTTTTGAAGTTCTGGAATTTGCGCACATCAATCACAATTATTATATCACCCCTACTCAATCAGTGTCTTCCAAAATATACACTCATATGAATGTGCGTGTATATTGCAGACCATTCTGCCGCAGAAAGAGCAGGTGGAGTCAGCCATGCCGAAGCTTCTCATATCTGAACTTCGCATCTCTGTCAGAGATTTTTTCGTCAATTTCTATTGGAACCGTAGAAAGCTCCCCTTCCCTTTTTTTAAACTCCATCTCAAGATGACGTGAGGAGAGTAGATCCTTTGATGTTTTTATGATACCAGATAGAGATTCAAGGCGAAAATTAGGGGGCTGTGGGGCTCGGCTCATCTGACTAAGGATACAGATAGCCTCCTCATCAATCCAATTCTCTTGGTTTTGTCTTAAAATAACTGGCCTTGGATTCACCATCTCGCCTCCTTTATGAGAAAATTTTGATCATTCCATCGACCTTATAACAGAGGTGCATATCTGTCTTGGGCGTCCTTTAAAACCGGGCCCGAATGAAGGAAACATACGGCTGACATCCAGAATAACTGGGGACTCCATGTCATTCTCTGGATTTTTCACATAAAAATACACCTTTTGGTTTCTACTGAATTCGCTGCATTTAAATACTTTCCGCAGCTCATCGAATGATATTTCTTTATCATCATCATTGAAACGATAAAGCAAGCGGGTATCGATATTTGGCTCTCCTCTTAATGTAATTGTAAACTTTCCTTCTCCCTCATTATAGAATTCAACATCAAAGGATAAAAAATTATGATGTTTTTGATTCATTCCCGCCTCCTTTTTAATCCCAATTAAAAATTAAGATCAGAAATATCCAGTCCGGATGTGAATAAGTCATACATACCATAAATAGTAATAACGACAATGATCACAACGAAAAGAATAGTCACAATGCTGGCTTTCCCTTCTCTCCCACCGATGATCAGATCAAGCATACGAGTAAAAATATAACACCCGACCATAATGCCAATAGTTGGAATCATTTTGACCCCCCAAAAATTTTGCCTTGAGATTCGAGGGTATATTAAAGGGAGAATGGAAGTCAAGCAGGAAATAGACTGGGCTTTTTTGACGACTAGGGAGACTAAAAACGGCTTAAACAGGCTTAAAAATGCTTTTAAAGATAAGAATTTCCTTTTCAGCTGGACCGGCTGGATGAGCATCTTTGTCCTCATTTTCCCATTCAGCCATCGTGAGGAAATATATATCACGATAAAAAAGATGTCAAGGACAATCGGAAGTCGCTCATGGTGGGCCAAAACGCCTCAGGAAAGCTCAAAAGTACCCAAAACCGCATAGATGACTCCTTCCAGTCAAGAGAAGATTATAAGAAATGATCAGCTGGAGCCTCGGAGTCCATCAAGAATTCCTGATAGGCAAGATGAGGCGGGGGAGGTCTCTCCGCGACAAATGTCAGCTTGAGGTGGGCGATGATGCGATTTTCACTGAAACCCCTTTTCTGCTTTTCTTATAACATAAGATAAAAATTTGTGTCAATTTAACTTAAAATAGATGTCAACGCAAAGTGAAAATGTCCGGTTCTTAGCAACGTGAAAATTTCCGGTTTGCTTCATTGACCGATTTTCTGCAAAAAGCATGCATAATGAAGCTCAGGACACGATCTTCGCCACGGATGATTGGCCGGTGGGATATACTTGCCCTTTTTAACGGTTTTTTGTGCTGTTTGCTGTTGAGGTTTTTCTCCTCTTGTTTTCTCAGTGATATTCTGATACTTCAATCTACGGCCGTTGAAAATGATTTCGATCTGCCCATCAAATTGCTCTCTTACCTCCACTTTACGTTTGCGCATGGCGGCTGTAGGCCGATCATGAGAAGCTCACGGGTTTTCCACTTGATGGTATAACCATTGGAGATGGTCCGCTTCTCTTTGAGGCAGAAAACGTCCCGATACCTGAGCCCGAGGGGAAGCTTGCGGTGCAGGTTTTTGCTCTTTAGCGGTTGCCGTGCGAACTTCTGGTTATGGCGAGGAAGATAGGCATCTAAAAACTCATTGGCCTGCTCCAGGTTTGAGACTCCCTCCAGCCTCATCTCCTTGATCAATCGGTCCTGATGAGTCCCGAAGGATCTCTCGATCCGTCCCTTAGCCTGAGGAGAACCGGCATGGATCACTTCGATGCCAAGCTCCTGGCAGGCTCTTTCCACCTGAGTGGCTGCGCTCTGCCCCTTAAGCAGCTCATCCAGAGAGGGCTGCCTTGTGGGGTCGTCTTGTAGGTCGAGTGTTTGTCCATATAAAGGCTCACAGGGCGTCCGAAGCGGCGTATGTAGCGTTCAAGAGAGTCCATGGCTGGATAGACCCCTTCGTAATCATAGAAGCGTCCAAAGAAATGAGAGCTCGCATCATCGATATAACCCATTAACACCATTTTCGGACCCCGACCTTCCAACCAGTCGTGATCCGACCCATCCAACTGCACCATCTGGCCGTAGTGATCCTTCCTCTCCCTCCAGGGATGTGGCCTCCAGCATAAGCTGCCGAAGCTTCTCCCGGCTTACTAAAGATAGGTAACATGATGATGTGATGCACCTCCTGCGGGAGTCGATTGTATGATAGACTACCCGCAAGGTCAAATCTAAAAAAAGGAGGTGCACAAATGAATCATATGGGAATTGACCATCACAAATAATACTCACACATCACAATGCTTAATGAGAAGGGAAAAAAACTCAAATCCGGAAGGGTGGTAAACTACCGCTCAGAGCTGGAGAGGTTTCTTGATGGAAGCGGTGATGTTAAAGCAGTTATTGAAGCCGGCCGCTCGAGCTATACCATGGTAGATCTTCTGGATGAATTAAGCATTGATGTTACAATTGCCCATCCTAAGCAGGTGAAAGCTATAGCCAAGGCGAAGATAAAGACAGATAAGCGTGACTCTTTCATGCTGGCTCATTTACTGCGTACGGATTTAATTCCTGAGGTCTATAAACGCAGTCGTGAGAATCGTGGTTATACCTTCTACTCACAGCTCAGGGGAAAGGACTTATCATGGCAAGATCATTAAGCAAGGCAACCGCTGGCTGCGATGGGCTGCGGTAGAAGCTGTTTGGCCTTCCCTTAAGGCTGATTTTGATATGAGATGTTTTTATAATAAATTGAAAAAGAGGAAAGGTCCAAACCCTGCAAAGGTTGCTGCAGCAAGGCGTATGTTGACTATCATCTTTCGGATATTAAAAGAGAACCGTCCTTATATCCCATATAAAAGATGATGATAAAAAAAATGAATCGGCTGCCTTCAGCAAATTCCTAACGGGCCGATGAAGGTTGCGTTCTTTTGATAGGTTAAGGAGCCGAAACCTGATGTTAGAGTGTTACGACTTTCATATATATTCTAGCCTTTCCTCAGCTGCCATATTTAGCTGAGGCTGAGCTTGGGGAGGAGGTGGTCTTTCTGCCTTAAAGGTCAGTTTGAGGTGGTTGATTATCTTGTCTATGACTTTATGATTCTCTATAAATAAGATGATTTTCATTCTGCCACCACATTGAGGACAAAGGATCAGGTCCTTCATGTCCGCCATTTTTTTCAGGTACCCGAGCGCTCCTGCTCTGTCGTTGTGTACCAAACAACAACAATATAGTATTCTCTTTGCACAAAGCCAACTGAATGATTTCTGAATTTAGAGTAAGAGTATATT